>Ga0302250_1000408_pt1 | contig 43206 bp, 39 predicted proteins | sample AAG_RA_Asp_MG_FD_193536 | JGI IMG/M metagenome (GOLD analysis project Ga0302250, IMG submission 193536) | Enriched activated sludge microbial communities from anaerobic digester in WTTP, New Holstein, Wisconsin, United States - AAG_RA_Asp | ecosystem: Engineered > Bioreactor > Anaerobic >...
CTGACAACCTCACCTCGCGACCATCACCTGCCGGTCGCCTTCGCTCCGGAACACCGGTCGTCATCATACCGGAACGCCGGTCGCCATCACGTCAGAGCCGCCGGTCACTTTCAGCGGAATACGCACGGAACAGCAGCGCGAAGCGCAAGAGTTGATCAGCGCCGAGAACCTGAATGCAGAGGCAGCCAGGCGCTATATCACCACCTCGCTGAAGCGGGAATTTGCCAGTGACAGCGGCACGGAGCTGAATGCCGTTCTGCCCAAGATGAGCCCGCTGAATCCGCAATACCTGACCAAAAAGCAAAGCGTGTTCCAGAAAATCGCTGCTTTTGTGGAGAAGTTCAAGGGCGTGGGCGGGCAGATTTAGGCGGGCTTTCGCCTATCACTGGGAATTCCGGCAACACCATAGTTATCGGAAACACGATCAGCCAGGTGCCCCTCTCTTCTTTTCTCTACACAACCCCGGCCCGACAGTGCTCACAGACGCTGTCTACCACCCCTGCCAAGCGGCAGCCGCAGCCCCGGCAGGCGTTGTCCCACTCGGGGTGGCCGGCCTGCACCGCCCGCTGCCTGGCCTCAAGCCGTTGCACTTCGGCTGCCATCTCGTCATTGTACTGATCTTCAAACATGTAGCACTCCTTTGCAGCTAGCTGCGCAGCGGCTCAAACAGGTATTCCAACCCATTGACCTTGATGGTGTAGACCGTTTCCAGCATAGTGCCCAGCTTGCCTGCCGGGAAGCCCTGCTGCGAGAACCAGACCAGGTACGGCTCGGGCAGATCGATCAACAACCGCCCCTGATACTTGCCGAACGGCATCCGCATCGCCACCAGGGCCTGCAGCTGCTCGACATCGGCCGAAACCCCCTGGCAGGGCTGCAGGTTGTCCCGTGTTTCCGTCATAACCCTTCCCCCGTAACCGACATGCAACTGTTGGCCGCCATCAGTAGTACTCCTCTTCATAGGCCGGCACCTCATCCAGAAAGCCGGGCAGACGCTCGGCCTGCCGCAGGGCCCGATCAAGATCCTCGATCAGCCGCTGGCGATCCTTGGGGTAGCTGCCGGCCAGGTTGAGGAAGTTGGAGACATGGTTGGAGCGCAGGATGGTTTTGGCCGGGGCCAGCTGCATCAGCAGTTCCCGCGCCTCAAGCATCAGCTCGCGGCGGGTACACTGGTCCAGCGAACGGACAAACGGCTCGTTGTGGCGATGGAACAGGGTCAGGAGCGAGAAGTATTCGGGATTGACCCGGTTGACCCAGGCCGCGGTGCCACGGGCATGTTCCAGGCAACGCCCCCTGCCGGCCAGGCCCAGGATGGCGGTAACCGACAGCTTGATGCCGGCCTCACGGGCCCGAAGCGCCAGCTCGGCCATCCGGTCGGCAGTATACCCCTTCCCTACCTTCTCCAAGGTCTGATCGTCGCCGGACTCCAGGCCGAAGTAGAGAATCCGCAGCTTCCGCTCTTTCAACTGCTGCAACTGCTGCAGGGTCTTGGTGGTCAGGCTGTTGGGCGAGGCGTAGCTGGCCACCCGGGTCAACCCCGGAAAGGTGGTTGCCAGGGCCTCGAGGATCGTCATCAGCCCTTCAAAGGGGTAGACCAGGGCATCGCCGTCGGCCAGAAAGACCCGCTCGATCCGCCCGTGGTAGCGGGCCGGAATCTCCCGGATCTCCTGCAAAATCTCCTCAACCGGCCGGATATGGAAGCGCTTGCCCTTGTACATACCGCAGAAGGCGCACTGGTTCTGGGAGCAGCCCACCGTGATCTGAAAGATCAGGCTGCGGGCCTCGCTGGGGGGACGAAACACCGGTTCGATATAGCTGGGCATGGGGAGCTGCTCCTCTTTACGGTACAAGATGGTGTAGGAACATACCATGTCTAAGTCAGAAGGACAAAAAAGCTGCAACCGTTACCGCTACAGGCAACAGGTTTTCAGTGCTGACTACCTTGACACAAGGTCAGCCCCGCAGTATGGTAGCCATATGACTACCAATCAAGCACTCACCGCACGCCAGCAGCAGGTGCTGGAGCTGATCCGCCAGCATATCGATGCTAACGGCTACCCGCCCACCCTGCGGGAGCTGGCCCAGCAGCTGGGGGTCAGCGGCACCCTGCCGATCAGCAAACACCTGGAGGCACTGCAGCGCAAGGGCTACCTGAGCCGCAGCAACAACGCGCGCGGCATCAGCCTGACCGAGGCAACCGCCGGTAACGCCGTATCAGTACCGGTGATCGGCACAGTACGGGCCGGCACCCTAACCCCGGCCATCGAGGATATCCAGGGCTACCTCTCCCTGGATCGTCTCCATCTGCATGGCGGCAAGTTCCTGCTGCGGGTACAAGGTGATTCCATGATCAACGCCGCCATCTGCGACGGCGACCTGGCCCTGGTGCGTCCTCAGCCGACCGCCGAGAACCGTGACATCGTGGTGGCCATGGTGGAAGGGGAGGCTACCCTTAAAGAATTCCACCGTGAAAAAGGGCAGATCCGCCTGCAGCCCAAGAATCCCAACATGGACCCGATCATCGTCAAGGAAGGCTCGGCAGAGGTAACCATCATCGGCAAGGTGGTGGGCATCTTCCGCAGCATGGCGTAGCTGATGGAACTAATCCGAGAACCGATACGGGTGGCGGTGGTCTTCGGCCCAGGCCGGCAAATCAAGCCGGTTTGGTTTGAATGGCGTCGCCGCAAGCATGCTATTCAGCAGACCACCTATACCTGGACTGACCGGGTAGGAGATGACACGCGCCTGCACTTCTCGGTCAGTGATGGCGAGGCGTTGTTTGAGCTGGTGTATAGTACTGCCAGGCAAAACTGGGAGCTATTGAACCTGCAGACAGAGTAAACCGACCAAACAATCGCACCTATGACACGCTCTATCATCCATCTCGATATGAACGCCTTCTTCGCCTCGGTGGAGCAGCAGGCCAACCCTGAGCTCAAGGGTAAACCAATTGCCGTGGTGGGCGCCAGTCACCGCACCGTCATCACCACCGCCTCCTACGAGGCCCGCGCCTTCGGGGTCAAGACCGGCATGGCCATCTGGGAGGGTAAGCGGGCCTGCCCTGAGCTGATCATCGTCAAGGGTGACAACAAAAAGTACACCCACACCTCGTCCCGCATCACCGCCATGCTGCGGGAATATACCCCCCTGGTGGAAGTATTCTCCATCGACGAGGCTTTCCTGGATGTCACCCACTCCCAGGCCCTCTATGGCCCAGCTGAGACCATCGCCTACCAGTTGAAGGCACGCATCAGGCACGAACTGGGCCTGACCTGCTCCATCGGCATCGCCCCCAACAAGCTGCTGGCCAAGTTGGCCTCAGACATGAAAAAGCCGGACGGCCTGACCGTGATCCCGCCGGACAGGGTAGGGGAGATCCTGGAGCGGCTTCCGGTGGGCGATCTGTGTGGCGTGGGCAAGCGGCTGCAGAAACAACTGGCCCTCTACTGCAACGTGCACACCTGTGGTGAGCTGGGTCGTGCTGACGAAGGGATGCTGACCAGAAGATTCGGTATCATCGGCAAGCGCCTGAAGGAGATGGGCCAGGGGCTCGATGACAGCCCGGTGGTGCCGGTGGAAGAGGAGGAACAGGTCAAGAGTGTTGGTCATTCCATGACCCTGCCCAGGGACGTGGAGAGCCGTGACGATATCCTGAAACGCCTGCTGCAGCTCTCGGAAATGGTCGGCAGACGTGCCCGGCGCTATGGCCTGGCTGGCAAGACCCTCAGCGTCCAGGTCCGGCTGGGTGATTTCTTCAGCAACTTCCAGAAGCAGACCACGCTTAGCACACCGATTAACTTAAGCGACGACATCTACCAGACCGCGGTCAGGGTTTTCGACAGCATGGGTATCGATCAGCCGATCCGCCTGCTGGGGATCAGTCTCTCCAACCTGTACGAGCATGAAGGCCAGCAGATCTCCCTGTTCGAGTCAGACAGGAAAAAGGAGCAGCTGACCAGGGCCATGGATGCGGTCAACAACAAGCTGGGTGACTTCAAGGTCACCTTCGGCAGCCTGCTGGATGAAAAAGAAAAGGGCTCCCATGTCATCTCGCCGGCCTGGAAGCCGGAGGGGATCAGGAACGTCGGCGTGACGTAAGCAGCGACTATCGCGCAACCCAACTGTCGCCCTTCACAGCAGGTTTTAAGCCGAGGTCTTGAAGCCGGCCACTTCCCGCTCCAGGTTCTTGATCTGGTTGGAGAGACCGGACACCGCCCCCTCCACCAGCTTGGTGGTCTCCAGGTTGCCGGTGGCGGTGGCGGCCATCTCGCCCGAGGCCTGCACGATCTGCTCGCTGCTGGCCGACTGCACCTGGCAGGCGGTCCGGATCCCTTCAATCATCTGGACAATGATCTCACTGGATTCGGCCACGCCGCTGCCGGCATCGTTGTGGGCCCTGGTCTGCAGATGGACCCGCGTCACCAGCTCACGAATGTTCTCGGCGGAGCGATTAATTACCTCAGTATCGCGGGTCTGCTCACCCGAGGCCCGCACGATCTGCTCCACCATCGAGGCCACCTCGCCCACCGAAGCCCGCATCCGGTCGCTCTGCTGGGCATGCAGCTGGGTGGTGTGGGCAATGGCGGTCACCCGGTCAGTGGCGGTCTTGACACCGTCCACGATCTTGCGCAGGGCATCGCCGGAACGGCGCGACAGTACCTCACCGTCCCCCACCGCCTGCTCGGAGAGCCGGATGGCGGTAACTGCCTTCTCGGTTTCGTCCTTGACGCCGTTCACTATCTCGGCGATCTCGCGGGTGGAGGCGGTGGTACGGCGGGCCAGCTCCTTGATCTCGTGGGCCACCACACCGAAGCCTTTGCCGTGCTCGCCGGCCTGGGCCGCGATTATTGAGGCATTCAGCGCCAGCAGCTTGGTCTGCTCAGTCACCTCGTCGATCACCTGCAGGATGGTGCCGATGCTGGCGGCATGCACCGACAGATTTTCAATGGCCTGCTGTACCGTGTGAGATGAGGTGCGGATCTGATCCATGCCGTTGATAGTGGTCTCCACGGCGATGTTGCCCAGTTCGGCATCCCGCAGCACATCGCCGGAGATGCGGGCCGTGGCCTGGGCGTTCTGCTCGATCTGACGCACCGACTGGTCCATCTCCAGCACCAGGTTGGTGGTATGGGAGGAGTTTTCCAGCAGCCGGTTCACGCTGTTGTTGATCTCTTTCTGGGCGCGGGCCATCCGCTCGATGGAGTCGCTGACCCGCTCCACCGCCAGTACCAGATGCTCCACCAGCTGGTTGATCTCCACCGTGCTGGTGGTCATCTCCTGGATCGAGCTGGCATTAACGGTGGCGGCGTCGGACAGCCCCTCCACTGCGGCAGTCACCTCCTCCACCGACCGGCGGATCTGCAGGGCGGCCTCTTTGGTGCTGGATGCAGCCATGGTCTGGGTTTCGGCGTTACTCACCCCCTGCCGGGCCACGGTATCGACGGTCTGCCCGATGGTGCGCAACTCTTCGGCTGCCCGGCGGATGCTGGCCATCATACCGGCCAGCCGCTCCAGCATCTCGTTGAAGTTGCTGTTGAGCATGCCGACCTCGTCGGCCGACAGATCAATCCCCCGCACCGTCAGGTCCCCCTCGGCGGCCTGATCCATCACCGCGGCCAGTCGCTTGACCCTGATCGGCAGCTTGCGGGTGGCCAGGACGATGAAGACCCCCAGAAAAAAGAGCAGATTGAGCAGATGCAGAAAACGGAGCCCATCTGCCGGTATCTGCTTGAAGCCAAAGGCGGCAACCGAGATAAGCATGCCGGCCACCAGCATAAACCGGATCAGCGTGGTACCAAAACCGAGATTTTTAGCCATAGGGCAACCATCCAAAACCGGAGATGTCAGATTTTAACGCTTCTTATACCGTAAAACCGTTGCAAAACAAACGGCTAATCATGCCGGCAGCCACCGGACGACCATCCCGGCCCAGGCTTGCTTTTTGACCTGCCAGCCCCTATACTGCCGCGACCATACTTGAGAGAGGGCGGCAACGTTATGATCGAGATCAATTTTGACAAGATGGGCGGCCTGATCCCGGCCATCATCCAGGATTACGAAAACGGCGAGGTGCTGATGGTGGCCTTCATGGACAAGAAGACCCTCGACCTGACCCTGAAAGACGGCAAAACCTGGTTCTTCAGCCGCACCCGCAACAAGTACTGGATGAAGGGTGAGGAGTCGGGCAACACCCAGGAGGTAATCGAGGTGCTGACCGACTGCGACGCCGACAGCGTGGTGATCAAGGTCAAGCAAAACGGCCCGGCCGCCTGCCACACCGGCAACCGCAGCTGCTTCTACGTCAAGTGGGAGAACGGCCAGTGGGTAGAGCACTCCAACCCGCTGTTCGACCCAGCGGAGGTCTATAAAAAATGAGTACCGTTCTGCGCTTCGGCATCCCCAAAGGCAGCCTGGAAGAGGCCACCGTCGACCTGTTCAAGCAGGCCGGCTGGCAGATCGGCATCTCCTCCCGCAGCTACTTCCCCACCATCGACGACGGCGAGATGAAATGTCACCTGATCCGCCCCCAGGAGATGGGCAAGTACGTGGAGCGGGGCACCATTGACGTGGGGATCGCCGGCCGCGACTGGATCCGTGAAAACGACTCCGACGTGGTGGAGGTCTGCGAGATGGTCTATTCCAAGGTCTCCCGCCGCCCGGTACGCTGGGTGCTGGTGGTGGCCCAGGACTCCAAGGTTCAGAAGCCGGAAGACCTGCAGGGCGCCACCATCTCCACTGAGTTGGTAGCGTTCACCAAGCGCTACTTCAAGGAGCGCAACATCGACGTCAATGTCGAATTTTCCTGGGGGGCCACCGAGGCCAAGGTGGTGGACGGCCTGTGCGACGCCATTGTGGAGGTGACCGAGACCGGTTCCACCATCCGGGCCAACAACCTGCGGATCGTCTGCGACCTGATGGAATCAGTACCGGTGATGGTGGTCAACAAGGCCGCCTGGAACGATCCCTGGAAACGGGCCAAGGTCGAACAGATCGCCACCCTGCTCAACTCAACCCTGCGGGCCGAAGGGATGGTGGGGCTCAAGATGAACGCACCAGGCAGCCAGATTGAGGCGATCACCGGCATGCTGCCCAGCCAGAAGGCGCCCACGGTCTCCCACCTCTACAAATCCGACTGGGTCTCCATCGAGAGCGTGCTGCCGGAAAAAGAGGTGCGCCGGATCGTGCCTGAGCTGCTCCGGCTGGGTGCCGAAGGGATCATCGAGTATCCGCTCAGCAAGATCATCTGACAAAGGGACCACCATGCCAGCCTGCGACCGCACCGGCGACAACTGTAAATGTACCTACCCCGGCTGCCCCCGCCGTGGCAACTGCTGCCAGTGCGTGGCCTACCACCGCGAGCGGGGCGAGGCCACGGCCTGCTTCTTTAGCACTGAAGGGGAACGCAGCTACGACCGATCGCTGCAGCACCTGATGCGCGACCGCGGCATCGGGCTGTAAGCGATGCTCTCCTACACCATCACCCCCGACGACCACTGCCGCCGACTGGAGAGTTTTCTGCAACGACTCCTGCCGGCGGCTCAGCAGGCCTACTGCCGCAAGCTGATCAAATCAAACGCCTGCACACTGAACAGAACCAAATCATCACCTGACGCCCTGCTCTCAGCCGGCGATATTGTCGGCCTCAAGGAAAGCGGCCAAGTGATGGAGCATCTGAACAAGTCATTATTCCAATTTCAAATCAGGGATGAGATCAAGGCGGCAAGAAGTTCGGCGACGCAGGCGTACACGCAGTACGTCGAGGAGCCGAATCCGAGCCAACGAAGATATCGCCCTGAGTTGGAATTGGAACTCGATCTGCTCTGGCAGGACGACCGGCTGTTGGTGATCAACAAGCCGGCCGGCCTGGCCATGCACCCGGCGGCCGAGGTAGACGAAAATCTGGTGGATCTGGCCTCGAGCTGGTTAGAGAAACGAAGTAACCACCCGAGCCGGATCTATCCGGTCAATCGCCTGGACCGCGGCACCTCAGGCGTGGTGCTGTTGGCCACCAGCTCCAGCAGCGCCGGCATGCTGGGCCGGCAGGTCAAGGAAGAAGGGCTGGACAAGTGCTACCTGACCGTGGTTGAAGGCCGACTGGAGGGCTCGGGCGAGATCGACGCCCCCTTGGACGGCAAAGAATCCTTAAGTCGTTACCAGTGCCTTGCTGCCGGCGAGCAGAACACCTTGCTGCTGGTGGAGCCGGTCAGCGGTCGTACCCACCAGATCCGCCGCCACCTGTCGCTGGTGGGCCATCCGGTGCTGGGCGACATGCGGTACAACGCCGTGCCCCTGCCCTCACTGCCGGGCATCGCCCTGCACTCCTTCCGCACCATCCTGCAGCACCCCACCGAGCAGCACCAGCTGACCATCTGCGCCCCGCTGCCCGCTGCCCTGCGCGCTCTGGCCGTTGAACGCTGCGGACTGGACGAGACGTCATTGCTGCAGCTGCTGGTCGAACTATCGCGGCGCTGATTCTGCCGCTGGCAATCCCCCACAAGCCTGTTATACTTCCTCCAGCGTAATCCCCACGGAGGTGTACTCATGCAGATCATACCGATCCTGCTGTTGCTGACCCTGGCAACGCCGTCCCTGTCGCTCGGGGCAGCGCCCCAACGTATCGCGCTTACCCCCCGCATCACCGCGGTCACGGTCTATCAGGACCGGGCCCAGACCATGCGCAGCGCCACCGTCAATCTCAAAACCGGTACCCAGGTCGTGGCCCTGGAAGGACTGCCGGTGCTGCTGCAGGACGATTCGATCCGGGTAGAGGGCAGCGGCACGGCGCGGACCACTATTACCGGCGTCGAGATCAAGCGCAGGTTCCTGGAGCAGACCGCTGAAAAGCGGGCCAAGGAGCTGGATGAGGAGATCCGCGGCCTTGAGCGCAAGGTGGGCGGGCTGGATGCGAAAAAGACCGGTTTAAGCGCCCAGAAGGCGTTTCTGGAGTCGATCCGGGTGGCCTGGAGCGACCGGCTCTCAAAGGAATTGGCCATCGGCAGGCCCACCTCGGCCGAGCTTTTGGATGCGGCCGGTTTTGTGGCCTCGGGCATCGCCAAGATTGAGGAGCAGTCGCTGGACATTGAAGACGACAAGCTGCAGCTGAAGAAAAAGATCGACGCCCTGCGGCGTGAGCTGCGCGAGGCCAGCGGTTCGCTGCGCAAAGAGGTGAAGACGGCGGAAGTAACCCTGGAGGTAACCCGCGAGGGCAGCTTCACCCTCAACCTGTCCGGCGTGGTTAGCCGGGCCGGCTGGACGCCGGCCTACGACGTCCGCCTGATGCCCGATGGCGGCAACGCTCAACTGACCTACCGGGCCCAGGTACGCCAGCAGACCGGCGAAGACTGGAACAACGTCGCGCTGACCCTCTCCACGGCCCGTCCGGCCAGCGGCGGTGCGCCGACGGAGCTACAGCCGTGGCGAATCGCCTTCTGGCGTCCCCTGCCCCCGGCCGCGGCTCCCCGTTTTTATGAAAGCCGAGCCAAATCGGCCTATATGGAGCTGGACAACAAGGCGCTGACTATGGCGGCCCCGGAAGAGGAACCGGAAGAAGCGCCGGCCGCTGTCCAGACCGCCCAGCTTGCCAGTGAAGCCACCTCAATCAGCTTTGTGATCCCCAAGCCGGTGGATGTTGCCAGCGACGGCAGCCTGCAGAGCAGTGTGATTTCAATCAGCACACTGCCGGTCAGCACTCACTACCTGGCAGTTCCCAAATTGAGCCCGACGGTCTACCTGTCGGCCGAGCTGGTCAACCAGGCCGGCTATCCGCTGTTGCCCGGTCCGATCAGGATCTTCACCGGCAACACCTTTACCGGCAGCGCCACCCTGAAGAAGGTGGCCGCAGGCGAGGCGTTCACCCTGCCCTTTGGCAGTGACGATCAGCTGACGGTTAAACGGGAGGAGCTGAAACAGCACAAGGAGGCTGGTTTGTTCGGCAAGAACCGGATGGGCTACCGCTACCGGCTTGAGGCGACCAACTTCCGCAAGCAGCCCCAGACCCTCACCATCAAGGACCAGCTGCCCCTGGCAGGCGACAGCGAGATCACGGTCGGTCTGACGGATGTTACGCTGCAGCCCAGCGAGAAGAAGGATGACGGCACGCTGCTCTGGAAACTGCAGCTGGCGGCAGGTGAGAAAAAGGAGTTCAGCTACGAGATCGTGGTGGAATATCCCAAGGACCGGGAGATAACCGGCCTCTAGGATCGAGCCGGCGCTCGACGCAAAAAAACGGGACGGTCATCACGACCGTCCCGTTGCTGTTTCAGGGCAACATCTCTGCCAGCCGGCTGATTGGTATCCGTTCCGGCAGCCGGATGCCGAACTCCCGCAGGTAGAGGGCGTTGACCGCCGCCAGCAGGGTGTTCAACCGATCCAGGTCCAGTATCGCCTCGCCAGGCAGGTGATCAATCCCCTGGCAGTTCATGGGGCAGACGTCGATCCGGCGCTGCTCCCCTTCCACCAGCAGGATCGGCAGACCATGGGTACGGCAGATGATCGGCCGCACCTCGTACAGCAGGCAACGGTCACCGGCCAACAGGGGGCACTGCTGCTCCGCCTCCGACCAGCTGGCCAGGTGCTGCTTCAGCTGCTGCAACTCTGCAGCCGGCAGACGGTTGGCAGCCTCAATCATGGCCACCGCCTCCACCGGAAAGACCGAAATGGAGAGGCAGCAGGAAGAACAGCCGGCATGACAGGTGATGGCCTCACCTAACCGATCCCCAATCCCCCGGCAGAGGTCGTCCACCTTGGCCAACAGACTGCGGTAGTTTGCCAGCGGATCAGCCATCGGCTACTGGATCTTTACGACAATCTTGCCGAAATGCTTGTCCTCCTCCATCATGCGATGGGCCTCCACCACCTGATCGATGGTGAACACTTTTTCGATGATCGGCACGATGGTGCGGTCGGCAAACCTGGGCAGGGCGGTCTTGGTGAATTCGGCCACGATGGCTGCCTTGTCCTTAACCGGCCGCGAACGCAGCACGGAACCTATGATCTGCTGACGCTTGACCATCATCAGGGCCAGGTTCAGTTCAGCCTTGATGCCGCTGATAATGCCGATGATCACCAGCCGGCCGGCATAGGCCAGCGAGTTCATGTTGGGGGCCAGGTACTTGGCGCCAACATGGTCCAGGATCACATCGGCTCCCTTCTTGTTGGTGAACTCCTTGACCGCCTCGGAAAAATCGGGGGTGGTGGTGTAGTCAACCACCAGATCAACCCCCATCCCCTTGACCCGTTCGATCTTGCTGGGGTGGGAGGTGACGATGATCTTGGTGTTGGGCACCAGCGCCTTGCAGAGCTGCACGCCGGCCATATTAACCCCGCCGCCGCCGCCATGGATGATGGTGGTGTTGTTGTCCTTGAGGCCGCCGATCATGAACAGGTTGGAGAAGGCAGTGATGTAGGATTCACAGACGCAGGCCGCCTCTTCAAAGCTCATGTTTTCGGGGATCGGCATCAGGTGGCTGGCATAGGCCACGGCGTACTCGGCATAGGCGCCGCCACCCACCAGCGACATCACCCGATCACCCACCTTCCAGCCGGCAACGCCGGCCCCCAGGGCCTCGATGGTGCCGGCCACTTCAAGACCCAGAATCTCGGAGTCGCCCGGCGGCGGCGGATATTTGCCTTCGCGCTGCACCAGATCGGGACGGTTGACTGTGGTGGCATACACCTTGACCAGCACCTGCCCTTCACCGGGAACCGGCGTTTCCACCTCGCCCACCCTGAGTACCTCCACCCCGCCGAAACCATCCATCAAGACTGCTTTCATGGCCGTATCCCTCCAAACAAAATGTTGTTTTGAAATTGCAGGATGTCAATCTACCTGCTCGAGTTGCGTTTGTAAACAGTTAAATAGCCGCCTGTGTCCTTGATTTTATGACTGTTTTCTGCCATAACCGCCGCATTCAAAAGGGGTTTACACCATGAAGATTCTCGTAACCAACGACGACGGTATCGCCGCACCGGGCATCAAGGCACTGGCTGAGGCGCTGCAGGCACTGGGCGATGTGACCGTAGTGGCGCCGGACCGGGAGCGCAGCGCTGCAGGCCACTCGCTGACGCTACACTCACCGCTGCGGGTTTTTGAGCTGCGGCCCGGCTGGTTTGCTGTGGACGGCACCCCCACCGACTGTGTCAACATGGGCATCCACAGCCTGCTGGACAACCCGCCCGACCTGGTGGTATCCGGCATCAACCACGGCGCTAACCTGGGGGATGACATCACCTACTCCGGCACCGTGGCCGCCGCCATGGAGGCCAATCTGATGGGCATCCCGGCCATGGCCGTATCGTTGGCCACCTTCGGGCCCAGCGACCATTTTTCCGACGCGGCCCGTGTCGCGCTGCAGGTTGCCACTGAGCTAAACCGTAACCGCCTGCCTGATGACACCTTCTTGAACGTCAACGTCCCCAACCTGCCCTTCGACCAGATCAAGCCGGTGCGGATCACCCGTCAGGGCAAACGTTCCTTTGTGGGCAAGATCATCGACAAGGTCGATCCCCGCGGTCGTAAATACTTCTGGATCGGCAGCGAAGAGCCCAGCTTCCTGGATGACGAGGGCACCGATTTTCACGCCGTGGGACTGGGCCATGTCTCGGTTACCCCGCTGCATCTCGATCTGACCAACTACCGCAGCATGCAGACCCTGCAGACATGGCAGTTCGGGGCCCCATGACACTGGACAACGCTCTGCTGCTCTGCTATCGTAAGCCCCCTGAATCCGGGCCTTGGGAGGGGCATTGAAACGTTTTGAGATAGCCCGCAAACGGATGGTGCAGGAACAGATCATTGCTCGCGGCATCAGCTCACCGCGGGTGATCGAGACCCTGCTCAAGATTCCGCGCCACCTGTTCGTCCAGGAAGCCATGGCCGACCAGGCCTATAACGACGGCGCCCTGCCGATCGGCGAGAAACAGACCATTTCCCAACCGTATATGGTGGCCCTGATGAGCGAGCTGCTGGAACTGAAAGCCCAGGACCATGTGCTGGAGATCGGCACCGGCTCCGGCTACCAGACCGCCGTGTTGGCCTCGCTCTGCCGCCGGGTCTGGACCATTGAGCGGATCAGGTCACTGGCTATGCAGGCCCGCAAGGTGCTGGATGCTCTGCACCTGCTCAACGTCAACATCAAGGTGGGAGACGGCACCCTGGGCTGGCCGGAAGAAGCCCCCTTCGACGCCATCCTGGTCACCGCAGGCGCACCGGCCGTGCCGGAGGCCCTGGCTCAGCAACTGGCCCCCGGCGGCCGCTTGGTGATTCCGGTGGGCAACGAGGCCAACCAGACCATCCTGCGGATACGCAAGGAAGCCGACGGCAGCCTGACCAGTGAAACCGGCGTCGGCTGCCGCTTTGTGCCGTTGATTGGCCAGCAGGGCTGGCAAACCGCTGCCTAAGGAGAGACGCATGAGCCGCTCTGCAAACTACGATGAACCGGAACTGCTGGAGCCCGCTCTTGACGAGCCGGAGCCGCCCCTCGATTTTACCGCCGATGCCGAGGCTGGCGCTGATGAGGAAGACACCAGCGCTGAAGATCTGCCGCTGGCCGTAGAAGAACACCTGGATGACGCCATCAAGATCTACCTGCGCGACATCCAGAAGACCCCGCTCTTGACCCCGGAAGGCGAAAAGGAACTGGCCCGCAAGGTTGAACAGGGTGACCGGGCCGCCCGCAACAAGATGATCGAATCCAACCTGCGGCTGGTGGTCAAGATCGCCAAACGCTACGTCAACCGCGGCCTTCCGTTTCTGGACCTGATCGAAGAGGGCAACCTGGGGCTGATGAAGGCGGTGGAACGCTTCTCACTGGCCAAGGAGTGCCGCTTTTCCACCTACGCCACCTGGTGGATCCGTCAGTCCATCGAACGGGCCCTGGTCAACCAGTCTCGCACCATTCGCCTGCCGGTGCATGTCTCCGACGACATCAACCGGATGCTGCGCATCTCGCGCCAGCTCACCCAGCAACTGCACCGCGAGCCCTCGGTGCAGGAAGTGGCCGACACCATGAAGACCAAGCCGGCCTACGTGCGGCGGCTAATGGTACTGCTCAAGCGGACCTGCTCCATCGAGACCCCGATCGGCGACGGCAACGACTACTTCCTGATCGACACCATCGAGGACAGTTCGGCAGTCTCGCCGTCGGAACTGCTGGAAAACCTGGCCAAATACGAGCTGATCGCCGAACACTTCGAAAAACTCAGCGAAAGCGAGCGGGTCATCCTGGGCTTGCGCTTCGGGCTCTACGACCAGGAGCCGCAAACCCTTGACACCATCGGTCAGAGCTTCGGCGTAACCCGTGAACGTATCCGTCAGATTGAGGCCAAGTCACTCGAAAAACTGAGGGCCTTCGCGGCCCAGGCCTGATATGACCACGCAAGGAGCCAGCATGGACGACCTGAAACATATCATCCGCGACGTTCCGGATTTTCCGAAAAAGGGGATTATCTTCAAGGACATCACCACCCTGCTGCAGGATGCCAAATCCTACCAGCGGATGGTGGACCTGCTGGCCCACCGCTACATCGGACAGCATATCGACAAGGTGGTGGGGGTCGAAGCGCGGGGCTTCATCATCGGCTCGGTGCTGGCCTACAAACTGGGAGCCGGTGTGGTGCTGGTACGCAAACCGGGCAAACTGCCCTCGGAAACCTTCAGCAAAACCTACCAGCTGGAATACGGCACCGACACCCTTGAGATCCACAAAGATGCCATCAAACCGGGGGAAAAGATCCTGATCGCCGACGACCTGCTGGCCACCGGCGGCACCATGGCGGCCGTGGTGGACATGGTTAAACAACAGGGCGGCGAGATCGTCGAATGCTGCTTCATGACCGAACTGACCTTCCTGGATGGTCGCAAACGGCTGCCAGAGGGAAAGGTTTACTCCCTGCTGCAATTTTGATGGGGGTTGCCAACAACTCGTGAAATAGGTACAAACATGAAACGAAAATTTTTGTTCCTTGGGCAGGCAGCCGAGGATTTGTGCGGAGACGTACTAGCGTGTACGTCGCACAAACAAATTCGAGGATAACGCAGCCAAGGGGCAAAAAGATCGTTTCACCTGTCCCCGTAGCTCAGCCGGATAGAGCACTTCCCTCCTAAGGAAGGGGTCGGACGTTCGAATCGTCTCGGGGACGCCAATTAAAACAAGCACCTACAGCAAATTGGCTGCAGGTGCTTTTTCTTTATTTCTGAAATAGTTGTACTTTAGTTGTACTTTTGACGTGTGCTACCGTCCCCCCAAAACTGCTGACTTTTCCTGAAATGACTTCGCCATGAACACGCAGGGCCAAGCTCAAAACACCTAACTTTTACTAACATTCCAGCGCTTATTGTTAAGCTCCGTTAAGGCATCAGGGTGAGCCTGAAAAATGGTGACAAATGCTGACATATTAGCATTGGATAGCAACGGCTATGCTATGAAAAACGGAAGAAAAAAGGAGAACTATCTGCAAGTTGTGTGATAGTGCCCCACGTGTGCATGCCATTTCATTGATAATAATGTTCTGCAACACTTACAACACTTACAACAAAATCAGTAATCAATAGTGCCGTAAGTGTTGTAAGTGTTGTACGACAGCTAGTCTTCAAATATAGCTGGGTTTACGTGATAGACAATAGACGGCATCCCCTTCCCTGAAACAGATTTTATTTTTTCAGGTTCTGTGACTATGTAGCGCTTAGCCAGTACAGCAAGTGCCTTTTCTAGCCGCTCGACCTCACGAAAGCGGGTTAGCTCCTGTTGTGCATCCCTACGCTTAAAGGTTAGTGCCCTCTTTTTTAAAATCCAGTGGTAGACATGCTTGGCGTCGTTCTGTGAAGTACCGCCGTCAATCAGATCAAAGGTTGCCTTTGCATGGGGGATCAGCAGTTCAGACAACTCAAGCGCCTTGCGCATAACCTTTTCACTGATGGTGGTGGCTGCCTCCCCCTGTTCAACCACGGCCATAAGTCCTGCTACACGCAATGACGCACCAGCCAGCTTGCCAGACCAATCCTGGATCGGCTCCAAATCCTTCCCGTCACCCATTCGGGCCTCCAAAAAAGCGAAGAACTCTTCCCAAGCCTGCATGGCACCAGGATCAAGGTTGAGCGTCCGGGCGCACTGCTTACCCTGATCATTCAAGATTGGCGGTATATTCAACAGACCACGTATGCCCTCCTGGTAGGCGGACTTAACCGCCTGAGGGATCGGTATCGAGCCAGCGGTTCGTGTGCCAATGTTAGAGGCGGGTAGACAGAAAAGAAACCGCGCCAGACATCCATTGCCCCTAAAGGATGTTTCGGACAGGCTGCGAATAATGTCCGGCTGAATACAGAGGCCAAAAGTCAGGGCCGGTTCGTCCAGGTAGGCCATGCGTCCTTGGCGGTCAACTCGGACGGCGCTTCCGGCATGCCCCTTAAGAAAAATGTCGATGTTGGCCTTACCGCCACTGTAGAGACCGGCCATGATGGAGAAGATACCCCCCTCATCGGCAAACAGCGCCATGCGTTCACCCTGTTCCATCATCAGGTCCTGCAGGCGCTCCGGTGTCACGTCAGCCGTGAACACGCGAGGGGCATGCAAGATGTCTGGCAGCTCCTCCTGAAGCCGTGTAGCCTCTTCTATCAAGGCGATACGATCATTTGCGCTGTCGGTTTTAGCGGCTTTCGACTGCATCAATTTTATACGATCCTCTAGTATCGAACGGGCCACCGCCACCCGTGACCGCTCTCCTTTGCCAAGATCCGCTTGCTCCTTTTCCCATGCTGAAAGCGGTCCGGTAAAGGCATTGACCACGGCAGTTTTACGGCTGGCTGGCGGCAGTGCGGTGACCGTCCATAACGCCAACGGCTCGACATGCTCCGGTGTCCTGGCCACCTGAAAACGCTTCTGGACACATGCCGCTATGACAGGCAGGGCCATCATCACTGACATGGCTGGTGGTGTTTGGGTGTTGGCGGCTACCGCCCCGGCATAATCACCGAGCCAGCCAGGTAACAGTGACGTCGGAATATCCGGGGTTTGCGTTTCGCCAAACAGAACAGGCTGGGGCCAGAGATCGGCAGCACCTGATAAAGCACCAGTCCGTGAGATTGCCGTCTCTATCTGACGTCTAACTTCTGCAATGCCCATCTCACAATGAAGATCGTTGGCGTCGCTCCCGGTACTACCTTCTGGAAGTGACGGCTTGAAAAGCAAGGCATTGACAGAACGTGCCGCCTCCAGGGCCGCCTGTTCTCCGTTGCCAATATCAGAGACAATCATGATTCTGGCTTTGGGATACTTCTGATGGATCAGCTCCGCTACTGCCTTAATGTTACCGCAGGATAATGCTGCAATCCCCTCGTTGCGGGTTGCCATGCTGTAGGTCAGCATTGTTGCAGCACCTTCCCCAATACCAAAGGTAACGCCACTACCATCTCCGTCTGGCAACTTACCAGTAGCCCAAAAACATCCGCGCTTCTGGCCATCAGCGAGACCGGCTTTGAGGCCGGTCTCGTCAATCATCTCAATGCTGCTGATGCCCTTGTCACCACGTACCGGGATAATCTGAACCATACCTCCGGTGAACTGCTTTCCCTTAGCCTTCGGGTGGTAACCAATAAGCTCCACAAGTGTATCAAATGGAATCTCGCGGATGGTGTCAGTCGGCTCTACCTGCTTCCGTTGCCAATACAACGAGGCAACCGGTGGTGTTGAAACTTTCCATACTTCAATGGCAACTGCTGCGGCTTTCCGCCGTGCATCGTCAAGCGCACGTTCAGCTTTCTCACGCTCCTCTTTTGCCCTACGCCTACGCTCTTCTGCCTCGGCTGGAGTAAGCGGATGATCACTTGTTGCCCAAAACAAGCGGGTATCGTCGGTGATGTGGTTCCAAACCTGGCCACCCTCACCATCAGGAAACAACCTGATCCGGCCTGCGCCATTGCGTGTTGTTTTACCAACGACATCCAGCTGATAAAATTTACCGTCTGTGGGGACTGTACGGAACATCACGCTGATCTCATTGCAGGCGTTTTCTGCTACGGTGTGAAGGTCGCAATTCATAGGGCAACCTCCCGCCGTGTGCGTTCAACTTCCTTGATGTAGCGGTACAAAGTATTACGCCAGGTAGCCAAACGCTTAACCGGCGCAAGCAGTTCTCCGGTGGCATACCGCTGGGCAATCAGCCTGATCTCGTCACTGGCTGAAAACACAATCTCTACCAAGTCTCCTGGGCTGCGTCCGGGGAATAGCACTGGGCGTATCTCGGTAAGGGTCATGATGGCTGATGAGAGGTCAATATCAGTTGTTTTGATGTGATCTGGTCTCATAATGGCTACACCTCCGCCCTATTTTTGCGGGGTCTGCCACGTTTTGCGCCTGGGGCAACCGGCTTTGCATTCTCCGGCGTGACGGTCAACCTGGATTCAAGCCATGCCGTAATGTCGCTAAGTCTCCATCCAACGGCGTTATCGCCCAGCCTTACCCTTGCAGGTGCTTTACCTGCGCGTTCATCTCGCCACCAGGAAACAGTTGAGCGTCCGGTTATCAACCTTCGTTCGGGTTCGCGGATAATTCGATCAATCATAATTTCACCTCGTAAATCGGGAATCACTGCCTGGCCGGGCGTTTCGTGTGATTTCACGGATACAGGAGTCACGAAGTGACAACGCAAGCAAAAAAAATAGCCGGGGATTACCCGGCTAAAAATGAATAATAATGAAGTGTTATATGGATAATGTTAGGTGGTCACGCGGTAGTCACTTAGTGACTTTTTTATGATAGGATGCTATTTTTTTCCATACTTTGCTTTCAAGCGCATCTTTTTCCTTCGGGGAACTGTAAGTTTGACCTGGAAAAACCGCAATGCCGATAGCGAGGGCACTCAACCTATCAGAGTTGAGTTTACTGTATTTTTTTGATTGCCCGTGATCCACCATCAAATCGTAACAAATTTGCTCGTTGCTTTGTTTTGCTGCCTTGCATTGCTTAACATACTCCAACAAATCGAATGATTGGGGTGTGCTGGCATTTTGTGCAGATTCTTTCAGTACTAGTGGATCATCGCTGTCTGGTTGTGTTGCAGTGGCGGTTATCTCTGCGGCCTGCTCCTGCTTTGGTTCAGTCTGTGGCAACTCAAAGGTTACACCGATTGTCTCTTTCCCATACTGGAGCAAGTCTACATCAGTGACAACAAGATCCTCTCTACGAATTTTTAGAGGATCTTTGACCATATAGGAGCGTTCTCCCTGAGACAGAAGCACTCCGCTTGAGTCTCCGAATGTTATTTGAGCTAATCCAAGTTCATCCCATTGAAGAGGACGGATACCACCAACACCAAATACGCCGGTAAGCCCCTCCTTGACTGTAATTTGCTCTGCGCCTCTACCATAATCATCAGGATTCCCGCCAACAAATTCAGTCCGCTGCATTTGTACAGGTTTCTTGATAATAATAGACGGCTGAAGTAGCACACCCAGTCTACCCATCATTCTATTAAAAACGCTGTCAGCATCGGTCTTTAGAATGACTGCAACCTCTTCTTGCGTGAAGGTTTTCACGTTCGGTATTGGTTGGAGAATTGTCAGCGGTGGCAGTGCCGGGTGGGGTTTCGGTAGAATTATCCCCTCTCTGGCGGCATACTCGGTAAGCATTTTGTCCGTAATCCGAATGTCTGAAAGTGGAATGCTCACTGGGGCATCCACCAGATAATGAAGATCGCCCTGTGTTAGTATAACAATATCGCCGATTTCCTGCCTCGTCCTGGCCTTTGCTCTGCTTACCTCTTCCCGGCTCATGGCATACCAGCCATTCATAATCCTATCTACAGCCGCATTTGCGAGTGGAGCACGAACAGCTTTACCCCGGTAGAGCTGAATCCGACCTGATTCCTTGACTTCAGCCATATCCATGTGTTCAGGGTAAAAGGTCAACTCAAACAACCCCTGGCACATCACTTGGGGATATTTAAAGGGTGTTAAAGCATCCTCTGGCCAGTGCCGGTTTACCCGTTTCTGCCTTGCTGCCTCCGCCGGATCGTCCGGTAAGGCGTTAACTGATTTCATGGTGTGCTCAATACCGGACTCTTGAACGTAAATGTTTGCATTACGGTGTGCTAGGCGCATTGAAACAGGTTCGGGGAAGAAAACACATGGTTTAAGTATGGGATGGGTTTTGCCAGCGAACAAAATCATGTTGCGAAGTTGTTCAAGCGTTTTGCTAAAGTAATCAGGGGTGGGTTTTAATAAATGTGCGGCTTCATCAAGGCTGTAACTATCCATGATATTCCCCTGCAGTAAAGAGTGGCAGGCTGTTACATACCCCTGCTCGCCTGATACCACCTGACTGTCAAAGTTTTCCCGTTTTCCATCGGTTGAAAAGACGGTTGGAGTAATTTTTTAGCATGTTCCCAGCATCAGGGCTTGATATACGCATTCAGCCCAATTGTAACCGGTTTGCCGTCAACCATAACGTCTGTTACGGCATTGCCGCGTGTGCTGGCAACGACCAACGTTTTGCCAGACGCTGACGGTGCTGGTTTCTCCAGGTCAATTTCGATACAGAGCTTGTTGTCTTTGATTTCAACGGTCATTGCCATTTATGTAGTTCCCTTGCCTTTAGCAGCTCATCAACCAGCTGCATTTACTTGTATTTATGAAGTAATCACACATAAACACACGGCCGTGCGTTTGGCGATTATTGCGTGCGTTTTAGCAGTGTAATATGAGCCTCGTCCATTACCATGAAGCTCTAACTTGCCATCCTTAGTCATCTTTTTTAACAGGTGGTATGCCTGGGCCGGGGTGACCTTACACAGCTCAGCAACATCTTCCCGTGTGATCCGTTTGTCTTTTTTAGCATCCAACGCTGAGAGCACCATCTGGTATTGCTGTATCTTGTCAAACCCCTTTGTCCTCACATAGCCTGAGACATCATCAAGGCGGTTATAGAGGCTCACTGCCAGATGATAAATCCTTGCCCGTTTTTCGCCACGCGCCTCTATAAGACCTCGTTCGAGCAGACGCTCCAAAACTCTCTTACCTTCTGATGGGCCCGTAAACTCCCCTATAACGGAGACATGTTAAAAGTAGAGCTTTCTGGCATTATATCGCCAGGAGGTTCAGATGAAGAAAACCCGTTTCACCGAAACCCAGATCATCGCGATTTTGAAAGAAGTAGAGTCCGGTATGCTGGTGAAAGATGTCTGCCGTACGCACGGCATCTCGGACGCAACCTACTACAACTGGAAATCAAAGTACGGCGGCATGGCTGTATCCGATCTCAAACGGATGAAAGAGATGGAACTTGAACTTAGCCGCCTTAAGCGTATGTACGCTGACATGGCCTTGGAAAACCGGGCCATGAAGGATCTGATCGAAAAAAAGCTGTAAAGCTGTTCGAGAAGCGAGAGGCCGCTCAGTTTCTGGTCGTTGAGCATCGCCTTTCAGTACAGCGCAGTTGCCGCTGTGTCGGTATGTCTCGGGCAGCTTTCTACAAAATACCAGCAGCCTTTACCGAGCGAGATGCCGATGTCATCAAGGCGCTGAACGAAACGATTGAGCGGCATGCCCGCTGGGGCTTCTGGAAGTGTTTCCGTGCCCTGCGCAGACTCGGACATGCCTGGAACCACAAACGGGTCTACCGCGTCTACTGTGAGCTGCGTCTCAACCAGAAGCGGCGGGCCAAGCGTCGACTGCCGAAACGAATTCGGCAACCACTTTTAGTGCCACAGCAACCGAATCAGGTCTGGTCTGCCGACTTCGTGAGTGATGCGCTCTATGCCGGCAAACGGTTCAGGACGTTCAACGTGATTGATGACTTCAACCGTGAATGCCTAGCCGTGGAAATCGACATATCACTGACCGGCAAACGGCTGATCCGGGTCTTTGAACTACTTAAAGCCGAACGGGGTCTCCCGCATGTACTGCGAACAGATAACGGCCCTGAGTTCCTGTGTGGCGACTTTGTCGCTTGGGCTGAAGCCAACGGTATGCTGATCCAGTATATTCAGCCAGGCGAACCGAATCAGAATGCGTATATCGAGCGATTTAACCGCACCTATCGAGAAGAAGTGCTTAACCTGTATCTCTTCAACTCCCTGACCGAAGTGCGGGAGATAACATACTGGTGGATGATCGATTACAACGAGAAACGCCCCCATGATTCTCTCGGTAATCTGACTCCACTTGAAGTCATGCAACGCTACACCAGAAACTCTACTTACAAACTGTCTACTTGACAGGGAAGCTTACGGGCCTTTCTGGATAACCTTTGAAACCTGCTCAGAATCAATTCTCCGCTGGACAAAGAGCGTATTCAAAACAATCAGCTCATCCAGTACAAACGGCCTGCCAGCCTTATCCTCTTCATACACAAAAGAGGCAAACTTGAGAGACGGTTCACCACCATTCAGTATGACACAGACTCCATTGGTATCACTGCGGGCATAAATCAGGGGCCGGAATCACCGCTTTTCCGGTAGCCCAGATCAACGTTATTCAGTGCTCCAGCCACTCGGCCGTAAAACAGGTTCTACGATTGTATTCCAACCCACTAACTCCACAAAAAAAGAATCCGCAGAGTTAATGGGTTGGGCTTCACTCCCAAGTCTTGTTCCTGAACCCCAGACTTGCAGCATTTTCGGATACTGCCCGCTTGATCTGATCCGAGACCCCTTCAGGGAACTCGGCGCTAATTTCCAGGGTTACCTTGACGGATGCCTGTGAGTCAGTGGTCAGCACGTTTATGATCTCTTCCGCAATTTGGACCAAGCGCATCTTTGCCGTGGAGGCGTTGATCTCGGCAGTACCGATAAAGGCCTTTGATTTTTGTGGTGCTGGCGGTTGTGTCGTTGCCCCTGCTGCTGGCTCTGGAGAAACACCTGCCGGTGTCGGCTGTAAGGGAGTTGCCCCTGGTTCCGCTGCAGTTGTGGACGCTGGATCAGGTGCTGGTGCTGCTTTCTTTTTCAGATCCTCTTCGTACTGCTTCGCGGCTTCCAGTTCGATCAGCAGCAGGGTGTCATCAAGCTGGACATTTGGGTTACCCAGGCTGAATCCGTCAAGGGTGCCTTCATACTGGCCGTAGGCGGTGCCGAAGAAATCACGACTGGCGGCCCCCTTGATAATGGTCTGTTCAAAGGAGTATCTGGTTTTGAGACGTGGCAGGTACAGGTAACGCTGGGTGTCTTCCCAGAAGGCCTGCGCGCTGACTGTGGTCTTGCCATCCTTCCAGTACAGCTCCTTCAACTTGCTCCGCAGGTGGATGGGGGACCAGGTGGTGATTACCAGCTCGTTTTCTCCGGCAGTCAGCTCAATCTCGGACATGATGCTTTGGCTGCTGGTATTCAGGGCAAAGGCCTCAACCTCCTGCTTGGGTTCGGTGGGTTTGTGCTGAACCGGGCAGAGCAACCACTTGTAACACTCGCGGGCCACGCGGGGCAGCACCTCTTCTGCGGTCTGTAACTCTTTTTTGGCCTGCTGTGACTGCAGGTTATCCAGCACCAGACGCATTCCGGCAATATCATCCACAATCGAATGCCAGGCCAGGGCTGTGCGGATGCAGTCGCGCAGACGGGTAAGGGCACCATGGTCCGGCGCAAGGAAAAGCAGGCGGTTGCCGCGATAGCGCGGCTTAGTGCCGTTGTTTTTGACGTAGTCCAGAACTGCGGTAACGGCCATACGGGATTCTTCGCGGGAGAAGAACTGCTCCGGTGTCAGAAACACCAGCCGCAAGCCACTGTCGTCGGGGACATCAGCATGTGGAGTAAAGATATGGATGCCGTCAAAGAATGCGGAACCTCTGCCCAGCTTTTCCAGTACTTCAGCTAATTTGCCCCGCACCTCATTCTTGTCCTCAAACCGCTTTTTGCGGTCTTCCATCTCGCGCCGCAGATTGGCACGGGTATCAAACCAGAAGCGGGTAGTCTCCTGGGCCTTGTCACCTGAACTGCTCAGGTAGTGCAGTCGGTCAGCCAGCCGCCCCAGGGCATCGGTATAGGTGGCAGAGGGTTGGCCTGGCTGGAGACAGCCCAGCAGGATACGGGCACGGTCAAGGCCCCGTATGCCCGGCTTTACGACCACGGATGACGGCGCACTACCCAGGAACAGGGTGCGGGCAACCCGACGGGCCGCGTTTAATGCACCAAAGCGAGGCTCTTTATTTTCCAGCTCGGTGGTTTCTGCCCGTTCACCATCAATATCCTTATCCAGCACCGGGTCCCAACCGGCAGGCAGATAATTGACCAGCTCACTCCGAGCGCTACTGTCATATAGCGGCAGACTGCCGGGTAAGATCATCAGGTCTTTGTTGTCATCCTTCCAGAGTCGGTAAATCACCTTGGCCATCAGCTTCAATACGCCCCGTGTCCGCTGGAAGCCGTCAATGGTGGTCCAATCTTCATAGAGCCGGTCAAATATCTCCGGGTGGATCGGGTACGCCTGCACCAGCCGATCAAAATAGCGCGACTCCTGAGTTTCGGTGGGCAGTTTGGAGCCTTCCGCAATGTAGAAGTTTGCAAAGGCGCGGCAGACCTCTTCGCGCCCGGCAACATCCGTCACGACATCAAACAGCCTACGCCGGACAATCTCAAACGCCTCTTCGGTTCCCACCGGCTTCCAGATAGCTTGCACGCGGCCAAAAATTTGCTCTACCGCCCTAAGTGCTGCCACACCCCGTTGCTGGCTGCCTGCCTGCACTTCTGATTCCGGCAACGAGCCGAGTATTGCAGCAGTCGGTACCAGTTTGGCAGCCTCGGTAAGCGCCTGGAGGAATGATAGGTTACTGTCAAAACTACCGCCGGAGAGGGCTACCCCTTCTTGGAACTGACGGATATAGGTAACCAGCTCATCGATCAGGATCACGCAGGGGGCATAGGTTTCCAGCAGGGTCTTCAACTGTTCTTTTCCAGGAGATGTGCCGGTAACGTCAGACTCCTGGACCAGTGCAAAACCTTCTGCTCCGCCCAGTTGCCAAGCCAGTTCACCCCATAGCGTTTTAATGGTCTGGCTGCCATGCTTCCAAGGCTGACCTGGGGCATGGGCAGTACCATCCAGCACGGCCACCTTTGATTTGGGGACATCCATCAGGCCGGCCTGTTCAATCAGGGTGGGGATGCCTGCCATATCATCAAGGGAACAGGTGCGACTGGCCAGATGATAGACCGCCAGCATGGTGTGGGTCTTACCACCACCAAAGGCGGTTTGAAGCTGGATAACCGGCTCACCCCCCTTACCGTTCAACCGTTGCGCCACCTGGATCAGCAGCTGGCGCATCCCTTCGGTGATGAAGGTGCGTTGGAAGAATGCAGCAGCATCCTGATATTCCTGTGTGGCCTTGCCGGTATGGACAGCCGTAATATCAGCAGCAAATTCTGATTGCTGGAAGGTGCCTTCCAGTACATCGGGATGGGGGACTGCTATCTCTCTCCAGGGTTTCATGGTTACATTCTCCAATTCAACGTCATTTCACTAAAACAGATTCCCCTGCGTCAGCTTGCCCGGCGCCTCACCGGCAGCCGATTCAATACCGCTCCAACTGGTGATTAGCTCATTATAGGCGCGGGCATCCTCTGCCCAGCCTTTCCGTTCGCACAGGGTATAAAGGCGGTATGCCAGTTGACGTACCGATTCCCCCTGGTTCTTCACCTCTGCTAGCAGGCAGCCTGCTTTGGATTCACCATCATGCTTCAGTGAGCGGATCAGGTGGTGCAGGGTCTCCCAGATCGGATTGCGGGTGTCGGTTGATGGGTCCCAGTCGGTCGGGTAGTCAGGCCACTTGATCAGCCGCACATTGCCGCCGCCGCTCTCCAGCACACCCGCTGCAGCTACACCGGAAACAGAGGTGCCTTTAGCGCGTGAAAGGGTATCGGCATCACCAAAGCGGCCTTCAGCCCAGCCGTTCTGCTCAAACCAGTGCAGGCAGAACTGGGTGTCAGGGTCAAAATCATCCTCAGCCAGAAAGCGGTTGATAAGCTGCAGGGCGGTATGGACAGTCATGGGTGAACCGTCAGCCTCCAGCACGGCAGCGTATTTTGAAAAGACCGCCATGCCGGGGCCTATGATGGATTGCGAGAGGTCAACCGGAGCAACCGGTGAAACATCATCGCCCGCTCCTTTGGTCATCTCGTCCAGGGCTTCAGGCAGCACGGCGTTCAGTTCGCGGATAAACTCACGGCGGGAGATGGTGGGGGCGTCTGCTTCCCGTTTACGGCAGACCAGTACGATGCTGGAGGCGAGGGCGTTGGTGCCGGAGCTAATAGTTCTACCTTCACGCTCCGTTCTCATAGGCCATGTACCTGTCAGCGTAAAACCAGCTCTCAGAACTGCATCAAGGAAGGTTTCCCAGCCGGTGTTGCCGGTGCCTGCATCAGAGGTTTCAGATTGTTTGAAAGCGTAGTAGATGGTGACCGGAAAAGCAGCGTGTGCCTGTTCTGCCAGCCGATGCATGGCACAAGTCATACCTTCAAGGAAGAAGGCTTCAGCTTTTTCCTTGCTGCCGTGACGGTAGGGGGTTGCAACCAGTTCTTCAGCCTTTGGAACCGAAATGGTTGAGAATAATGTCTGATAAACTGGTCGTAAGGCCTTGCGCAGCCAGACATAGAAAAAATCTGAAAGGTCAGCATAGCCGATATTATCGTAGTAGGGTGGATCAGTTGATATAATTTTATTTTTCGACAATTCTTGGTTTTGAGCATCACTTTGTAACGCTGTACCAAAACAGTTTGGCGAAAAACTTGTTGAGGACTCAATTTGAGATTCGACAATTGAATACCATGAGCCCATTTTAGAAAATGGCGATAGTTCTATAAAATCCCAATTCATCGGAATAGCTTGGCGTGCAAAAAGAGCTCTGACATTTTGGTTTGTGTTATTCCAACTACAAAGCGAATTTGACAAGTCAGACCATCTGGATGTTGCAAACCCCAAATACACCGCCACCGCATCAGCATACGCTGCTGCCCCTGTTCCTCCAGCATCCAAACCCGTACCATCTTCTACCGTGCCAGCAGCCAAGGCATCTGCCTTCACCTTCTCACGTGCTACCTGTACCAGATCAGAAAAGGTGGTCAGCGCAACCAATTGACGGGGGGTGAAGAGATCGCCCCATTCTTTCAGTCCATAGGGAACACAAGTGCCACCAGTCAACCGTGCTGGTACGTCTCCTGCTGGACGCCATTCAGGCTGCGCCTGTTTGGCAACAGCCTCCATTTCATCGGTCGGTGCCAAATAGATTCGTCCTCTTACACCTTCGCCAACTACAGCCATAAGGCGTGCGCCCATACGGCCAGCTTTGCCTTCAGACTTTATGTAATCGCCGCTGACTGGGGTAGAAGATAGTAAACAGATAAAATTTGCACCACGTCCGGCAGCTTTTGTTCCATTCTTCGCACTTTCTGGTGGTACACCAGTATTTACCTCGAACCGATAGCTGTCCCCCTCAATCACCGGCTGCACATACGCCTCTTTGCCCGCCTTGCTGGAAAGAATGAAGGTAGAAACTAGCGGTATATCAACATGAGAAAAAGCCGGGTTGGGGCTTTTTACGGTACGCGCCCAAAGCCAGGCGATGACGGTTGCTACACCGCCGCCCTGTTCCTTTGGTAATCGCACTTTTGGATACAGATGGCCAATCCGCTTGAACGCCTCTTCCCGCATCCAGGCACCATAGCGACGCACATCCTCAGCCAGGCCGGTTGCACCGGGCCAGTCGGTCTTGAATGAGGTCTGCTTGTCTTCTTTGGGGATCGGCCCGACCGGAGCACGGCCTGCAAACCTGGGTGGAATCTCAATCATGGCCTTGTTGATCAGCACCGCCACCGGGTTCAGGTCAGAGGCATAGCTTTCCAGCCTCAGCCGCTGTGCCTCCAAAGGCAAAGCCCCGCCACCGGCAAAGGGATCATGGAAGGCAGGCAGCTTGTCAGGGTTAAACAGTTCGGCAGCCTGGGGGTGTTCCTTGTTCAGCGCACAGACTTCAACCCATGATTTGCGGATTTCTGCCCTGGCACGCTCAAGCACCGCCTCGTTGGTGGTATTTTCCCACAGCACCAGTTCTTCAATAATTCTGAAAAGACGCTTGCGGCTGGCTGCCCAGGATGCCTTTAAGTTGTTGGGGGGAATCTCCCCCGGATGCTCCATCTCCCACTTCCAGGAAGGATCATTGACCATCTGGGAAAAGATGACCGCCCGTGCCGCAGCCAGTGGACGCCGCGCCCACCAGATATGGATGCTTCTTGGATGTCTCCTGGTAAATGGTTGTTTTTCAAGTGTGCAAGCAACATTGATTGCATCCAACGGCAGGGCAACTTCGATCAGTTTTTTTGGGGATTTTACCATCATTTATGGAGTTTCCTTTTTACTTGCAGCACGCGGTGTCCGTGCTGGAGTATGTTTTCGTAACGTTTCAGCTGATGCAGCAAGGAGATCATGCTGAAGCAGATTTTCTATGATGTCCATTACAGCCGTCAACTCTTTGCTCGACGGAATATGTGCACGATGAGACGCAGCATGTCCGGCATCTATCGCTGCATTGATAATGTCTTTATCAAGTCTGCCGATATAGCCATCTTCTTCAAGCTTTACCATTCCTTTGGCAAAATCGCCTTGATCGCCAACTTTTCGGAGTATGAAGAGGTCAATAACGGCACGGGCACCCATCATTGCTAATTGACGGCTGTCTGCTTGCAGTGCTGTGTATATTTCTCCGAGAAGTGACTGGTATTCTTCTGAAAGGCTCTCAAAGTAGCTTGGTTTTCGTCTTGATGCCCGTGGTGGGAAAAATGTTTCATGGTAGTCGCCTCTATCCCATTCTGAACACCAATCCAGTTGTCTGATTGAAACATCTGAGCATCCGCAACACTCGAGAAAAGTATAGGTACTTACCCATTCAACTGAGTATTCGCTATCGTAAGGACTTGTTTCACTTACAGTGTGATTGAAACGCTCATAGTGATTCGTTTTGAGTCCACATCGGTTACACAGGCTCTTAATAGTTTTGATCTCACCAGCCACAACTACCTCCAGCTTGCCGGTCGTTTAAGTACATAGCCTCCCGGCTTTGTATATTCATCGGGAAACTGACTGTCTTGCAGCGTTTTTCTGCCGAGCTGGAATGAAGCATTTGCAACCGATTCAAGTTTTTTTGAATGTCGGTCTGGTGGACTTACAATAATGATTCTTTTCGCTGGGAATTTAGAACGTACTGCTTCCACAGGAGGGGCAAGATCACTATCGGCAGAAATGATCAGGGCGGTATCAAACAGGTCATCATAGGCATCGCGTAGTACTTCAACTGCAATGTTTACATCTGTCATTTTCTCTTCGTGTGCTGTCCAAGTGGCTCCACATTTTAGACACTGTTTTTGTTTTGAAAGGTAATGCCCGTAAAACACTTTTGTGTCATTGAGGGTTTCTATGGCTTCAAGCCATGTTGCCTGCCGCTTGTGCTTATGGGGGTCTGTAGTGGATATTCTGGCTGTGAAGTATTTTACTTTCACCAGCTGCTGGTCTGACTTGAGAAGATTTTGCGCAAGTATAAGCGGATTAAGCCAGTAATAGCGACGCCATCCCTTGGCCTTCAGACCAAAATACAGATTAAAGCCATCAATATAGACTACGACTCGATTCACTTGGACTCCTGTTAAAAATTGTCTACAATATTGTTGACAGCCGCCGATATTTTTACTATATACCGAATCAATCACCCCGCTGACGATAGCATCGTCGGCCCGACGCCCCGCAAGGGGCGTTTCTATTTCCGGAAACTACGCTGTTGCAGTGGCCAGTTCTGCACGGGCCAGCAGATCAGCCAGACTCATATTGATGCTGCTGACCGCCCAGCCCGGTTCTGAGGTAAACGGGTTTTTCAGGTAGTACGGCCCTTCATAGCTTTCCCCATCCACAATCACGATTGCCAGCACAAACTTGTCGGACTGGTTCAGGGCATACAGTATTTCATTGCGGGTAACTGTGATGGTGGTCTGCCCCTTGGCCCTGCCTTTTACCTCGATATGCCGCACCTCCGGAAGTGTACCGTTGATTGAGGGCGGGTAGGATGACAAATCCCAGCCGCACTTGATGGCTGATACATCCACCACGGTGCAGCCACGGGACTCTTCTGCTTTTCTTACGGCCTCCATCGCCACCTGTTCTATCCGACTGCGTGCTGCAGCATCAGCACAGAAGGCTGCTTCAGTATCAGGTGTAGATTCACCACGCAGGCGACGTAACAAACCAACCGGCACCACAAGCGCGCCTCCCAGAGCAACCGGTGTGGCGGAGGTGACATGCCGCATGGATTGCAGCTCCTTCTTTCTGCCTTCAAGGCGGCCTTCCAGATCAGCAACGGTACGACGGGCGTTTTCCAGATTCAGGCGTACATCCTTGCCCGCTTCTTGGTCTTCCTTCAGCTTGATCCAACGGTCTGACCAGAAGGCGATCTCTTTGGTGAGTCGTTCGTGGACAGCAGCCAGAGTCTTGTCCACATGGGCAATCCGCCTGCCAGCCACTTCCTGAAAATGCTCCGGTACCAGTGTGGCCGCAGCAAGGGCAAGGGCACGCTGCTCCTGATCAGCGCATATCCAAGGTTCAGATAGCAACTGATCCAGCAACGGACGATCCGCAGTGGTCAACGGTTCAAGGTCAAGGTGGGGAGCCCAGCCTGCAAAGGTGGCAGAACCATCCGGGGCTACCCTGACAAACTGCAGCCGTTTTGAGAGTGCCTGACCATCACCAGATTTGATTTCATGTGTGAGCAGGAAGAGCAGATGTGGCTGATCCCCTTCATCGGCAGGATCAACCAGGATAGCCCCTTGGCGCAGCAGGTTACTGTGCTGTTCCAGCAGGATGTCGCTGACCGCCAGCATCAGCGGGTGTCCTGGATGCAGCATGGCGGCAAAGGGAACCCCCGGCTTGTCCAGTGGCCTGACTGCCTCGCGGGTAAAGCAGACCCGCTCATAGCGCTTCAGCACCGGCGCAAGTTCGCGGCGGTTTCGCCCGGTGATCAGCCGGTCCCGTTCGCGGATAGAGGCCGGAACATGGGTGATCTCAAAGCGGGCAGCTTCGCGGGGGTGCATGGAACCACCCAGGGCCTCAAAGGCCTTCATGAAAAAGGAGCGGACAAAGTAGGGTTGCAGGCGGCGGGCCTCTGCCTTTTCCATCTCTTCTTTGACCGCAAAGAGCCGTTCCGGGCTCATGCTTTCCTGGGCCAAGGCGTTGCGCTCCAGTATGGTTTGCAGATGGTCATGGTCAAAGATGTTCTCTATCCGCTGCTTAAGCCGGTCACGAACCTCCTGCTGGTCACCGTAGCGGATGGCCTGCAACAGCAACTCCTTCAGGCTGGTATCCTCAAAGACTTCGCCCAGAATATCGAAGACCCTGCCTTTAAGTGATTCGCTCTCTACTCGCAGTTTTTCCAGCAGCCGGAAGAAGACATCGCCTTCCCGTGTTTCCCTGGCAACCAGGTTCCAGAGGTGGCAAACCTCCTGCTGGCCTATACGGTGGATACGGCCAAAGCGCTGCTCCAGACGATTAGGGTTCCATGGCAGGTCGTAGTTGACCATCAGGTTAGCGTTCTGCAGGTTGACGCCTTCGCCAGCCGCATCAGTCGCAACAAGCACTCGAACCTCAGGATCGGAGCGGAACAGGGCCTGCAGGCGGCGACGCTCATCGCGATGGGTACCGCCGTGGATGGTAACGATGGCTTCGTTGTTGCCCATGACACCGGCAATCTTCTGGTGCAGATAGTTCAGGGTGTCACGGTGTTCGGAGAATACGATAATCTTACGCAGGTGGCCACCGGCATCACGCATGGCCGGTTCGTTCTGCAGGATATGGGAGAGCTCATCCCATTTACGATCCTGGCCGGAGATGACCACTGCCTTGGCCTGTTGCTCCAACCCCTGCAGGATGATGATCTCCTGTTCCAGCTCTGCAATGGTTTGGGCAGCCGTGGCCTGATCCACCAGGGTCTCTTCAAGGGTCTCCTGCTCCTCTGCGGTCAGATCGTCATCATCTTCCGGTATGTCCGCAAGGGTTTCAGCCAGAAGCTGCCGCCCACGCAATCCCAATTTTTCATCACGAAGGCGACTTTCCAGCCGTTCCTTTCGCCGCTTGAGGGATTGAAAGATCGCCTCTGGGCTGGATGCCAGACGCCGCTGCAGGGAGGTAAGAGCAAAACCAACTGAGCCTTTCCGTTTGCCGTCAAGCTGGTCTGCCTTGCCCATCTCAGTCTGCACGTACTGGGTAACGGACTCGTAGAGAGCTGCTTCTATATCCGAAAGGGTGTAGTTGACTGTGTAGGCCCGGCGTTCCGGGAACAGCGGGGTGCCGTCAAACTTGACCAGCTCTTCTTTGACCATGCGCCGCATCAGGTCTGAGGCATCTGCCTTGTGGACGCCATCGCGGAACTTGCCATAGAAGCGGTCGGAATCCAGTAGCGACAGGAAGAGTTGAAAATCCTCCTCCTTGCCGTTATGGGGTGTGGCGGTCATCAGCAGCAGGTGGCGGGTATGCTGGCCGAGTTTTTCGGCAAAGTTGAACCGCTTGGTGCGCTTCATCTCGCGCCCAAAGAAGTGGGCTGACAGCTTGTGGGCTTCGTCAAAGACAACCAGATCCCAGGAGGCAAGGCAGAGCTTTTCCTGTGACTCTTCATTCCGGGACATCTGATCAAGACGGACAATCAGGTGATCGTGATCCTCAAAGGGGTTGCCGCTGGGTGAAGACAGTTCAAGCTCTTTGGAAAAAACCCGGAACTCCAGCCCAAATTTTTCATACAGTTCATCACGCCACTGCTCAACTAGGCTGCCGGGGGCAACAATCAGGACCCGACGGGCATCGGCCCGCATCAACAGCTCACGGATATAGAGACCGGCCATGATGGTCTTACCAGCACCGGGGTCATCGGCCAGCAGAAAACGCAGCGGCTGGCGGGGGAGCATGGATTCATAGACAGCGGTGATCTGGTGGGGCAGGGGATCAACATTGGAGGTATGCACAGCCATCATCGGGTCGAACAGAAAGGCGAGATCAATCCGCTTGGCCTCAACAGCCAATTTGAAGGCTTCTGCATCACCATCAAAGGACCAGGGACGTTCCACTGTGGCAGGGGCAATGGAATCCTGATCGGCACGGCCTAACAGGCGATCCCGCAGGGTTCCGTCCGGGGTCTTATAGATGACCTGGACAGCGCCATCGGCAATCGGCACCACCGCAACGACCGTTACGACCGCAGCAGGCTCAAGACCAGTAAGGGCGTTGCCGGGAGAGATGTCTTCTATGCGCATAAAGGGAGTCCCATAAATTGGCTTAGTAACAGCCTGAATGAACCATGTTTACATATCAGAAAACAGGATGAAATAACAGGAAGCATTATGTATTTAGTTTTGAAGAGTCACACAATCTCACTTATTTTGCGGGCTTCGCGCATACGATGCCGGGATCACACCTCTATTCAAACTAACTCTTCTGATACAGCCTTCCGCTCAATATCTTCCCAGGTCAAATCCGAGCGGTATTGCAACAGTTTTGCAAGTTTCGATAAGAGTATATATTGCTCCTCATCTTTATCCTGTCTTGCATACTGGTAACTTGCGGTAACTGCAACCCGCAGCTGTTGCAGTTTTTGATCTGGTGGGGCGTTTTGGTCAACGTGGGTATTGATGATCTCTTGCAGCTTCAGGCCATAAGGTCGCCACTGCCTGTGATATTGGGCAATCATCTCTTCTTGAGTCATAGGCGGTTGATGTGAAATTGAAACAATCCCACGTACCCCTGAGATAATAAGATAGTCGTTCCTTAAATCGGCATACAGCTCAGTCAGGATCTCCTCTTCAGTCATTTCCATAATGCTGGAGGGACGTTCCCAGTAGGGCATGATGATCGAGGGAAAGCACCGTTTCAAAAAATACTCAAACCGCATCAGTAAGCTAACGCAGTCGTCGCGCTTGACGACTATTGAAACCGCTTCATCGACCTCTGCTTGTGTCCAGGCACGACGTTCAGAACTTCTGCCTTCCTGCCAGCCACCAGTGTTAGTAATGAGATTTGCCAACTGATTGAGCCGGATAGCACCAAGCTTTGTCAGTTCAAGGCTGGCCATTGATTCAGCCACCGACTTCATCACATCCAGTTGAACGGAAGAATCAAGACCGTCCCAGCCGCTGCTGAGGCCTTTTGCGTGGTACTGTTCTGCTACCTTTGCGCTGTTGATGATGGTAATCAGCAGGTCTTGCTGTGGCAGGTCGAGACGTGGCTGGCTGACGGAAAGCGCTGGCAGATCAAGGTTTGGCTGCATCTCTTGGCGGAACTCATCAACAAAATAGTGGTAAAGGCTTCGAGCACAATCAATCTTGCCGCTGTTTATGTAGGCGATTACATTGTTCATCAGCCGGTCCAGCTTCATGCGCCGCCGACCCTCTAGTGTCGGTTCAGGCGGTACACGCGGCAATTTTACGCGTATGGTGTCATCATATTCATCGTGCACGTCCTGAAGGACATTCATTGCCTGATGCAACAGGGTATTCGTATTTTCAAAGGGCATATACGGCAGCCCTCGTTCCGATGTCGATCTGACAATCGGCTTGGTGTGGTTTTTCATGATGTCCCCCGTGAACTACCAGACCGCCTTGCGGTCGATCCATGGTTGAACGAAAAGTTGCATGGTATCCAGATTTAATGCCAGCAGATTGCCGTGCTCAGGCTGATGATTGGTGAAAGCACCGTTATCGATCTGTATTACCTGCTCATGAAGAGATTGGCGGGCAGCATCAAGAGTGCAAACCCGGTGGCCGCATACTACCCTCTGCATGAAAACTGGTCGCGACTCAGGGATATAGGATCGCTCCCAAACCATCTGTTCTGCGGGTGTATCGCAGACAGGATCATCAAGGCCCAGATTAAGCCCGGCATGGACAAAGATAAAATCCTCTTCTTCAAGATAATAAGGGAGCCCGGCCAGAAATTTTCGGTAACGCATCGGTAAGTCTTCAGGGCGCTTGACCCCAAAGCTGAAAAGGGTCTTCTGGCCCCAATTCTCTACCCAGGCCCATGAGTACAGATCGTGATCACCGGTCAGGTTCCTGATCAACATATCTTCATGGTTGCCCCGGATTGGCCGGATATCGCAACCGGCCTCCTGCATGCTGATAATCGTCTCCAGCACCCCTTTGCTATCCGGGCCACGGTCTATGTAATCGCCCAAGAGATAGATCCGGTCGTCATGCTTGGGGTTGATCTTACGAATCAGCGCCTGAAAGGTCTGCAGGCCGCCGTGTATATCACCGATTGCGTAACGGGTCATGGTTGCCCTACTTTTCTCATAAATTCTGGAAAATCCGGTGTAATCAATGCTCCAGATGGTTTTTGAGCAGATCCTTCAAAAACGTGGTAGTTCAATTTCTATTCATCCGTAATCAGGTGTTTCTTAAATGGGTCAACTCCCGGTTCCTGGCAGGATTTCCAGTATGAAACCTCAAAGCCGGTATGCTTGATTGCCTGATAGAGTCTCTTTGCCAGCTCAATGCCTTGCCGGTTGAATTCCTCCCACGGAAATGCTGTCAAAACATCTTTTTGAGTATCGTACCAGTCAGCCCACTTTTTAAAGGCAGCTTCAATATCAATAATGTGCGGTATATCGCTGAAGTATGCTGTCAGTACGTCTCCGTCACCATGTTCACCGTAAGCGCAAGGATAATCATAACCGGCTATGATACTGATGCTTTTCGGCTTGTATAAAAATCTGTATTGAATACTTTCATCTTCAATGCCGGGGAATGATCCTGAAATGACAGATGTTATTGGGGGATCAGCAATAGTGATTACACGGATAATCTTAAATCGCCCATTGCTATCGGCTTCTATCTCAATCCGTTGAGTTTGCCTGCCAATGCCGCAATCGGTAACTTCCTGCTTAGAATGCTCGATTGCAAACAGATTCCCAGTATCCTGGTCTCGTGCGAGCTCATAAAGTTTTCTGACGGAGCTGATGCTGGTTTTATGCCACTCACTGGTTAAATATTCCGTAAAGCTCTCTTTGCCCTGAATATCAACAAGTTCAGTTTTGAATATGATGTCATCAGAGACACGATTCAGAATCCAGCCAGGCGAATAAGTGTTACCGGCAAGAGCGTAGAAATAGCATAGCATTGCTGATCCGTTGCCGTCTGACGCATCTATACATTCAAGCTCTTTTGCCTTGGGGCGATAACTATCAGGGAGCCCATCTAATGTAAGCGGTACTGATGCTGATTTTGGAGGAGCAAAGTCCAAAAGAATCTCAGTGCAGGTATTAGTTTCACTACCAGGATCTTCACCTGGTTTTACGTAACGGACTCTGATCTCAGATCCAAGTTCAGCTTTTAATCTCCTAGCGAGTTCCACCCCCCTTTTGTGATAGTCTTTCCAGTCAAAGTCGGGGGCATCACCGTAGACATCAACATTTTTTTCAAACTCCAATGACCATTCGGCAAAGTCATGCTCTAGTAGACTTGATATAGAGTGGTCGCCGCACCATCCAGTATAGTCAGCTATGTTGCAACCGACACCACGACGGATTTCTCCAGGGTTAATTACCCACCCATACGCAGCATTACCAAAATCTGGCATTATGGTGTAAGTGTAACATTCCTCAATCATGGTTTGCTCCCCAGCTGCCTTCAAATTGTAGACCGGCCTCAGCTTGTCTGCGACGGTCTTTAGCAGATACCTCTTGATTTTAAGTGCCGTTTCTTTGGGTAGTATCACCCTCCGGTTACCACCAACTGATTTATAGTCTGAGCAATGTCTCCGGCTGTGCTCTATGTAATGATGCCGGAATCTTCAGCAACGATAGTTCCGGTGCCGCATTTTGGGCAAGGCTCTCCAACGGCATCATTTGCCGCCATAACATCGACGCTGGCACAGCCAGGACATATATGCTGATCACGTTTGAGGTCAAGCCCAAACTTCGCCAAACACTTGGTGCAAAAACAGTCACTTAAAAAACCGGCACGTTCACGTATCAGCTCATCCGTCGCATCATTACCCAAGACCGTGTAAACTTGATACATTTCACCCGGATGGCGGCACATAATCCTTTTTCCATTATTGTCTGTGACATACATTATTCCGCCCCAGCCAGATGGAAGCCTGAAATCACAATGATTACATTCGAACAGGTAAATTTTCATATAAGCCCCTTACTGTCACCACCAGCACGATTTAACGCTGTCTGCTTATTTCTCGTTTTCCTGGTTTACGACAGCGCCATAACTATCAAGCCAGATAACCTGTTCGCTCCAAAAATAACGGGACCCTGGTTTATCGTCAGGATCGTGGACCAGTTGACCGCCACACGTATGCAGGAAATCTTTGGCAACGGTGCGCCTATCGCGGGGAGTGCCTTCATATTCGAGTGCAGTCAGTATGTCCCAGTCATCCACATCGCTATCGGCGGTCTGCTGATTGGGATCTGTGAACTTGAGAGGTGCAATGTCAGCGCTCCCGCACTTAAGACAGTGCGGAGGCGCTGAACGCGCTTTCCTCCATGCAAGTTCAGCCTCAAGTTCGCGGCATTTTTGCTGATACTTCTTGTCAAAACGTTGTATGAGGCGCTTGATCCACCCGGTTTCAGGGGATGGGACCCTGTAAAATCGTGCATAATGCCGCTGGATCTCCTCAAGGGAGGGCAGCGCTTCGACATCCGTGATACGGTTGCACTGATAGCACCAGCCACTTGTCGGGTAGTAGCTTACAACACCCAGGTCAGTCCGGCATTTGAGTCGTATCGGTTTGTAGGTTTCAAAGTGCTCGAAATCACAGCCTGTGCAGTGGATGCGCGTGGTGTCTAACGACATTGATCTATCCTCCTATGCTGCCAGCACCGGCAGTGTGCCATACTGTTCTTGCATATACTCGCCGTCGCCAAGCGTGTCACGGCGCTTCCTTTCTTCAACCGCCGCTGACAAAGCCTCCTTTTCGCCCTGCATGTCGGCACATCTACGGTACCAATGCAGCTCCCAGTCGGACAGTTCATCCAGCGGCTTGAAAAGCTTGACGGCCATATCAAGGAACTCTTTTACGGCGAATGCCTTGCCGGTCTTTTCGACAATCTCGGCCTGCAACACGTAATAGGGGGCGTTCTTGGGCATCAGCCGGATAGCCTTTTCAACGGCTTCCTTGGCCTCCTCTAGCCGTCCCTCTTTCTGGAGCAGCAAGGCGAGGTTAAACCACGGAGTGCCCCAGGAGGGATCAGCCTTGATTGCCTCGGCATAGAGCTTCTCCTCACGCTCTCGGTTGCCCATATAGCCGCTATAAAGGCCGATCAGGTTGATGATCGTGGCATCCGGTTCGTTCTTGACCCGTAGCAGCGTCTGCAGGGTGGCGATGGCCTTTTCGTACTGACGAAGCTCGGCACAGTCGTAAGCAATAGACTTGATGGCTTGTTCGCGATGTGCGGGATGGACCTCACCGCTCCGCAGCTTCTCCTCGGTCTCGGCAATCCGCAGCTTGACTGCCTGAGGGTTGACGATGTGGGTCAGGGGGTGTTCACGCACGGCATGCAACTCGTCCACATCTTCCCGCTCGGCATGGCTGATGCGTACTTCCAATACCTGATTTTCATCATAGCGGTACTCCAGCCTGATCCGCTCGCCAGCCGCCACCGGTGCCGGGATTTCCCAGATGTTGGACATGAGAGGGCGGTGTCCTAGCTCTTCACAGGCCACGACTTCCACCCGTATGGAGACCGGATCAAGCAGTGAGTCTTCAGGTACGGCCAGTGTGGTCACTTCTTCAAAATCGCCATGGGGCGGCCATGGGAGTGGGGTGCCGCGCTGGATCAACTCAAAGGGGCCGGTGGCGGTCACCAGGGCAATCGTCTCCTGGCAGATCGGCTGGATGATCGGCCGCTGACAGACAGCCAGGGACAGGGCATTCAGGGCGGCACCACGGGCCACGGCTGTCTGCATGGCATCAGGAGTGTCAAAGGAGAGTATCTCGGCTATCGGAAAGTAGTCATCTAGCTTGGCGGGGATGTGGGGGATCAGGCAGCTGCCTCCGACCAAGAGACAATAGTCGATGTTGATGTCTTCCAGGCCGCTTTTGTCTAGGGCATCCCGTATCGGGGCAAAGATGGAGAGGGTCTGGCGGTACTCGGTCTCTTTGACGAACAGCAGTCCCTCATCAAGGAACGGCTCCAGCAGATCGTCAAACTCCATGAAGCCCAATTTTGGGTTCGTGAGTGTCAGGCTAGCGCCATCAGGTAGCTTGCAGACGCTTCTGCCATGAATGACATAGGCTGGATCTTCGTTGTCTTCAAACTCGTCTTCATCGTAATCACCCTCCATAACCCTGTCAAACCGCTCACTGACCGCAATCTTGAGCTGTTCGGCGATCCCTAGGAAGGCGGGTTCAATGACCTGCTTCTTGGTCTCGTAATCAAGGCTGTGGCGAGAGAGGCCATTTTGTTCGATCAACTGGGGCAGCAACACCTCGTACAGGATCGCCTTGTCAAGGTCGCCGCCACCCAGCCGATGATACCGCGAGACGGACAACGATGATGCTGAGAGCTTTTCGGTTTCATGGTCACAGTACAGCTCTAAAATCGCCACATCACAGGTGCCGCCACCAAAGTCGAATACCAGAAGATGCTTGGTCTCGCCCGGTTCAAGCAGACGACCGTCAACCTTCTCGTAGAGATAGTTGATAAAGGCAGCAGTCGGCTCATCCAGCAAGTCGCCGCCACGGAGTTGTATTCCGGCCAAGCGGGCAGCCTTGAGTGTATCATCACGCTGGGCGGTCTGGAATGAAGCCGGCACGGTGACGTTTACTGTGTCCGGCTCATCAAGCGGCTTATCGAACATGGCAGCTTCGTACAGATAGTCGAGGATATGCCCGCTTATCTCGGCTGCCGAACGGTAGCCTTCCGGAGCCATGTGGTAGGTGAGCTTGAGGCCCATGTCATCTTTGCAGGCAGAAAAGTAATTACCTTTGTCAACCAGCTCCCCTTTTCTGAAGAGCGGGCGAAGACGTCGGGCACCTTCGCCTACAATTTTGCATCCATTATGCAGGGCCACCACGGAGGGCACGAGAGGGCTCCACCAGCTACGGCCATCTGTCTGTTGCTCAATGGGTAGGCAACGGACTTCGGGCATTACTGGAACGTTTGGATCAAAGGTAATCTCAGCCACTGTTGAGTTGGTGGTACCGAGATCGATGCCAATGGCCCGGACTGGTTGGTCAAGGTCGTTCAGATCATCAAGGTCTACTTGAAGCAGTTCGTGTGCGTACATGGTGGACCTCCTGCTGGTAAGGAGTTATCTGCTGGTAGTTCAAACCTAACACAGCACCATGACAGAAAATGTCGTAGCGGTCCTCAGATCTACTTTTTATGCTGCAGACTTCCGTTGGATAGGAATGACCTTGCCTTCTGCTCCGGTAATGATGCTCAAGAGTTTGCGTTCCCAGGCTTCAAGGGCCTGCTGCTTTTCTTTATCGTATCCGTGGCGGTTGTAGGTGCGGATTATGCCCTGCTTGACGTGGTTTAATACTGCATCAATGATTTCATCCATAAACCCCATGCCCCCCATAAAGGTAGCGGCTGTCCTCCTCAGATCGTGGGGGGTGAACTTCTCGACCTTCAGCTTATTTTCCGTGGCAGGCTTACCGTCTTTTTTATAGAGCGGGTTCCCGTCTGCGTCCGTCAACGGCCAGGCAATATTCCGCCGGACGGCAACAGGCAATGCGTGTGAATCCATGGCCTGCTTCTTTTTCTTGTGGGGGCAGGGAAAAATGTACCCCGTGTACTTCTCTTCTGACGGTAATTCACGGCTCAGCTTGACACTCTCAATCTGGGATTCGATAAGCTCAAGTGCTGTATTGGTCAAATAAACTCGCTGTTTCTTGCCGTTCTTTGCCCTCTCTGCCGGAATAGTCCACCAATGGCCGTCTATCTCGCTGGTGTGCATCCCCGCAACCTCTCCCGGCCTCTGCGCTGTCACAAGTACCAACTTCAATGCGCGCTCGATGCCATCCGAGATACCGGCGCTTTGCATGCTGCCCCAGAGGGTTCTGATCTCGCCTTCGGATAAGGTCCGCTCCCGGCGCGTATTTGGGGCAAGGGCTTTAACGCCGGTACAAGGTGTGTGCTTCAAGATGTCACGCTCAACTGCAAAGTTGAACATCTTGCGAACGATCTTCAGGACCTGGTTACTCATGGCCGGTGCACCACGGTCAACGATGCCTTCAAGCAACAGCGTCACATCTCGCTTTGTAACGTCCGCCGCCTTGCGTTTACCCCACTTAGCGACAACCTCCTTATTGAGCAACCGCTCATCCTCCCGCCACGACCGCTTGAACTTCTTTGCATGGCGATCAACGTATTCACTAACTAGCTCAGAAACACTCAGCAGCTGAGACCTGGCAGCTTCTTCGGCAATGCGCTGCTCCTGCTTACGCTTCTTGTCAAGGACCGGATCGACACCATCTGCACTGCCACGGCGCAAAGCCTTAACCTTGGACTGTTCCGCATGATAAAGCTCACGAGCCTCCTTGAGTTTCATCTTGGGATAGTTGCCCAAAGTCATGAACCGGCGTTGGCCGTCAATCTTGTATTGATAGAAAAAGGTCAGGGTGCCCGTGGGATGAACCCTGATACCAAAGCCTGGCTCCTTGTCCGCCATGCAGTCGTAGGATTTGGCCTTGATCTCCATATTTCTAATCGTAGGGTCGTCGAATACCTTTTTCATGACACTACCCCCCCTAAACGAGTTGTACTTTAGTTGTACTTTTGAGACTGGCTAGCGGATAAAAATGATGAAATACAGTGAAGGTATTATGAGGGGTAAAAACAACTTAAGTCAATGGAATTATATATTTTATATTAATGCAATGAAAGACCATGAAACGCCGCGAAAATGGGTAATTTTTTTACTCCTAAGGAAGGGGTCGGACGTTCGAATCGTCTCGGGGACGCCATATTAACAAGGGGTTACAGCTTACGCTGTGGCCCCTTTTCTGTTGCCTGTGTAATTCCTGTGTAATTAGTTTCCGTCCGGAAATGTAACAGCGCGCGTGAATTTTTAGAAACATAGCGAGTCGTTTTTTAGTAAAAGCCCCTTACATTCTCCTGAAAAGTCCACCGGCCAGCTTGTCCAGGTCAAACGCCTGCTTATCCCATATTTTGTTGCCCGCTCTCTTGGGGTTGGCACGGTAAAAGGCATTTCTCTCTTCAAAGTGCTGGGCAATTGCTTGCTGCATGTCATTAATGGAGGCATAGTCGCTGTTATGAATTACAGCGCGCTTCATGCCGCTAAAAACGGCCTCAATAACGTTAAGAAACTGCGCGCTGACTGGTAATGGCACCACCTCTATTTTGAGGCCTTGCTCAGCCTGATTGTGATCATTAACCCACTTGGTAACAGCATGTGAGTAATGCATCGTGATGGCGTCCCACGTCAAGTAAAGCTTGCCGCAATGCCGGTTGTTTTCTGCAATTGCATTGAGAAGCTGCAGCATAGTTGCACTACTCTTGTCGTTACCAAACACCCATGTCATTTGGTTTGTGACAGCTTCCAAAGCAGCCGCAAATTGGACTTTTCCTCTGCTCTTTGACGGTGTTTCAATATGGTCAGGCTGCCCTTCAGGACGCAGCACCTTGCCGCCGTATTTCTTAACCCTGTATGGCCCGGCTTCATCAATAAAAAAGAAATGTTCACCTTCTTTAAGGCACTGCAGTGTATCAAGTAACTGTTGAGTGCCACCACATCGTGGACGTTTTTTTGTGCCAAGACATCGTGGACACTCAACTTGGTTAACGCAATTTGTAGTCGAATTCCTCGACCTGTTTTTTGTCCAGGAAGAGTTTCATTTTCTGTTCTTTGACATCGATAGTAGCCACCCCTTTGGACTGCCAGAATCCTGTGCTGCTTGATTTCATCTTCCATGAACACCTCCTGGTTAAATTAGTGTTCACAGAATGACGTGGTGGTTATTCGATTGTCAGAGAACTTTGTCTACGATGTGCTGGCACTTATTTCCGTCCACGATGTGGTGGCACTCAACAAGTAACCTCTGTACCTTTTCACGGTAATGGGGGTCTGGGCTCATCAAGACTCTTCGAGCACGTTGCCACTTGTAGCCGCTTCTTGTGAATCGGCGTGCAATATTGACCCACTATTGGAGGTAATCGGCGTCCAAAATTGACCCACCTCAGCACTTCCTCCATGCTCTCTGGATTCGACCAGAGAGAGGAGCATGAAAGGAGATGCTGA
>Ga0302250_1000409_pt1 | contig 43188 bp, 40 predicted proteins | sample AAG_RA_Asp_MG_FD_193536 | JGI IMG/M metagenome (GOLD analysis project Ga0302250, IMG submission 193536) | Enriched activated sludge microbial communities from anaerobic digester in WTTP, New Holstein, Wisconsin, United States - AAG_RA_Asp | ecosystem: Engineered > Bioreactor > Anaerobic >...
CCGGAAAAGTAGTAACTTCTGAATCCAGCAGATAATAGCCCTCAGCAATTTGTTGCGGAGTATAATCTTTATAATAGTCATCTATAGCAATTAAACGAATACTGCTGCTATCGGATAAACTAATACCTTGAATCAAATCGCTAAGTTTAATTGCTTCTTCATTTACAGAACTCCAATTGGGGACAGTATGAAGTGTTAAGCCCTTCAGTTCAACGGTTTTACTACCACTTCCGCTATGGACATCTACTTTGCGGTATAAATTAAATTGGGATGTGTTTTTTACTTTGAAGGCACTTGGAAGTCCCAATTCCGGGGAAAACCAGGTTCGGTTGTTATCGCTTGGAACAATATAGCCCTCTTTAAAGAAATTCCAGGTTAAATCGTAACCGGCATTAATGGAAGCACGAGGACTGAAACTGTCACTGGCAACAATTTCATAAGCAAATAATTCCCGGAAATTCAAAGTATCGCTGGCAGATGGATCAACTAAATCGCGCAAAGTAGTATTAGGAATAAATTGATCCAGTTTGTAACCATAAATATTAGTATCAGTTGGATTGTCATTTCACTGCAGGCAAATATAAACAGTGTAAGGAGTGCGAGTAAAAGTACACTAAGTTTTTTCATTTTTCCTCCATAATAAACTATAGAGGCATACAGGGATGAAATTTTTTATTTCCCTGTTGCCTTTCCAAATACGGGAGGCATAATCGTTTCCAATTATACCCTGTGGTGCAATTCCATACTGTATACAGTTTAGGAATTTGCACTCGGCATTTTACCAGAAATCTAAAGCAAGTAAAATTGTCAACCCACAACTTTAATATTTCACGCAGATTTCGCAGATTTCGCAGATTTTATATTTACAAAGAAAGTCAGGAGTCGTAACTATGCAAGTCAGGAGTCGTCACTATGCAAGTCAGGAGTCGTCACTGCCGCAATAACTTTTAAGCTATACACAAATTCGTTTGGCAGTGAGGACTCGTGACGACTATTTTCACGCAGATTTCGCAGATTTCGCAGATTTGATTTTTGAGTGGTCTACAGTGTCGTCATGAGTCATATACGCCCTAAAAGTTATCTCCCGGGTGAAAGTTCTCAAGGCGCAAATGACTCCTGCACTCCTGAACTCCCGCACTCCTGCACTTTGAACTCCCGCACTCAATTTGTCTTTTTTGTTCTATGAATTATATTCTCTATATAGCTTGTAAAAAAAGGATGAAGAAATGCGTAAATATTATTTATTCCCGTGTCTGCTGTTAATGATTCTGGAGCTTTCGGCTTTTCAGGTATATTTACCGGAAGGACAGGTAAAAGAAATTACAGTAGAGGACTTAAACCAGGAAAAGCTTGTTACTTTCACTACTGTTAGAGATAAAGATGGAGGTCAAAAAGAGGAAACCTGGCAAGGCATTCCCTTAATTTCCTGGCTCAATTCTTTAACGAACAGTTCCTGGCAAAATTTGCAAATTGAAAGTAATGACAACTATCAGCTTACTTTTCACCGTTTGGAACTGGATGACAGTAATGCTTATCTGGCTTTGAAATTGGGAGCAGAAGAACTTTCTGAATATAATATCCGCTTAATTTTTACCCGCTACCGGGAAAACGCCTGGATGAGAAATATTAAATGTTTGCGTCTGTTAGGTTTTATGCCGGTTCCCAAACCCAAGCAAATATACTTTTGGGATAAGAGCTTGCAGAAAAACGGCATTGATCTCAAATCCGGGGCAATTGCAATAAAGGACTTAATGCAAAAAGGTTTTGGTTTGGAAAGCGGGGATCTTATTTTTGTAGATGAACAATTTCGGAACTTATGCCTGAATTATCCTCGGGAAATAGCTAATGCCTCTCTTTTTATGGATTCCCGGGGACAGTATTTTCTGGTTCCTGAATCTTCTTCTCCGCTCAAAATCTCTTTTGAAAACGACCTTTCCCGAATAATCTATATCCAGTGTGGAGCAATTGCTTATCTTGCCGAAGACGCCATAGAAAACATTGCAGGGATAGGAAAAACCCTTAATTGGAACTGGAATAGTGAATATCTGTATTTTATCAGAGCGGAGAAAAAACAGATTAAAACTGGAGAAAAGCCCTCGGATATCAATGAGGATTGCTGGCTGGAATTTTAATCGCGATTATAGTCAGGAGTTGTCACTATGCAAGTCAGGAGTCGTCACTGCCGAAATAACTTTTACGCTATACACAAATTTGTTTGGCAGTGAGGACTCGTGACAACCATCTCTCACAGATTACGCAGATTACGCAGATTACGCAGATTTAATTTTTGAGTGGTCTATAGTGTCGTCATGAGTCATATGCGCCCCAAAGTTATCTCCCGGGTGAAAGTTCTCAAGGCGCAAATGACTCCTGCACTCCAGCACTCCAGCACTCCAGTACTCTAAAACATAATATATTGTTCCACCAGCATATACATCACTTTATCGCAGATCTCATTAACAGCATTCAGTTCACTCATTTTTTCGGCAATTTCGGGTAAAGAAGCAGTGCTTTTAATTCCGGTTAAGTTAGTGTTATAAATACTTTTACCGTTGCTGCTTTGAAGCAATTCTATATAGGCATCAGCGGTGGCAGAATATTGATTGAGCAGGGGCAGATAATTACTACTGCGGTTATAGATATTAACTTTGAAAGTCCAGTCGCTGGCGTTTTGGTTTTCGGTAACCTCCAAATCCAGGTCCTGCAGTTTCTTAATTAAAATGTTGCGGAATTCAGTTCCCGGAGTGTTATCAAAACTATATTCAAGGTAAGCTTTGGGATGGCGAACATTTAGTTTCAAAACAGCAGGCATAAAGCGCAGATTATTAAACATAGTTTTAACTACGGTATTATCTCTTCCTGCCAGCCAGAAGGCCTTATCCGGTTTAGCTTCTATGAATTGAGGATTGCTGAAAGAAGTTATGCGGTTGATAATAAATTCCGCTTTGCCGTTTTCATCCGTTATAGCATAGGGAACGATTTCGCCTTTTCCACTGCTGAAAATGAAGCATACAGGAAAATTAGAGCAGGGATATTCTTGTCCGTTTTTATTGTAACTTACGGCAAGAGAAACAGTTTTGCGTTCCCTTTGCTTGGCTGTAAGGTCTATCTCATTATTGGCAAATTTAATGCTGAAGGTTTCGGGTAAACGGTTCAGACGATAGAAAAGTTCGTTGTAAAGGTTAATCTCATTGCCTTTGTAAAGGGTTGTCAAATCCCTATCGGTATAATCCACAATCAGTTCCAGTCCTTGTAAAAGAGATGTTATTCCGGAAACAATATTGAGGGCTGAAGAATCAAAATCCGCAAGCAAATTGAGTGTTTGAGCCATTGCCTGCTCGCATTGAGTTTTCCGCCAGGCAGAATATTCCCTTTTGGAAAGACGATAGTAAGCCCAATAGTCATTTTTGGTTTCATAAGTGCCAACCAGTTGCAGGTCTCTAATTTTATTATTACTGGAACTGCGAATTCTGCTTATTATTTCAGAGGAGGGAATACCATTTTCCTCTGTTTCCTTTAAAGCAATATCAGAATCAATCTGCACGCTGATTTGAGTGGATATTTCCAGAATAGCATTATTTCTGGCAAGCTCTACATAGTTAGGTGCTTTACGGGGGATTTTTACTACAGCGCTATAGTATTCATTATCATAAGGCATTTCCCAAATCCATTCCGGTTGCTTTTTTGCCATACTGCAAGCCGTAAAGATTAAGAGCAGAAGATACAAAAACCGTTTCACTGCAATAAATATCCGCTAACTTTATTTACGATGTCATTTCCTGTATTTTTCAGTGTTTCCAGAATCATTTCGTTAACCGAAGGGGGAAAGGGTTCTGCTTTTTCCAGTAATCTTTTTGTATTGGTACTTAAGGCACGGTCATCTCCGGAAATTTTTCTTGCCCAGGTATCGCTAAAGGGATTTTTAACTTCCAGGGTTTCCTGCAGAATTATTTTTCCGGTTTCCACATCCAGGATGCTGTAGGATGTGGAAACACTAACACTTGCCGTTTTAGTATACTTACGGTAACGGAAATAGACCTTTCCCTTAATTTCTTTTTTTTGAGTATTTCCTTCGGCATCGGTATATTCTTCAGTGTGCAGAACAACTTCCTTTTCATCTTCGCTTTGAACACTAACAGTGCGTTCAGGGGAAACGCTAATCTGCAAAATACTGCCGGTGAGGATTTCATTAGCGCCTAAAATTTGACCTAAACGAACGGAACTGGTTTCATTCACTAAACCCGAAGCAGAGAGTTGTTGTTCTTTCATCACTGTTTCCAATTGGGAACGGGATATAATTTCTATAAATTCATTATTTACAGCAGTTGAAATAAGGCGAGAGACAATATGGTCAGTTAAAATATCACTAACAGCACCGTATTTTCCGGAAGTATTGCTTTTATCTGCAAAAGGAGAAACAGCTATTCTTTTAATTGCCAGTTTACGGCATTGTTCATATCTTAAATCGGCGTCCTGATAATCGGGAATCAAATTCAGGGCTGCCTTAAATTCCAAAGCTGCTTTCTTTTGCATCTCTCTATCGCTGCTGATTTTGGCATAACGAATACCGGTATGATAATGGGCTGCAGCAGCATTTTCTTTGCTTTGTTTTATTTGTTCCGTATAATCAGGAATTTCAATTGTAACTCTGTAACCGGAATAGGGATTTAACAAAGGAGGCAGAGCTTGTATTTCCTCTCCCGTTTTTTGCAGGGCGGTATATTCCTGATAGACCTGTTCCCATTTATTTATTTCGCTACTTTGGATTATATTCTCTATCTTTTTCTGTTTTGCTGAACAGTAACTTTGCCAGGTTTTAACCAAAAGGTCTTGAGCTACATCATTATCGGGATTTTTCTTAAGGGTTTTTACAATGTCCTGAATTGCTTCTTCATAATTCCCTTTGTTTAAGTTCTTTTGGGTCTTTTTGGTAAGTCGGGCATTTTGAGAACAGGCACTGAAAATCAGCAAAGAACCAAGCAGAACAGGAAGCAGCCATTTTTTCATTAAAACTCCATATTAAATCACTGAAAACATATATAATTCCAAACTGCATTTCAAGAGGTTTATGTCAAGCGGATTTTAACTGTTGATTTCAGAACACAGATAACATAGATTTTAGTATGCGTTCTCACTTATTTTTTCAAATTGTATCAAATTTTTTTCAAATCGGCGTTTTTGGTGGTCTGCGATATCACGATTTTTTCAAAACGATATCACGATTTTTTCAAAATTAATTTCACGATTTTTTCAAATGGATTTCTTAATCGTTATCAGTGGAACAAGTTATGAATTTTGAATTGCAAATTGATAAAACGAAGCTAAATCAGGTGAAAATATCACGATTATTTCAAATGGATTTCTTAATCGTTATCAGTGGAACAAGTTATGAATTTTGAATTGCAAATTGATAAAACGATGATGAATCAGGTGAAAATATAACGATTATTTCAAATGGATTTTGCATATCATTGTCTGGCTTGCGATTATGTTTGGCACTCATTCAATCTGATTGTCTATCAAGACATCAATCTTTCTTATCATATTGAGTGGATAGGACTTGAACACTTTTGTAAGGAGAGCAAAGTCGCAACTACAAATTTATCAGTCGGGTAACCGCGAAGGGGATCAATTATCAGTACCCAGCCCACTCATTAACCCGGTTCTGCCGGGTTTCTCTCTCGGGCATCATTTAGCGAGGGCAAGGAGCTTATAGAAAGGATCGGTAGCAGTATATACTTGGCTGATCCCAATCAGAACTGTTACGAGGTTTTTTTCAATCTTGACATTGGCTATATAGAGAAAGGCATCGCACTGGTTGGTCAGGATGATGTGGGGTAGCTCTTGATACTCCTTGTCCAGAATGTGGGTGATGATCTTGTCATCATGCAGATTGGCAGGGCTGGAATGGCTGTTGTCTCCTACTCCCTTATTCTGATCCTGAAGCTCGTACTGGAGCTTGGTGAGTGATAATAGTCCATTCTGCAGGTGTTCTGTACCGATAGCTGCATTAGCGATCTTGCTTCCCGTAACCACTCCATCCAGGATGTGATTACCATAGATGCAGTTGGTCTGCAGTCCTCGGGCATCGAGCTTCCCGATAGTGCAGGTCTTGCCGCTGAACTGGCCTTGGGGATTACCGTGATCGTCCCAGAGCTCATAGAAGCCGCAGTCGGCTTCAGCTTCAATGCTGATCTCATAGTATCCCGAGTTGGGAGTGGTTTCGATGAGCTTCTTGCCCTCTGGCCAAGATTGACCAGGCCTGAGCAGTCGGATATCGACTCCCGATTGATGCTTCCGTTCTGTGCCTTCCATTATATAATAGCTGATGGCGAACTTGTACATTAATGCTCCTTTAGTAGTGTTTTATACTTCAGTCTGACCGTTAACCGTCTCGTCAGAGTCGGTGATAATGATGATGCCGAAATCGATATAGCCGGGACTGCCTATATATCTGGATTCTACACTGAACTTGACCTTAGTGGGATACTCGTGCAGATCATCCGGACATTTTGGCAGTTGAGCTATTGTGACCGGGAACTGGCTTTTGATGCTGTTGTAGGCAGTGTATTCCAGATAGAGCTTACCGGGACTGAGGAGGAAGTTCATCAGACCGTAGTATTCGCTTGGTTCGAGTACCGCTTCCAGATCGAAAGAGTCCTCCCGATAGGCCTCCCTTCTATGAATGATAGTGGGATCATAGGCGTTCTTCTTCTCGATACGGTACTTTTGGGATGGGTTATACTCGATCTGCCCATTGGGGCAGAAGAAGTAATAGATGCCCTCATCAGCCCAGCGGATAAGCTTGAAGCCCTTTATAACAGCCATGCTTTCACCTTGTATTCATCATCTATGTAATTCCGCTCCAGTTCGGTTATCGCATAGATCTTATTCTGGATGCGCAGCTTGGACTGGAGAGAAAGGTTGTATTTACTGAGCTGATCGATAACAGCTTCACAGCTCCACTTGGAGTTATGAAAGTCGATCAGGTAGTCTTTGATAAAGCCTTGCAGTTGAGTTGTATCGCCTGCCAGGATATCCAGACAGTTGATCTCCGGCTTCTCCGGATTGCCCCGTTTGCTGACGAAGCTGACTACATCATCCGCATCAATATCAATTATCGCACTGGTATATGCATCCTTATTCTTGAGCACAATGTGTCCCTCGGGATCGGAGAAGATGGTGGCATTATAGAGCATAAGCATGGCCTGCAGAGCTTTGATGTTATCGGTTTGCTCATCATTGTAGTTCTCATAGGCCTTGCCCGGAAACAGTTTGGCCGGGAAGAGATTGCCATGAAAATGAGCTTCGACCCAGTGGCCAATGTAATGACTGCTGCCATAGTTCCGACCATCTATTGATCCTACGGATACTAATCCATTATAGAGGGTAGTCTCGGAGATACCGTTCTCAATATAGAATCCGATAAACTCATTGGCAGCGTTTTCCAGTGAAGCCAGATCTTCCACCCAGTCGGTCTTTTCATCATATTCAATCACAACAGGACAGATGTTATTGAAGAACTTGTAGATGCGTCCACGATAACGGCCTTGGTATCTGGTAGTGGCAGGATTGGGATAAGTGGCTTTGATCACTTTCTTATAGGCAAATACAAAACTGATACGGTTTACTACGGTATCGATCCTGAAGCCACAGAAAGGACCCGGCCAGCCTGAGCTGTCATAACTGTAAGTCCAGCCACCGGTGGGGTTGGGAAATTGAATTAGGTCATCAAAGTCGATGTGGGCAATGGTCAGGACGCTATCGGAACTGATGTTCAAAGTTGGGATAGTGAACTGGTTGGAGTATGGAATGCTGATCTGTATCTTCTGCTCTATGTCTTGTATAAAGTAGGCGAGTATCCATTGGGGCTGATAACCAGCCGTAAGCGAGTAATAGTGAGTAAGGTCGGAGAACAGTGAAAGCAGCTTGATCTTATCGTAACAGGTGATCTTGAGCACTCCCGATGATACATCAAAGGACAGTTGCGATGTGTCTATAATGCCTGTAAAGAATAATGAGTTATCCCGATAGACCCTAACCTCGAAGTGAGATATGTAACGCTCATGCTCATTGTTGCCAGAGAGGATGTTCTCCTCTATCCAAGTGGTGGGAAAGCACTCAAAGACTAGCCGCTTGGGTTCACGGCTGTAGTTGGAGACCGACTGTAGCTTATCGGCAGAGACGGATAAGCTGATAATGGCTCTATTAGTGGCCGTATCTTCCATGCTATGCTTCACCTGGTTATAGTCAGAAGCATCGGTCTTGCCTTGAATGAAGTCGATTTTGAAGAGATTTGGCATTAGATCTCACTCCTGATCATCTTGCCGGTATCGGCGATCTCCGAGACCTTAACCGGATCATTGGAAAGGGGATCAACATTGACTTCGATGATGGGCTTGGAGTCCATGACTGTTTGCTTGAGGGAGACGATTTCATCTTTCAGGGTGGTAATCAGATCGATGAGGGTATTCATACCGCCTCCGGAAGAGATAGCGCCACCAGCGGCATAATATGAGCCCAGGTTACTGGGAATCGGCACTGAGGGAACAGGCATACTGGCGAAAGCAAGCTTCACCTGATTCAGAGGAGCGAAGTTGAGGAAGTCAAAGAGGTTCCTGCCTAGGGCTTTGACCCTATCCTTGGCGGTGATGTATTCATCACCTTCGGCTTCGATCAGGATACCTCCCTGATTATGGGAAGGTCCTGTCAATAGTCCTCCAGTGGCTTTCTTCTCAAACTTGGTGGCATTGATCCTGGCGATGTTGGCGATACCGGCAGCCATCGCAGCTGCAGCCGCCGCCACTGCCAGCCCGGGTCCCACTACCGGGATACCCACCATAGACTTATAGGCACCGATAGCGGCAGAAAAGGTATCCACATAGCCTTGAGCCATAGCTGAGGCTTTCCAGAGTTTGAAACCACGCTCGGTGTCCTTGTCCTGAGCTGCAGCGAGGTCCCCGAAGATCTTGGAGATGCCACTGGAAACCTGAAGCTGGTGATTGGTTCTGACGGTGTTCAAAGTCTCCTGCTTCTGCCTTTCGATCTCAACCTCGGTCATCCCTGCGGCAAGAAGCTTCTCCTTCATCTTCTCATAGTATCTATCCACTTCCAGAAGCTGCTTGCTGTAGCTGTCACCTATATTATCGAGGTCACGAGAATAGAACTCGTCCCGGATATCCTGCAGTTCCTGCAGCTTGGCCTTCTCTTCATCTTGACGTTCTTGGAGCAGTTTGACGTGCCGGGCATCTATCTCTGCTATCTGAACCTGGATCAACTGCTGCTCCTGCTGAGGCAGGTTCTGCAGAGCCCAGGCATAATACTCTTCCATGCTGGCTTTGAGAGCGGCATAGGAATCGACTCCCAGGTTCTCCAGATTGGAGAAGTAGTCGATCTCAGCCTTGTATCTGGCTTGGACAGCATCCTTCTCTTTAGTTGCAAGCTCATTATCCTGTTGGGTCTTCCAGGCATCAAGGTTCTCGATGGCCTGACATTCCGCTTCACTGCCATCTTGGGTAAACTCCCTGATCAGTGCTAACCTTCTCTGGTATTCAGCTCCGATCCGAGCAGTCTCTGTCTGTCTCAGCCTGTCCAAATCTTCCATCAATCGTAACGCTTCCTTGCGTCTGGCTTCAGCATCGGCATCGGCTTGATTGGGTGTGGTGCTGCCACCTCCACCGCCTGAACCACCTGAAGGTTGAAAGCTCAGATCGGGAGCATCCAACATAGCTTGGCGATAAGCTTGACCTATCTGCTGCAGATCATTCTTGGCAGCCTGCAGTTGTCCGGTTAATGCCCCAAAAGAGTTGAGCCGTCTTTCTAACTTGAGCCACTCATCATCATTACCGAAGTAGGAAGCAGGATTGAAGCCCGTAGCGTTTTGATCACTGGTGAGGAACTCCCAATCCACCGAGTTCATGAGCTGTTGTCTGCGGGCTCGGACCCTATCTACCTCAGCCTGTTGGGAGTCGATCTCGATTTGAAGTTCAGCTACCTTCCTGATCTGGGCATTGTATTTCTCTCCATAAACTTCGGCTATCTTCTTCTGCACCAGTGCTTCGGAAGCGGCTCGCAAGGCAGTAGCCAGGTTATTATAGGCTACCGTCTCCAGGTTGATGTTGCCAAGATACTCGGAGTAGATGTCATTCAGGGACTTGATGACATTCTTCATCTCCCGCTTGTCTGAGGATGTGAGAGAAGTGGCAGAACGCAGTTCCAATAGCCTGGAAGCCAGTAAACTGAACTTCTCAGCTTCCACAGATACCTGCCGTTCCGCGTCCTTGATCTCGTCTTTCATGCTTCTCTGAGCAATAGATACTTCATCGGTCTTAGTGGAGGCTGCAGCCAGTCCGAAGCCCAAGGCAGACAAAGCACCCACCGCTATGCCGATGATGCCAGCAACCGGGTTCATAGCTATCTGCAGAGTATGATAGGCTGCTGTAAGAGCAGTCACCGCTGTGGTGACAGTGCCGATAACCGGTATAGCGATAGCGATCCCTGCCACGAAGCCTTTCATAACCGGAGACAGGCTGTTATAGGCATCCATGAGCAGTTTCAATCCATTAAGGAGGGGATTGATCAGAGTGGTAAGCATATCGCCCACTGTCTCTTGGATATCTCCCCAGGCATTGGCATTCTGTAAGCGCAGATCAGCCAGAGCAGTTGCAGTGCCGCCATAGTCCTCGCCAAGCTTCTCGACCAGATAGGATACACCCTCTGTCTTTAAACGAGTATCATCAAGCTCAATGCCATATCTGCCAAGCATCTCGGTGTGCCCATTCAGGGCCCGCCCCATGAGATCAAAGGCACTCTCCACGCTCATCCCGGTGGCTTTATTGGCTTCGGTGAAGTCGAGCAGTACAGGCACAAGTTGCTGTATCTCATCCTTGTTCAGTTTGAAGGTCTGGGAGAGCTTGGACATCAAGGATAGCAGCTGATCATCCTCGAAGTTAGTCACAGACTGCATGGAAGATGCGAAATTGGCCATCTCACCCGCAGCTTCTCCGAAGGCAACAGAAGCCAGTGTCATGGCCTGTCTCTGACCCAGGGAGGCATCGAGCAGACCATTCATAGATCTAACCAGTCCGCCCACCACCTGCAGGACACCATCCACTGCGATCTTGACGTCACGAATGGTAGCCAGTGCCTGTTCCGCAGTGATCTTAACAGCAGCAGGTTTCTCCACCACAGTCTGAGTGGATTCCGCCTCCTGCTTGACTTCCGCAAGCTTGAGACTGGCATCATTGGTGACGAGGACGAGTTTAAAGGTTAAGTCAGGCATAACAAACTATTGACTTATTATAGACTCTGCCTTTTGTTGTAAAAAACATTCGAAAGGAGGCATTATGCCTGATAGCAACAAATATGAACTCTTCTTGAAGAGAGCGTTTGGCACCGGAAAAACCAAGATATCTATTGATGTTATTGATGAGTATGGTGATCCAGCGGGCAGCGCTATAGAAAGCGCTTTTTCCCAGGATAACATTGATAATGTTAAGGCTGCTGTTAGTTATTCCATTAGCATATTTACGAATGCGATATCTAGCCATTCCAAGAAGTATACGAGTGAGGATTCGGATAGCGTAGATAATTTCTTTAATCGATTCATGGACCGTACATTCAAGGCAACTACCCTTGAAGACATTGAAGAAATAATCGATGAATTTGAAAACCAAGTAATAACTAAGTACTACGGGAGCTGCAATCACGGTTCTAAACTCATATAACTTGTGTAAGTGCCCTATCGGTAATTCCTAATCAGCAACTCAATCTCAGTCTGGAACGCTCCAGAGACAGAATATTGCGTCTCGACTTCATCAATGATGCAGCCATCGTATAGCTGCCTGATGTAAGGGTCGTTGTTGTAGGATAGCAGGAACTTGCCTTTGATATGTTTCAAGGCTTCGGCCAGTTCTTCATGCTGGTTGAAGGCGTCCGCGTCTTCTCGTTCGTAGATGTGCTCCTTTGTATAGTAGGGAGGGTCCAGATAGAAGAACGTATGGGGTTGGTCGAACCGGGCTACAATCTTCTCCCAAGGTTGCTTTTCGATGATCACATGACGCAGGCGTTCCGAGGCTTCTTTCACCTTGTCCAGATTGCGGAGAGGCATGTACTTGTAGCCCTGATTGACGCAAAAGTTTTTACTGCGTGAGCCATAACTGCAAGCGAGGTTATAGTAGAACTTGATTGCTCTCTCCAACTCGGTTCTGGGTTCATGCTTTATAAAGTTATCGAACATCTCCCTCGATACTAAGTACTGGTTCAACTCAGTCACAAACGCTACAGGATGCTGTTTTATGTATCTCCAGAAGTTCACCAGATCGCCATTGATATCGTTATAGACCTCAGTATACCGACTCTTTTTGGAAAGCTGCCAGTCTTCCTTGTTGGCACTCTTCCCGAATAGTATCCAGGCCGCACCACCAAAGACTTCACAGTAGATGTCATGCTTGGGGATGAGCGGCAGGATCTTCTTGCGGAGGATACGCTTGCCGCCTACCCAGGAGATGATGCTGTTCATGAAAGCCCCCTGATGTCTTTGCTTGTTTTGGTCTTGAGCTTGGAGTTATCTTGCTCAGATTCCACTAGATCGAAGTTGGCGATGATCACTTCATTGAACTCGGACTTCCCTTCCTTACGATTGATACCCTTAGTTCGGGTAACGTGCTTGATATCAAAGCCCTTGTATAGTTTGAGCACTTCAGGATTGTCATCATAGCTGAGGATGAAGCGTCCCTTGATGCCTTTCAGCTTCTTGCAGAGTTCCTCATGGCTGAACTGCTTGGAGTTCTCGTATGTATAGCCAAGCATGTAAGGTGGGTCACAGTAGAAGAAGTTGCTTTTGGTGTCATACTTCTCTATTACCTTCTCATAGGAGAGGTTCTCGATGATCACCATATCAAGACGCTTGTGGAGTTCTTTGATGCGTTCCAGACGGTTATACATACTGGAGGTGCCACGCTTCTGAGAGGTGCCGAAGCTGTCACCTTTGCTGCCAAATGATCTGGTTATCAGAAACATGAACCTGGCAGCACGCTGTATCTCGGTCAAGCCTTCCTGTTTTAGGATATCGCCAAAGAGCTTGCGGCTGGCGACTAACCAGTCCAGTTCTTTGATCAGCTCATCAGGATGATACTTCACCTGCAGGAAGAGATTGACCAGGCGGTTATCCAGATCGTTATAGACTTCCAGCTCTCCCCACTTTTCTTTGTAGAGGAGCATCCAGGCAGCACCACCGAAGGGTTCGATATACCCGGTGATGTCCTTGGGAACGTAGGGAGCGATTACTTTCCGAAGCAGGCGTTTACCGCCTATCCAGCCGATGATGGCATCCATTATGCGTCTCCACTGTAGGCTTTTGGGTCGGTGATACAGAGCCGGAGGTATAGCTCTGGCAGAGTCATCTTGTTGAAATCATCATTGGTGAAGCCCAGTTTACGCAGGATCATTTCGAACCTCTCGAAGGGGTATTTGGAGACGCCGTTACCGCCAATCCGAAACTCCCGAGCCAACCTGCGAACCTCTCTTTGTTGGCTCTGATATAGACGAAAAAAGCGGAGATATACTCCAGTGCTTCGAGGGCATCCATTTCGTCGGGTTCTCTTCCTGAGATGATTTTTATCAGCTCTTTATCGGCTTCCGATTGGCTGATCAGTTCCAGCAGTTCAATCTCACTCACCTTGGCTGCCTGGCCGGAGAGGAAGTCCTCCAGCTTGGCTTTCAGGGTCGCATTGGAGATAGTGAGGCAGAGTATTTGCCGCAGTTGGCTATAGCTGAGTTTGGGTTCTCGCTTCATAGAATAGTCCTTTTTCAGTTTCCGAAGAACATCTTGAGGGCAATGCCCAACAGCAGGAAGAACTGGGAGGTGGAGACGGACAGAAGTATCTTCATGTTTGTCTCCACTCTCGCCATTCTGGTTACCAGTGACTTGCTGCTGTCACCATTGCCATAGATCTCCTCGTGCACTGAATCTATCTTGTCTTTGAGCACCCCACAGCCCGACAAGTCGTGCTGCGAGGACCCCGCGATTTCAGGTTTACACAGGCAATCCATCTTGGTTCCTTGTTTATTCAGAGTGTAGTTGCGAAGTGCTGTTAGATCAGACACCCACAGGGATATCCTTGAGCAGGTATATCTTGTTGGAGGTTACTCCGGAGAACTCAGTGGAAATGACTACATTGAAGAGGCCGTCAGCCTCTCCCGACCAGTCAACTGTCCAGCGGAGTCCGGTGAAGATCACAGCTCTGTCATACTCTTTGGAGACCACCACGATGGTGGTGTCCTTGCTCATGAACAGAGTGCTCTCCAGGAAGTTCTTCTGCTTGGTGGAGAGTCCGGAGATGTTAAGTTCGACCGTGCTGGTTCTCTTGCCCGGGATGGTATAATTGCGGGTCTTGAGCTTGGAAAGCTTGGAGTCCGTCTTACCGGGCTTCTCGGCCAGTTCGCCGAGCAGATCGAAGTTGGTGGTCAGTTCCGTCTTGACCGAGCCTTGAGTGGCATACAGCGTATCGATGGAAGTCTGATCGTAGGTGCCGATCCCGAAATAGACGAGATCGGCAATCAAGACATCCATCAGCTTGCTGAAGCTGAGGTCACCCTCGGTCATAGGGGCGGGATAAGTGGGTGGTGTGATAGGGTTGGGCATCAGAACACCCCTTTGATCGCCTTGCCGATGCTAAAGAGCCATTTGCGGTTGTGGAACACGTATTCGATGGCTCCTCCGATAGTGCCGAAGACCTTGAGGATGACTTTAGTCTGCTTGGTTGGGAGGGACTTGGTAGCCCGCTCCACTGCCAGTTGCTTCTTGGCATAGTCATCCAGGTCTTTAGTGGCAGGGTTGATCTTGATGTCCTGGATGATGTCCAGGATGATAGCCAGAGCCGAGTTTACCTTGGCCTTGTCGATTACACTTCCGGTGGTTCTGGAGATGATCCAGACCACCAGAGCCGAGATCAGACCCAGGATAAACTCCTGATTGGCAATAATGAAGTCCATAGATACTCCTTATCTTTTAGGTTGTTAACTACGTAGTGAGTTTGAACACTTTCACGAAGCCGGAAATGTAGGTGATACCGGGCCGGATACGGATGTACCAGTGATACTTCCAATCGCTTCCGTGGTGTTCGACTTTGAGTTCGGCATCAGTGCGATAGCCGACGATAATGAACTTGGGCAGACCGCCGATGATGTAATCGGCATCCATAAGACGAGGCTTTACAGGGATACCCGCAAAGGAGACGTTGCCGCCTTCTAACAGTAGTCGATCTCCGGCTCCGGTCTCACGCTTGGCGAGTTCGGCCCGGATGCGGATCAGGTCTTTATGACTGACATAGAACTTGAAGTTCTCCTGCTCTTCCAGCATCTCGTCGGAGAATGCCAGGAGAGCGGCTTCAAAGCGCTTCGCCCAGTCGGTATAGGTGGCCTTGGAGAGGTTGGTGACGTCGGTGGCAGTAGTTGCCAGTTTAATCACTCCATCCAGAGCCTTGATCTTGGCAGTGGCAGAGGCTCGATCACCCTTGAAGAGCAGCAAACGGATTGCTTTCTCTGTCTTCTTGGCGATGTGGTTTTCCACATAGGCACCGAAGGCATCTTCGCCGTACTTATCCTTGTAGAACTCCACCACATCCCTACCGAGTGTGAACTCGGCATTGAGTATCCCGGTGGGAACGGAAAGATCAGCAGTCGATACATTCTGAGCCGTCAGTGCTCCATCGAGGGAATTCTTGAAGACCAAGTCATCGATCAGTCCGACGTCTATCTTCTCGTCTTTGAGTAGCGGCAGCACCGAGATATCCGAGAGGGTGTCTCCCGGCTGACTGCCGATCACTTCATCGATAAACAGAGAAGTTGTATTGGCAGTCAGGATGTTCATGGCCTTGCCGGAGTCCACATCGGAGATACCCTTATATATCTCCTGGTGGCTGGCCTTGACCATGATCTTGTTGCCATCGATTGTAACCTCTTTATCCACATTGGAATGGTTAGCATCTGGCTCTCCGGGTATCGATTTCGAGATGGCACGAGACATAGTCACAGAGAGGTCTTTGAGGCTCTTCTCGATGCTGTAGATGGCATCACCAATCTGGAGGTTGGGATTGCCCTTCTCCAACTCACTGATCTTCTCAGTGATAGCAGTAATGCCCTTCTGCAGCTCGGAGTTGTTGTTGTGCTCTGCTACCTTACGCAGGTTGTTGAGCTCGTTCTTGATCTCAGATAAGCTGGCTTCGGTTCCGCTGTAGTCATCAGCTCTGCCATAGATGGATACCCCATTGAACTCGCCTTTCTCGACCTTCTGCCAGAGCTCACTGCCCAGATCTTCACACTTCAAGACCTGGACCCAGGCTCCCACCTTGGTATCGGGGAAGTGTTCACGGTCACTGGTCTTGAGGATGTAGTTCTCGACTACAGTAAACTCCGGTACCGGCTGCATATTGTGGTTCACATCGCATTTACCGACTAAGCCGTGCTTGGCAAAGTGGTCACAGGCCTTTTGAATCTCTTCCCGGGTGTAATAGTCACCCTGGGAATCGTGGATGTTGGGCTCCATCAGAGTGACATAAAGCCGTCCCTGGGTGCCGGATGTTTCACTCTTGAACTTGGTGGAGTTGATCTTGTGTTCAAAGCTTCTGCCATTGGCATTCTTGACCACAAAACCCTTTTGATTGGCGGGAGTCATTTCTCCGAAGAGGAGTGAGACCAGCTCGACTTCCACATTACGAAGTTCTCCCTTGAGAATGGTGCGTTTACGATTCACACTACCTCCTTTGGTATTGTTGTTTAGTTGATTGTCAGTTGAATAGTTATACATAGTTATTGCGCTCCAAAGCCTACAAATTGCGATTTTGCATAAAGAGCTGTTCATCAGCATTCTGCAGTACCTCGGTCAGGTTACCAAAGTTGAAGTCCTCCGGCTTTACGTTCCAGCCAAAATCAAAGTTGAACTCGTTTGCCAGAGCTAAAGCCAGGCGGTTCTGCAGCGGTCTGACCACGAACTGGTAGAACATCCGCATATCACTACTATTATCGCCACCAAGCTGCCCAGGAATAAGTTGTGAGACGATCCTGGCTGGCACTCTATGATAGGCAAGGATACCTTCCCTGAGGTCTTTCTTGAGCCCTAAGAAGCCGCCTTCTCTGTCCTGTTGACGGAGCGGTTCGAGGCGTATCTTCACATCCCTGCTCTCACTCTCGATCAAGACAGTGGAGTGGCTCTTGGCATTGCCTTTGACCTCGGTGAGTGCCTTCTCGATCTCGGTATAGGCATCGGTCAGTACTTCATTACCCTGCTCGTCAGTGACGGTTCCATCTCTGAGGGTCCCGCCTTCTACAATCACGAAGTAATCGATCATCAGGCCGTTCTTGAAGTTGTTGTAGTCAAAGGTCTTGATCTCGCCCAAGATCTCGATGTTGATGGCGATGGGCAGACAGGCTAAGCCCCAGGCGTTGGAACGGTGGGTGGACTTCTTCACGTGAATGATGTCCTCGTAGGCGAAGTCCTTCTTCTGGTTATTCTTGACCTGGATATAGTTGGGCTTGAAGAAACCGAACTCGTCATAGTTCTCCACGATCTGCACTTCAGAGGGCAGCATACGCTCCAGTCCCATCCACTCACCTTGGGCATTCCGCATCTTGATCAGGAAACCGTTCCCACAGGCGAGATAGAACTTGATCATCTCGCCTAAGATAGTGGTCTGGTCTTCACAGGCAGGAAACTCGGCAGCTTCCATCCAGGACTTAACCTGGCTGTTCTTACAATCGAACTGCATGATAGTAGCCATAGTGAGGGCATCTATGCAGCCGGAGTGGTACTCATCGGTATCCAGGAGATTGAGAAGCTTGCTCATCGAATAGGGTTGAGAAACTACCTTCTTGGTCTCGGCAGCCTTGGATACCAACTGCTTACCGATCCTCTGATACTTGGATAGATCTATGGGCTCTGGTTTGTACTTGGTCTCCAGCAGTTCAGTAGCAGAACTGATAGCTAGGTTAAAGGCACCTAATCGCATCACTCTCATGAACCCGCTCCAGTGCCGCTTTTCAGCAGATCTATCTTAGCGATTCTGACTAGGCGGGTGCCATCGATGCGGCTAGTATAGTATTCCACACTGGGCAGATCCCGGTTCATCAGCTTGAGGTAGAAAGAGCGGAACTTCTCCTTTAGCGAATAAAGCTCAGAGTCCGGATCGGATACATTCTGGGCATTGACGATTAGGAATACTGTCCATGCCAGGTCTGTACTCACATACTGTCTGGAAGTGCCATTCTTGCCTGTCTCGGAATCGAGGATCAGGATAGCGCAGGGCAGGTTCTTAGGGATATTGTCCTTATTGTAGAGTATCTCTGCCAATCCTGCCAGTTTCAGAGCTTCCGAGATGCAGCTGCGTTCGGCTTGGTATTTCTCAACTGCGGTCACAGGCTCACCTCGATATCGTTCAACTGCTGATAGATCCACTGCTCCCGGTTAGCTATGACAGTAGCAAACACATTACGGGCAGCAATGCCTTCCCGCTTGATCTTGCCCCGGATGAGATAAGCGATCTCGGCTACGGTCAGAGCTTTACCTGTCTCTTTATCAGTCCAAGACAGGTGCTTGCGTTCGACCCAAGCGATTAGAGGAGCGATCGGAGTCCAGGAAGGCACTTTGCCGCCCAAAACAAAAGGCTCGTGACGCACGTTCGAGCCCACTCTCAGGATCATGGCATCAGGACTGGTCTCCACCAAATAGCCCGTATTGCCATAGAAGTCGCCTTTATCGTAAATCTGTTGTGCCAGTATCTCCTTGCGGGACTCGGCATCAATCACAGAACCAATCAGATGCAGTCGGCTCTCCAGAGCAGCATAGATAGCCAGGTAGATCTCCCGCATCATCTCATCCGGAGTGGTATCGCTATCCTGCATCAGATCACTCCCACCCGGATAGCACGCGGCTGTCTTGGCTTGAGTTCGTTCAGGCGATCCAGACCAGCAGGATTGAGGTAGGTATGCAGGATGGTGAGTGCCCTCAGCTCAAGGTTAGCTTTAAAGGCATCTATTTCGCTCCCTGTGAGCAATTCGGTCGCGGACTGGTCTAAACCTACAGTCTTGACTATGCCCTCGCCCAGGGTCTTCAAATTGAGAAATTCGGCAGTTGAATGTAGCATCAGAAAACAGAACCCAAAACGAAAAGAAACTAGAAAAGGCTCTTCTTCCGGCAGATCATCGTGAGTTGCCCGGTCATAGTGCTCCCGCAGCACAATAGAGTGGATCATCTCCAAAACAAGTCCCTGATGCTCCTTGAAGATGCCATTGTTGGACATCTCTTTGGGGAGATTGAGGATGGCGAGCATAACATCGGTCTCGACCGGAATGGGTATCACTGCCCTTTTCTCATCAGCTCGGAAAGCTCTATTGCTCTCATACCTACCTGTTTCGCCCACTTGGAAGCTAACATGCCATTGGCGGCTCGTTCCCAGTCCCCGGCACTGATAAAAGCCAAGGTGTTGTTGAAGCCTAGGAGTCCCTTGATACCCAAATTGAAGCACATATTGAGCAGCACCGACTGACGAACCTCATCGAGCTTATTGTAAATCTCGGGAATCTCATCGATCAGCCACTGCTCGCAGTCATGGATATCTCGCTCCGGCATGGCATAAGCCTCTTTCTGGGAGATACCTCGGTCATCGAGATTGCGGCCGATACCGATGGTAAGTTTACCTGCAGTACAGAGGTAAGGCTTCAGCCGCAGACCCTCATGTCTGACTAACTGAGCTTTGATTCGGTTCATCAATGTTTCGGTCATGCTATCTCCTTGTTCCAGTTGTGATCATTGATCCAGAGCCAGGAAGTCACTACTCTGTCCGCTGACAAATCAGGATGATTAAGGATGAGAAAGATTTTTTGATTGACAGAATATCATTGATTGTAATCATCGCATTTGGGTTTATAATCACCTGATCAAAATATGAATACTGATGGAGTATCTTGTGAAAATCGTAAAAGACCTAATAATAATTGGAAGCGGAAATCCGGACATTATTAGATTGATCGAAGACATCAATGCTGAGAAGCATATTTACAATATTATTGGATTCCTAGAAAGAAACCCAGATCTTATTGGCGAGAGTGTTTTATCATATCCCATTCTTGGAGATGACTCAATGTTGGTTTCGGAATTTTCAAAATGTAGTGTTGTTAATAATGTTATGGCTACTACAGAAGCACATTTCCGGGTAGCAAAAAGAATTCTATCAAGCCATGCAGAAGATTTGATTCCCAATCTTATACATCCATCAGTAAATACAAAGTATGTCAAATTTGGGGTTGGAAACATTGTTTATGAGTGTGTAAACTATGGTGTAGGTGCGTTGATTGGTGACTTCAACATTTTCTATCCAGGTACGGTAATTGGTCATGAGGCGAAAATTGGAAGCCATTGTCTATTTGCTGCAAACACAATAGCATCTGCAAGAACGACCATTGGTAATAGGGTGTTTTTCGGTAACAACTCTATTGTAATACCGACAAAATCTGTATGCAAGGATACTTTTATTGGTGCAGGATCTATTGTTATTTATTCAATAAAAAAGCCAAAAGCTGTGTTTGGCAATCCAGCTAAAATGTTGTATGAAATCGATCCTATTAATGATGAATGAACTAATTATTGTTAATCTGCAGATGGATTACCAAATAACCATCAACTAAAGGAGGTCAATTGTGAGAATAAGATCATATTTGCCACACCATGTATTGTCTAATGAGGAGTTGTCGGAGCTGTTCCCAGAATGGACACCTAAGAAGATCGAAAAAAAGCTTGGGGTAAGAGAACGCAGAATTTCTGCGCCCGATGAAACTGCCTTGGATATGGCAGGGAAGGCATGCGAGAGATTATTTGATAACTTTGATCGCAGCATCATAGATTTTGTTCTACTATGCACTCAAAGCCCGGATTACTTCTTACCAACTTCAGCTTGCATTCTTCAAGACCGTTTAGGCCTCAGAACCGAGATAGGAGCTTTGGACTTTAATCTTGGCTGTTCCGGTTACGTGTATGGTCTGTCGCTTGCCAAAGGCTTATTATCTGCATCCATTGCTGAAAACGTATTATTAGTGGTTTCAGAGACTTATTCCAAACATATCCATCCTCAAGACAAGGGTAATAGGAGTATATTTGGTGACGCTGCTTCCGCAACCCTGATCAGCAAAGACATGCTTTCCAAAATTCACGAGTTTGCACTAGGTACGGATGGCAGAGGTTGGAACAACCTTATTATCCATAATGGTGCAATGAGAAATAGGCCACAGCAAAAAGCAATGGATTGGACTGACGAAAACGGTGTTCTACGAAATGATGACATGCTTTATATGAATGGTCCCGAGATCTTCAACTTTACCATAGAAGCTGTTCCAGTCCTGATAAATCAGGTGTTACAAAAGAATAAGACCAGCTTGGATGACATTGATTTTGTGATCTTCCACCAGGCAAATCAATACATGCTTCAATATCTCAGGGAGCTGATTGGCGTAGATGAGAATAAGTTCTATGTTGATATGGCGGAAACCGGCAACACTGTATCTGCCACAATTCCCATCGCTTTGGAAAAGTGCCTTAAAGAAGGCAGAGTTAAACCGGGTGACAGAGTGCTCTTAGCCGGGTTTGGCGTGGGCTATTCTTATGGTGCTACAATTATTACGATATAGGAGAATACAATGACAATCAATGAATTTATGGTTAAATTGGCGGAGCTGATCGAAATCGAAGATGACCTCAGCTTGGATTCAAATCTGAAGGACTATGAGGAGTTTGATTCAATGGCTATCATGTCCTTAGTGGCTTTTATTCACAAGAACTTTGGAAAGCAGTTCAATGCCCGCCAGCTAAACCAGGTAGATACGGTCGAATCTATTGTTGAGTTAATCGGAAACGATAGCTTCTCAGAGTAATGCTTTGGTCAGAGATTGCCTTAGATGGCAAAAGGATCCTAATCACCGGAGCTTCTTCAGGTATCGGTAGAAGCTGTGCCATACTGTGTAGCGAATTAGGCGCTAAGATAATTGCCTGTGGACGTAATGAAGATCGTCTTGCCCAAACAATAGCTGCATTATCCGGCTCAGGCCATATTTACCTGGCTTTCGAACTAAATAATGAGGATGCCATTGAAACCGCCTTGAAATCTTTAAAAGGTACAACCCCTATCTCTGGTTTCATTCATTCTGCCGGCATCGAAAGAACAAATCCGCTTAAGACAATCTATATGGATGATTTTTCGGAAATGTTTAAAACCAATGTGGCTGCTGCCGTTGCCATCACGAAGCAAATTATGAAACCCGGGATTTATGACAAGAGCGGTGTGAGCGTGGTGCTAATATCGTCTATTCGAGGTTATAAAGGGGAAAGAGGTAATATCGAGTATGGTACTACCAAATCTGCATTATACGGTTTAACAAGATCAATGGCTTTAGAGTTAGCAGGTAAAAATGCGAGGATTAATACCATCAGTCCAACCTTAGTTAACACAGAAATGTTAACAAGAGTGCTTGAGGCTTTACCTGAAAACGCATCTCAGGCAATAACAAATAAGCATTTACTGGGAATTCCCGAGCCAAACGATGTAGCAAATCTTGCAGCTTATCTCATTTCTGACATGGCAAGATGTATCACGGGAATAGATATCACTATTGATAGTGGATATTCTTTAGGTTGAAAATATTAAAAATAACTCATTTATCGGTACATAGGAGTATGTATGGCAGATTTAATACAACTAAGAGCCTTATCCATTGCTGATAAGCCACTTACTTTATTATGGCATAATCAGCCAGAGATCGTGGACTTATATTCTGGTCATCCCTATCCAGTTAATCCTGAGTGCGAACAAATGTGGTATGATAGAATACTAACCTCAAACATCCCAACCACTGTGTTAGGTGTAGAGCGATGCGATAATAATAAACTGATCGGAATTGCCAGCTTACAAAACATCAATTTGATAAATCGATCCGCATCGCTTGGATTGCTAATAGGTGATGTTGAATCCAGGAAAGGAGGATATTTCTTGGAAGCGTTTATCAAAACCATCAGATTTGGTTTCCTGCAAATCGGATTAAACAGAATAGCATTAGAAGTATCGTTAAAAAACAAACGTCTGGTGCAGACATACAGGAACTTTGGATTTGTGGAGGAAGGATTGATTAGAGAATCTATCTATAAAAATGGCGAATTTACATCAATGGCGGTTTTCTCAATTCTACGCCTTGAATTCGATAACAATCCTCTATTCAGCGCTCCTGAATGAAAATGATTATCCATGAATCAGCCTAAAACTAGTGCATCTTTCACGATGAGGATTTTAGGCTAAAGAAGTTAGGATATGTTATTGATCGCTCGCTCAGGATAATATTGGGAGTTAGGAAAAATATTCCGCTTACTGATATCTACGTGTTTAGTAACACCCGTGTGCTGTTTATGGAGGTGTAACTTTCGAAAGTTGATGTAACTTTAAATATCGGCAAATGAGCCAGGAGCCTATTACAGAATAAATTGGTCTCTATTTAAGTGGATCATACACATAAGGAGTTTTATATGGCTGACTTAAAGCTAGCATTGGCAAAAAACTCAATTTTAATTGGTGGAGTTGATATCGTCGAACAGAAATTAAACAGTATTGCACTGAAGGATGATGTCGATATTAATGAGAATCCTGATATCTTGAAGGCATTAACAGACATTAAAAAGGAAATGCGGGTTAGAATTGGCACTATACTAAAAACCGATAATGTTTCCTTTTTGTTTGGTGCTGGAGCTTCTATGATTGCGGGCGGAATACTCCTTGGTAAGATACCTGAGGTTATTGAAAAAGAACTGCTTTTTAGAGGATATAAGAATGGCTTGCGCTTGGCTCGATGGCTTAAACTATTTTACGAAATTGTTAGTAAAATATCAAACACCGATTATAATGCAAAAGATAGATATGGCATCCTCTATAATGTGCAAAGATCTACTGATGATGTTAGAATTGGCGTTAACTTCGAAGAATTGCTGAGCCATATATGCATGTTGTTTAGTGCAGTTAACATATACGGAAACAAGCTGATACTTAAAGAAGATGGTCAGGCTGATTTAGTTGCAGAAAAAAAACATCTTGTGCAGTTAAAAAATGAATTAGTAAGTCAGTTAGTTTCACAGTGTTCTCTCCCGAAGATCGAGATAAGTAAAGGACTAGAAACGCATATAAAGTTCATCAAAAAAATACTCACAAGACCTCTAAATCTTCGTAGGGCAAACATTTTTACTTTAAACTACGATACTTTGATTGAACAAGCTTCCGATACATCTGGTGTTGTTTTAGTTGATGGTTTTATTGGTAATGTAAAGAGGGTATTCCGACCAGAATCTTATGATCTCGATTTTTACTTTCCAGCACAAACAACTGAAGGTCGGGTTCACCGCTTTGATAGGGCATTGCATTTATATAAGTTACATGGGTCGATAAATTGGTATAGTGATGAACAATCTTGGGAAAACCCCTACGGATTAACTTGTAACAATAGCGGGAAAATTGAAACTGGTAGAGATGTTATAATTTACCCATCTCCTTTAAAGTACGGTCAAACACTTGGATTACCATATTCTGAGTTGTTTAGAAGATTCTGCACCTCAATTTCACAACCTCAGTCTGTGTTATTTGTAATTGGTTACGGGTTTGGTGATGATCATGTAAATGCCCTTATTCATCAGTCTCTTTCTATTCCGAGTTTTTCTTTGGTTATAGTCGATCCATATCCGGGTAGCAGTTTTGTTAATAAGCTCATTGAGTCCAAAGATGAGCGTGTTATTGTAATCAAAGGGAGCGAATTGGGTGACTTTACAAAATTCGCTGAAGACTTGCTACCAGATATTGAACAAGAGGATGTCCAAATCAAAGTAACGAAAACTTATAACGCTTTGAAAATGGTTAACAATTCTAGCACGATGGAGTGATTACGATGGCTAACGATAATGAGATAGGTAGAGTTGTAGCTGTTGACACTGCCCAAGTAACTATTGAACTTAACAAAGACATTAAAGCATTAACTCGATCAACTTATGAAGGTACATTCGAAGTGGGATGTATTAACTCGTACATAATTATTCCTATAGGCGGTAAGCGCATAGTGGCAATGATAACTCGTGTTGTGCTAACTGAGGATAGTGAACTCAAAGCTGATAAAACGATGGTTTCATTGCCATCTTCTCGAAGATTGATGAAGGCTACTATGATTGGGACCATCGAAGACAGTAGCTTTAAACAAGGAATTTCTGTATTTCCTGTACTTGATACGCCAGTCTTGATTGCAACCAAAAATGATCTTGATGCAATATTTGGTAAGAATTCTCGCTGCAATGATAAAGATTGTGATGACCCAGGATACTGCATTCCAATTGGTAAGTCTGCCATTTTCTCTGATTATGATATAAAGATTAATCCTGATGCATTCTTTGGTAAGCATGCGGCGATTATTGGCAGTACAGGATCAGGAAAATCCTGTACTATAGCAACTATTTTACAGTCCATTTTAGAACAACCAGATGTAAAACAAACAAATATTGTCATTCTAGATACTAATGGAGAATACCGGAGTGCTTTTCAAAAAGAGAATTCCGATGGGAAGTGGTATGATGCATTACCTAAAGCTAAATCCCTATATATCCCCTCCGATCAAAAAGAAGTTGAGCGTCTAATCATTCCATATTGGTTTATGGATTCGGATGATTTCACTCGTTTGTTTAGAGCCCAGCCAGGTGTGCAAAGACCGGTATTACTAAAAGCGATATCAACTGCGAGAGATGTGGGTAAGGATTGTCTATCTTGGGTTCAAATAAGATACGAGATAATTCTTGAGTTAAACAGGATACTTGGATATAGTACTGGTAATGAGAAAGCAGATTCTAAATGTATTAGGCAATTATGTGAGGGTTTGATTACCTATGTCGGAACACAACAAAACGAAGCGACAATGTTGGAGTTATCAACAGAATATCCTGAAGTTTCTAAAGAAATTCTTGTTAGCTCCATTAGTCAAATTAAAGACATTGTCAGAGAAGGTATTAGTAGCGAAGGTACTCAGTATGAATCATATGCAGTTATTGACATGAATAAGCGGCAACGGATTCATAATATAGTTAATCCGTTATTAAGCTCTCTCACTAAGCCTTCAATTGCGATCTCGACCCTGAATCAGGCAACTTCTGATACACCAAAGTATTTTAGCAAATTTGACTTTCGATATCGCTACTTAGATAGTGCTATGTCGAGGGATGATGCCAATACTTCAAGAGCAAGAGAAAATTGCTCTACAATGCTCATGCGTATCTACAGATTATTAGAGGACTCACGTTTTGAGTTTCTATTTGGACCGACTCAGTCTGAATGGCCGGAGATAAAACACTCTTTAGCAGCATTTATACGTGACATTTTGGGGTTTGAGAGTTTTGAAACCACAGATGAGAATCACTATACCGAATACAATAAAGACAGCAGTTTAAAAATCCCTTTCTATGACAGACAAAGCAATCATGCAGAAAAAACTAGCGTGGTAATAGTCGACTTAAGTTTACTATCTTCGGAGGTTTTAGAAAATGTAACTGCGATACTTGGTCGCTTGATACATGAGTTTCTCCAAAGATTGAGTGATTCTGACGTAAGTGGTATTAATCGTGGAGAATTTCCAGTTGTACTTGTATTAGAAGAAGCACAAAACTATATTCGAGAAGGACATCGACTCGAAGAAGAATCAATTTCCAAGCAGGTGTTTGAAAGAATAGCAAGAGAGGGACGTAAGTATGGACTAGGCTTGGTTGTCGCATCTCAGAGACCAAGCGAGCTTTCAAAAACGGTTCTATCTCAATGTAACAGTTTTATTGTCCATAGACTTCAAAATCCTGAGGATATACGATACTTTAAAGAGATAGTGCCTGGTATTTTTGATCAGCTACTTGATCAGTTACCAGCATTGGCACCAAGAACAGCCTTAGTTCTTGGTGAATGTGTTCAAGCACCAGCAATAGCAATTATGAGAGAAGTAAATCCTGCACCTAAGAGCAAAAATCCCAAATTCTATCACAGTTGGACAACTGATAAACCAAAAGTACCACTAGTTGAAGCGGTCTGCTCCAAATGGGAAGGCAACGATGAACCTACTAAATAATCTCAGTTGATGTCCTGCACTTCCAATGAAACGGTGGAAACGGGGTATGCGCACCAGAGACTCCAACCGGGTTCATCTCTGCGTCGTATTCGATCTGATCGTCTTTGATCCACGGTGCAAGGGCTTTGATGTAGTCTCGGGCATCGTCCAGGCTGTTAGACTTCGTATCCAGAGCCATCAGGTTGTCCATCACTTCAAGGGCATCGTTTAGAGGGTATATCTTGTCTTGTGCAGCCAGTGCCCGGCAGATGTCGCTGGTACGATCATCCAGGATTACCACAAGCTTGTAGTATCTCGCTTTGGCTTTCTTGTAGCCCTGCAGCCTTCCGAACTCCCTGATTCTCAGAGCGGTATGCTCTGCCAGACCTTGCCAGTAATGGGATGAGTGGTTGGCGAGGTCATTGAACTGGTCTTTGAGGGTATCTGCCAGCATCTCTTTGGTATAACCTTGCTCGATAGCTTTGGAGAGTGTGTCTGCGAAGTTCTGCCGAACATCTGCTTCGAAGTGATTCCCGATCCAGAACAACTGCTGCTTTTGGATAGTTGAGGAGAGATGCTGATCTTCGATGCCCCAGAGCCCGATACTGGTTTTGGTGGGGGCTTGCACTTGGGTGTCTCGCAGTCCGAGCCGCACACAGCGGTCTATTATTGCCTTGGTAGGCTCATTGACCAGGGCTGCGAAGTCATCTCCCAACTGAGTATTGATGATGCCCATAAGTTTATCTATGGAGTCCTTGTTGACCTTCTCAGATCTTGGCATGTCACTCAGCATCTGGATAGCAAGTCTGGCTGCATCCTTGATCTCGGTCTTCCAAGCATTATTCATGACTCGGTAATACTCAAGCATGAGATTATCATAGTAGTTCATCAGAAGCTGAATCTCCTAACTTTTACTCTGTTTCTGCCAATATCATATTCGGAGAAGCGTTCTAAGCAACCAGCCAAGGCATCGCAGCCATCGATATAGCCATCAGGATAGGTAAGGAACTGACTGATTAGTGTTGGAGTATCCTGCCCCTCCGGAAACAGCACCTTGGCAGTCTCGATGATGGTCTCAGTTCTCTCGATGCGGAGGTTCTTGTTGTCTTTGTTATCTATGCGCTTGATGCGGTGACTTATGGGTGGTAGATGGTTATCTTGTGCCCACCGATCGAAGTCCGCCAGGATACGAGCCTGTCCGTATGTAGTCTCACAGGCTGCTCTGGCTTTCACTCGGTAAGTTCTATCAAGCTCTTGGTAGGCATCGTAGTAGTATCTGAAGAACTTTGTATTCTCAGTCTGCCGTATCCAGACATGGATTACGTAGAACCTGTTACCATCATAGCCAATGGAGATGATGGCTTTGAAACAGCCCTTCTCTCCCCAGGCAGGATCGGCATAAAGCCAAACCCGCTTCATCTGCGATGGCTCAGGCAAGGTTCTGTATTTAGTGAACCAGTGGTTCTTGAATATGTTCCCTTCTATTACCGGCTGACCGAGCATCTCTCTTTGATATCCGGTTAGACCGAACTTGGCTCTTAAGTTTGGCAGAGTAGCAGTAGGGTATTGATCCTCCCAGGTGGACTTCCCATGCTGATCTTCGAGAGAGAAGCGCAGAATCGCTTTTTGGTGCGTTTTCAGGACTGACTGGTACCCTGAGGCGAAATCGGGGTTATCGGCTCGCATTTCGCCTAATATGAGCTCCTGAAACTGGCAGATGGCATAGTTGGGATGTACCAGGTTACCGAGCCAGATGATCTTGCCATTCCCCTCGGGTGAAAGTGCTCCGGCAAGCTCTTGAGTGATCTTCTCCATACGTCTCTTACCGATGGACTGGTTACCCATGTTCTCTTCTTTATCTATATCGTCACAGACAATCAGTCCGGGCCGCTTAGCTGTCTTGGGATTGATAGTTCCACGGTGGCTCTGCTTGATACTCCTAGCTCTGATCCTGGTTTTATTCTTGAGATAGAAGTCCAGATCAAAGCTATCCATTGGCTGCAGCTCCGGATAATCAATGGTGAGCCGCTTATTGTTCTGCAGCTCGTGAAGTGTAAACGCTGTCCTCTCCTGAGCCAGATCTATGTCTGCGGCGGTATGGATCACGTAGCGTTCACCTTTGATGATCATCCAGATGGGATAGACAACTCCCATGAGTACCGTTTTGCCCAGCCCCCGAAAACCGGTAATGGCGATGATGCCTGAGTCATTATCAGTCTCATCGAACATGGTCTCGTGCGCTGGGCAAAAAGGTAGTGGGAAAATATGCGGGAAATAGGTATGGCAGAAGAACGAGAAAGCATCCCAACCTGTTCCGGTAGTTCGTCTTATCCTCTCGGACTTGGCTTCAGGATTATCGTCTATAAAAGGCAAGACGGAGATCGTTTTAGATGCGATCTCTGCCAGTGCTTTGTTATGCCGCTGAATGAACTTCTTAGGCATAACCGGGTAACCCCCCGACGCCCAGGGGGACGGGCATCGGGGACCCGGAGGTCGGAGGAACGGCCTTGTCGGGCTGTTGGCTTGGAGGGTATGCAGGGTAGGGAGGTTGGTCTGTAGGCTTAGGCTGGGGAGGCCTTATATAGGATGCAGGAAGGCTAACCATTTCTCACTCTCAGGTAATCTGCCAAATCGTGCAGAATGCTCTGGAACTGTTTAAGTAAGGTCTCATGTCCTTTCTCGATCATAAAGTCGGTAACCTGATCCAGGAACTTGACGATGTAGTCGTTCAGTTCTTTGGAGGGCTGCCGATCCTTCTGATCCTGCTTCATCATGCTCACCAGGCTTTGGATGGCTGTGTCGGCAGGATTCTTGGCATATTCCCGGAGCGCTTGAATGAGTGCCTTCTTGCGGGCGATGGCGATCTCGTGGTCGAGTTGGTTCTCTTCTTTGAAGAGCTCGTCCCACTTGCCGCTCTTGACCCACTTACGGACAGTGATGTCGGAGACTCCGAAGATCACCGCCAGCTCAGTGGGATCGGTCTTGCCGTTCAGATAAGCTTCTTTGCAGTTGTCCCGCTTGATGCGGAACTCACGGCTGTTACTCATACTCAGGGCGTACCTTGTATTTATCTAAGTAGGCGTTAAGGTCTTTGCCCTTGCAGCGCAGTTGACCATTCTCTTTAGTACGGAAAGCAGGCAGAGGGTTCTCTATGTCCCGTATCCAGCGATATACGCTGGAGCGGTCAACCCGGAGGATATCGGCTATCTCATCCGTGCGGTAGTTGCGTTCATCATTGAAGATACTCATTGTCTCTACAACCTCTGTAGTTTTGGTATTCATATATGCCATTATTCATTCTCCTGTACTTTTATCAAATTGAGATGCATTACCTTGCCACTGTTTCTTACAGAGAAGGGAAGTTAAGGACGATCTGGCGGAACTGGCCTGATTCGTCACGTTCATAGAAGTTGATGTACTGCTTGGTAGCAACTACCTGGATGGCCTGGTCGATCAGTTCCATAGCTTCCTTCCAGGTTTGATCTTTGATGTTGTAGCGGCGCAGGCGCAGGATACGATATTTGGCAATTTCGCCTTTCTTATCGACCTGAAATGCCTCGCTGATGATGGCTCGGAGATTGACGTTGGAGTCGGCTGACCAGGCTTTGATGCACTCATCGATCTTCTGCTTGGCAAGTTGGAGTTCGATGCCGAACTGGATGCGTTCCTTGAATCTGATCTCAACTCTATATTTGCCGTCAAAGCTGTTGAGGACGGCATTGCCCTTCCAATCGAGTCCGTTCTTCTCGGCTACCTGCTGGAGATAGAGTTCCACATCTTCAAAGAACTGGTTCTTGTCTGCTACTATGCGGTCATGTAGCTTGATCGCCCGGTTGATGGTCTTGGTTACGATAGAGTCCTGTTTGAGAATCTCCGGCCTGATGATCGAGACCGGGATGCTCTGTCCGTTAGCGTCAACTCTGGTGGGAATGGGCTTCTTAGCCTTGGGGGTTTTGGGTGTGTCCATTAGATATCTCCTTCTTGGTTGTATTTTTGGCTTTCTTTTCATTCTGTTTGATGTAGTTCTGCAGCATTGCGATCACCGCTCTGCGTTCCTTCTGGTTGAGTAGGTTCCAGTGGCTTTTGGAATAGTGTTGGATGGTAAATGCCCGTAGTTGGGACTCGGTCCAGCCGGCTTGCTTCATCAGGGCATGCATGTACTTGCCCTGTTTATCGTAGTTGTATTCGAGAGGGCGGCCATGCTTACGGTACTTGAGCAGAAGTGCTTTCAATTCAGTTAAGCGATCCTCCGGCAAAGCCCTAAGTGATTCGCCATAGCCCAAGCCCTTGATGATGAACTTGAAGTCATTTAGGGTCCAGTGAAACTTCTTGACCCGCAGTCCATGTATCTCTTGGCGTAGTTTTCGTTCTCGCTGTTCCTGAGTCATAGAATGCCCTCGCTCTTTACTTGTGGTTAGTAGTTTTAGTAGTTTTCTTACGGCGTCTCTGAGGCTGGATGCCGCACTCGGCCCGCTTCTCGCTAATGATGCCTTTCTTGATCACCGAGCCGACTTTGAAGATCATGCTTATGTCCTTGGTATAATAACCTGACTTACATATACCCACCGCATCAACTGAGATCAGTGCCTCCAGGTAGAGATAAGCCCACTGACGGCTGCGCTGCATCTTGGAGGCCAATTGTCGGATGCTCTTTATTTGGCTCTTTTCAAGCAGAAAGCAGATATCCTGGCAGGCTTTAAGGTCGAATACCCAGTTGCCGCAGTAAATGGTCGATACATTGATATTATAGCGGCCCCGGTTGGTTACATAGATATCCTCGTATTTGGATACCTTGCGGATCACATTGCCTGTAATGAGTTGGTTAAGGCGCTCCTGAACCACATCCCGGTCTACTCCGGTGCACTCACAGATCAGATCTAAGTTGAAGTAGCTGACGAAGCGGTCTACGAAGCGGTCGATTATAATGCTTTGCTCGTTCATAATTCCACCTAAATATGGTTCATGGCTGGGATGGGATTGATTTTACCGCGGACTTCAAGCATGTGCATGATCTTGATGGCTTTCCTCAGATTCCCAGCTGCGTTGAAGTGGATGTAATTGACCATGGACTCCGGGCAGGGAATATTCATCAGTTCGGTGCCCAACATTCTAATATCATCCTTGCTTACCGCTTCGAACTCGTAGAAGTAGTTACAGCGGTCAAAGTAGTAAGCATTGATCTGGTTAAGCCTATCCATGGCGTTCTGCATGCCCACCAGGATCACCACTGCTAATGTCTCATCCACCAGATCTCTAACCGATCCGAGTAACTGAGGATAGCGGAAGGCGTAGTCGATCTCATCAATGATGATGACGGTATCCTCATTATCGAGGAGCAGTTGGATACATTGCTTGTAGATATTGTTGGTAGTACCCACGGGGAGATAATCACCCATACCCAGGCTTCTGTATAGATTCTGGAGCAGTTCCTTGGCGAAGGTCTTGGGAGTGGTCGTAGCTTCCAGTCTGATATACACGTATCCTCGAGCATAGGCAGCACGGCTGGCATAGGTGGTCTTGCCGAGGCCGGGTCTGCCATACAGCATGCCCAGTCCCACCATCTCCAGGCGGGGACGCTTGAGCAGGAAGTCGATGCACTCATCGGCTTTCCGGACATTGTGGATCGGGACAAGTTTACCTTGCTTCATCTATTCCTCCTTATTTGATTCCGATCGTTTTAAGCATTTTCTTGAACTCCTCATTGTCGAAGGGATCGAACTCGGTTGATCCTTCGGCAACAGCTTGATTTTGATCGTTGTGGGTCTGTTCAGGTTGGCTGGCGGCTATTGCTTTCTCCTGTTCGATTACTATCTGTTCCAGCCTGGCAATCTCCTCTTCCGGACCCGGGGCGGGAGCTTCGATCATGGGAGCTTGCAGGAAGGTAGGATTGTTATCAGCGGGGATCTCGTTCATATAGCTCTTGAGCAGCTTATCCACCGATTCCTGATTGCTGCGCACGAAGCTCTGGGTCCGCTGTTCAGTCAGCCGCTGCAGCTTCTTGATCTGGGTATATTCCTGGCGGTATTCCTTATGCGATTTGCTGTTCTGCAGATCGGCCTGGATGAACGGATGCTGAGCCTGGCGCAGGGAAGCCTGGCAGATAAAGACATCCGCCTCGTCATAGACCAGTACCCATCTCGCATCAGCCAGATCGTATCTGATTATTACCGGTTTACCCATGTGAAAGACCAGGGCAGGATGCCAGTATTTCAACTTGTTCAGCACAATGCCCTCGTTGCGGATTGCTTTACGTTCTACGCTCAGCATCATGAAGTTGAGCTGAGAGGGATTGACCAGCCTGTCCTGAGGTTTGGGAGCCGAGTTGAACACCTCCCAGGGTTTGCGGTTATCCAATCCCCGGTGAGGGGTGATGCCATATACATATCTGATATAGTAGCCGATCATCTGCATCGCTTCTTCAGTGGTGGGCGGCTCGCAGGTATAGAGCTTCTTGATCCACTTCTCGTTTCGCATCAGGGTAGCAGGTTTATCGGCTATATTGGCTCCCCGGAAGCTGCTGATGAAGCGTTCGAACTGCTCCTGGAAGGTCCGGAAGAACCGCTCGATGATCTTGGCTTTGGCATTGTAGCTTTCGGCGAACTGAGCTCTGATTCCTAACTTGGGGAAGATGCCGCCTAATTCCTTAGCCAGGTCATGCCCTTCCCACTGCTCGTGGAACAGCTTGCTCTTGAAGCCCTTGCCGTTATCGAGATAGACATACTGAGGCAGGGCTCCCCAGTTGAGGAAGCCATTGCGGAAGGCAGCCTGGATGTGCTGGCTGTCCTCGGTGAAGGCAAGCGTGGCACCTACCGGGTATCGGGATGCCCAGTCGAAGACCATGATCATGGTCATGCGTTGTGCTTTCCCGGTCTTGGGATTGAGGATATCGAAGGCCAGGACATGCCCGTCGGCTACCCAGACTTCACCTACGCTCAATAGTCTGCTATCCCGGTGGATGGTCTTGATGATGTGCTCAGCTACGAACTTGCTGCCCTGCCTGGCTTGCTCCCAGATCGCCAGATTGTCATCCCGCCACTCTTCGACCCAGCGTCTAAGCGTTGGTACCGAACTGGGTGAGTCGATCAGTCCGGACTCGGCTTTGGCTTTCAGGAACTTGAGAGCGCTGCCGATGCTGATCCGGTTGGGATGCAGCAGGATTGCCAGCAGCACCTTGCCTTCCAGTTCGGTGATCTTGCGTTGCCGTTTCTGATAGCGGTTGCCATGCAGGAGGGCATACATATCCTGTTTGCTCTGTTCATAGCGTCTCAGCCAGAGGCGTAAGGCCCGTTCGGTGCGCTTTCCTTTCAAAGCATAGAGTTCCGGAGCCAGGCTACCGTTATTGTATTCCTTAGTGAGCAGTTTCCACTCCCGGCCTTTGGACTCGCTATGCTGGAGCCGTTCCAGCACCGTAGTACAGAAGTAGCCCAGCAGCTTGGCTTCGTGATCGTATTTGACTGGCACCCGCTCTTGAGGAGTAAAGTCGATGTACTCCTCCTCAGGATCGCTGGGAGCGCTTGGCTCATCTTCCAGAACGATACTGTCGTCAAGTATGTTGCTATCAGTCGCTGTGACAGACGGAACTGGCTTGGGAGTCGGCTTAGGTTTAATCTCCTGGTCTTTCCCAATCTGGTTAAGCAAATCCTGCTTACCCTTCCAATCAGGATAGATGCTCTGATAGAGCTCCGCGTAGGCCAGAGGATCAATCTCATCATAGATGCTCATGCTTGTCCTCCTCGCTGTATTTGTAGATCAAAGCGCTGTGCAGGTCTTTGCCATCCACCTTGAGAGTGATCTCAATAAAGCCGGCAGGCACCAGGTTCCTGGCCTGGCAGTCTGCCATCTCCTTGATATATAAGGAAGGCTCGGTCAGCAGGAAGGTCTTCCTAACCTTGTAGCCATCCTGCTCGACCAGATGCTTGTGCACTTCGATCTGGTTGCGCTTGATATAGCGCCATACGGTGCGGGTGGAGCAGTTCATCAGTTCCGCCGCCCGCTCCACGGTCAGCCAGACTGACCTGATCTTGTTCTTGCTCATGTTCAGCCTCTGCCAATAATTCTCTGGTACCGGTAAGACCACTGTGACACTTCCACTCCGGTGGCGTGTCACAGAGGTCAGATAATCTGTCACAGTGGTAGCCTTTTTCTGTCCTGGCGATCTGTCACAGCGTTCAACATATCTACTGATCAGCATCGGCGGCTTTTTTCTCTGATTGGAAGGGTGTGTGACACGTGTCACAGAGGTCAGTGTGTCACAGAGGTCATCCTTGATCCAAGTTTCTCCGGGCTTGTAAGTAGTCGCTTTCATAAGCGCCTCCCCTTAGTTATTGTTGGGTGCTATATAACTGCATCGCAATAACTTGGGAAGTCCTTTCTGCGCTTTCCAGCGACTTATGAAAACTATCTGATACGAGCGGAAAAATCCGCCACCGAAACACAACTATATAAATAAGCATTGACAAAAAGATTAGACAATTTATCTTGTCTACGGATGCATAATCTTACCCATACGGCAAAAGGTCAAGCAGAAAATGACCTTTTAGGAGGAATAATGGACCCTAACGATATCGGCAGCAGGCTGGGAATGCTGATTAAAGCAATGAAACTGAAGCAGTACCAGTTCACCGAAAAGTTTGGCATCTCTGCCAATTCTCTGGACCGCTACAAGAACAATGAGCGGTTTCCCGACCCTCAATTCTTGGCCAGATTGATCGATGCCGGAGTGAATGTGAACTGGCTGTTAAGAGGCGAAGGCAGTATGTTCATCCTGGCTCCCTGGGAGCTTGGAGATGACGTCAGGACTACCAAGAAAGTCCAGATTGTGGATGGTAAACCGGTCTTAGTGAATGATTTTGATACCACTTACGTGCGTACCTCAATCTTCCCGATCGTAGCGGAAATATCCGCTGGATCACCCATGGAAGTTCCCGAGGATATGGAGCCGGCGGAATCAGTCGAAGTCCCCACTCGCTATATTCCCTTCGGTACGGATAACTACGTGGCCTTCCGCATCAATGGACAAAGCATGGAGCCGCAGATCCTGCACGGGGATATTGTCCTCATCAAAAAGCAGATCACCTGGGATGGTTTGGACGGGAAAATCTGTGCTGTCAGATACGAGACAGGCATTACTCTGAAAAGGATACAGTATGATGAGGCCCGCAGAGGAGTTGCCCTCCAACCTCTCAATAAAGACTACCGGATCGAGTTTATAGACGCTGATCAGAGTCAGTGGTTAACGATGATCGGCCCCCTGGCACTTCAGTTACGGTTCTATTAAATTTGTAAACTATTTCAAAAAATTTGATGTTCTGAAAATACCTTAAATTGAGGGCAAAATTGAAGGAATCGTGATATCGAAACGTCCAAAAACGTCCAAAGACCACTGTGACACAGTCTAAAGCCAGTCCTATCTATCTCTCCACCCTATAAACAGTTAAGACCTCTGTGACACGTGATATCGATTTGAAAATTTGGGTGAGAATTTATATTTAGAAACAAGGATTTCAGGATTTAAGGATGTAGAGGATATAATAGGTCTGAGATGAACGGGATTAAAGGGATTTTAGGGATTTTTCCATCTTGGGAATTCCCGAAACCTAAAAAACTTTTATAAATTCATCCTTCATCGTTCATTCTCAATTCTCCATTCTCCATTCTCAATTCTATCTCTTTTTCTCTTTCTCTCTTTGTTCAAATATCCTCTTTTTCTTTTATGTATTTTCAATATAGAATGTATATTATTCAGGTTTATAAGGGAGAATAGAAAGCGATGGCAGAATGTAAGTCAAAACCAGTATTTTCAAGTTATGCCGGAGAAAAGATTCCCATATCGTTCCCATATCGCGATATGGGAACGATACGGGAATCATATCGGGAATATATCTTTTGGGAAAGTGGAAGGAATAAGCAGAAAAAAGCCCGGCAAGTAACCGGGCTTATTTTATATTTGGATTTGTTGCATAATATTGTTTACTTTTCGGCAGTTATGCGGAAAAAGCGTTTAGAGCCAAGTTCGGACAGGTTCAGGTTAATTTGTCTGCTGCTGGCAGGGACACTTACATAGAGGGTATAGGTTCCATAGGGTTCTTCGCTGGCATAGATTTTATAGTTACTAACCGTAACAGGGGTATTGGATACGGAAAGAGTAACGGCATCCCAACGCAAAACATAGTTATCAGGAGTTGATTCCAGAATTACATTTTGGGGAGAAAGGGGTGTTTCATCTATAATCTCAAATTGAAAAACGCTACTGCTATCCATGAGGGGTCCGGAAGTCATAACCAGCTGCAAATTGTAGCTACCCCAGGAAGTTAGAACTGTATCCAGATTATAGGTGTTGGAAACAGGATTTCCATTCAAAAGCCAGGTAGCGTAACTTTCGGGGGTATTATGCCCAATAGAATTATTTATAAACTGAAGTGGTTGCCCAACAAAGAAAGGACCTTCCGGAGTTGTAAAAGCGACAGTATGATGATAATAGAAACAACCAATATCGGCAATCGTTCCATCCGGGTCTGGTTCTGTATCAGGATTTCCGGCATCAATACAAGGGCTGTTATATTGCAATGCGAAATTAAGCTCCAAGGCATTCACAAAGTTTGGATTGGCATTGATATTACCGGTTCCGGGAAAGACCTGTGTGCCATAGTTAATATCGCTATAGGTAACATCGTAAGTTCCGTTTACACATTCCATAGGATTATTCAGGGCAGTATTGCTCCAAACGATATTATTCAATAAATTCAAATGTGAAGAAGAGATAACAGCTATTTTAGGATAACCGGATAGGGTATTATTGCTGAAGTCCAAATTGGGTGTAGCATAGATAGAGAAAGCAACGCAATTCTGTAAAAAATCAGGTGGCACCTGGTCTTCTTCAATAACAAAGCTATTACGGGTTACAGGCATAAGTTCTGCACTATAATTTTTCAACCCGGTTTGGCAATTCAGAATAAGGGAATATTTCAGATCAATATTTCCCCCGGCGTTAATCTGAATTCCGGTTTCAGCATCTTCAATTTGAACATCGCGCAAAACAGGTGTGGCATTACCCTCAACTAAAATTCCGATGTTTTCCAGTTCCTGTCTTAAGGTGCTGCTGGTGTTCCGGATACGGATAAAATCCAGGGAAGGAGTTGCTTCTGCTCCCGTTTCAGAATTTTCCACTTTAATACTTTGAGTACATTCTTCAATCTGCACATCATTCAGGATGGCATTTTCATTGCCCTTCAGTTCAATTCCGCATTTGTCTCTGTTACGCAAAGTGCTGCTGGTATTACGAATGCGGATATGACTTAAGGAAGGATTGGCGGATTGGAGAGGATTGGTATTTTCAATTTTAATTGCTGTATCATAGTCCTTAATATCCACCTCAGTAATAATTATATTGCTCTTTCCTGCAATAACTATACCCTTGGTATTATTTTCTTCCTGGCGTTGAGAGACAGAGGAATTTCTGAGTGTTATTTGGTGAATAATCGGTTCCGTTTGTAGATTTTCCTCACCCCGGATAACCTGAATACCGGTTTTATAGCTTAAGATGGTAACATTATCAATGGCAGGACTGGAAACACCAATAACCGTAATTCCGGTTCCGTTTATTAAAGCTGTAGTATCTATCGGTGCTATATAAACAGTATTGATAATGGGATTGGAATTTATAATAGTAATAGGATTAGTAGCATTCAGGATTTCACAATTGATAATATTGCTTTCTGTTCGGGTGCCTGCAGTTCCTGTAATTTCCAAACCACCCCAAAACAAATCCGGAAAGCCGGGAGAAAAAGTGACATCATTGGCAGAAATGGAACCGAGAATATTGATTGGCTCATCATTCCACACCTGAATAACGATACCGGGCTCAAAAGTTATATTTTGAGTGCTATCTATAACAATGGGCTCAGTAATGTTATAAGGAGAGTTGTCAATTGTCCAGGTAGCAGGTAAATTATCTGAATCCACAACTACTCCGGTGGTAATATTCAAGAGAACATTAATGGTTACAATATCGCTACTTTGGTCTATACCGTCAAAAACGCTAAAAGTGATAGTTTCTACTCCATACCAGTTATGCAAAGAGCTGAAACTAACCTGTAAACCGGTTATAGTAACATTGATATTGGTATTTCCGCTACAAGTTAAAGTTAACGGATCATTATCCAAATCGCTTATATAAGGTGTAAAATCCACTAACAATGATTCATTGGCATAGAAAGAGTAACTTTCCTGTAAATCTATTACCGGTGAATGATTAGGACGCAGAACATTCATATTTACAGTAAGAGTTGTAAGCGGATGGGAAGGGTCATTGGAATTTATATTTAAAAGGGCATTATAGCTCCCAGGTGTAATAGTGAGAGCAGAAAAGGAAGCAGTTATAGCTACTGTGTCTCCGGCAGGAACTTCACCTTGCATAGGTTCAATTGTTAACCAGGGAATAGTAGTTACGATATGACTAAGCACTATTTGATCGTTTAATTGATGCGGTTCACTACCGAAAACTTCACCCTGGATAGTGTAAGACAGAATAAGGTCTCCATTAATTGTAAAGGGTATGGACACATTTACAATTGCAGTAGCTGTTTCTCCACCGTGAATAACACCCCAGCCCCCGGATGTTTCTCCATGCCAGTGAATTGTTATTCCATTACCGGAAGTTAAATCAGGAATCATAGCTGCAGTTCCACAAGTAAAATTGGTAGCAGAATTGACAATAATTCCATCGGGGAAAGTTATATACACATCTTCCAGCCATTCATTATCGGGGCTGTTATTATAAAGAGAAAATGTCCAATCCAATGTCTCTCCCGGTTCATAATCAGCATAGTTCAAAGATAAGGTGCTGCCTGCAATGCTTTTATCCTCCCGGGTAAACTCTTTGGTTAACCTGCTACCTTCGCTTGGAGAGATGTAATAAAATAAAGGTAAACCTCCTGTATTGGCAATAGTGAATGGTTGGTCTATCTCTGTGCCGGCAATCAAAGTTGCTGTTAAGGCATTGGTACTCACTTCAATTGCTGGAGGAAGATAAGCACTGCCGGTAACTTGTAAATTAACCAGATGATCGTTTTCAGCATTACTGTCTATTATTACATTTCCATTATAACTTCCTGCTGTAAGGGGAGAAAAATTTACAACATAAGTATTGATTGAACAGGAAGAGATATTAAAACTCAAAGTATTGCGGCTTAAAGCAGTGCTTTTTGCAGTCAGTAAATTAACTCTTAAGTTTTCAGAAACAGTATAACCATCAGGAGTGGTAATTATTCCATTTAGGGTTTCGCTGCCATAATTCTGGATAGTAAATTCCCGGGTTTGGCTTTCACCTACCGGAATACTGCCAAAATCCAGCGAATTTGGAGTTATTGCAATTTGAGGTTCATTATAAGCTGGCTCTACCACCAGCTTAATATTGGGTCTTGTGAAATAAGCAGTTCCTAAGTCAAAGATATTTGTTTGATTAACATTATCATTTATAAGATAATGGTAACCATTTTCTATGGAAGTATATTGAACTGTTCCTGAACGATTATAAGAGCTGGCAATTCCAAAGGCAGTATCAACTAAAAGATTATCTGTTCCATTCCATAAAAAAGGAGATGAAAAATTATACAGATTCCAACCGGTCTGGGTAGGCAAATAAGCAGGATTGGAATATACCGTTACCAAACTATCGGCATTAACAAAAGTAAATACATTGATAGCCGTAGTATGCTTCAGGCGCACTACAAAGTTCGGCATCGTAACCGCTGGCAAACCAACTATATTAAAACCAAGCTGAGTAATATATATAGGACCGAAAATTCCTGCAGCGTTTAATTCTGCCTTCGTATAAACAGATTGACCGTGTAAACTTTTGAACCATACATTAATAGGCGACGCAGTAGAATTTCCCGTTACAGAAGTCCCGGTGCCGATAATAGCTTGGGTAACAGGTTGAATTAAGGATATGGAGATTTCATTGGTTGTCTCATTATTACTATTATCCGTTGCTTTGGCTTTAATGGTATAAGTTCCTGCTGTAAAGCCGGTAGAATTCCAATTATAGGAATAGGGAGATGAATTATCGGTATAGTAAAGAATATTATTAATGTAGAATTTAACGGAAGTAATTGTGCCATTACTGTCTGAAGCATTTACATCAATAGTAATAGCAGAATTGAGGGCAAAAGTAGTTCCGTTAGCAGGAGAAGTAATTATACAAGTAGGCATTCCACTTTCAATAGTATTTAGGGCAGCATTGGCATTAACCATTCCGTAACCAGTATATCTATCCCAACCTGCACCTCCATCTATAATCATATCAGTTGCGGTAGAAGTAAGCTTGGAAAAAACTTGAGCAGGAGTTAAAGAAGGGTCTTTGGAAAGCAGTAAAGCTGCAACTCCTGCAGCATAAGGTGTGGCACAGGATGTTCCATTGAACCATAAATAATAATCCCCGCTTGTATTATACCCATTCCCTGTTCCCGTAATGTCTGTAGCAGGTAAAATTGTGGGAGCCATTATGTCCACGGCTTTTTTATTATTCTGACTATTAATACCGTAATTGGAACCCCACCAATATTCTCCATCGGAAGAGGAGGCACTTTTTCTCTGTCCTGAAGGGCTGGCTGCGCCTACACTTATTACAGAGGTTTCATTGGCAGGATAAGAAATAGTGGAATTATCCTCGTTTCCGGTAGCAGCAAATAATGCTACACCTGAATTATAGGCGTAATTTAAGGCAGCATCCGTAGAAGGTGAATCTCCTTCTTCTACATCCGTTGCGCCCAAACTCATACTGGCAATATGAGCATTATTGTCAGCCGCATAAGTTAAAGCATTCTCTATAGCTGTAAAATACATTTCTCCATCGGAATTAGCTACTTTTAAAGGCATTACACTGCAACCACCGGCAATTCCGGTAACTCCTAAAGAATTATTTGCTTTAGCTGCAGAAATTCCGGAACAGGCAGTTCCATGTCCTGGCTCTGCACTGTTGTCCATAGGATTGCTGTCATTATCTCCAAAATCATATCCCGTTACTAAACGCAAATCCGGATGCGCAGTATCAACACCTGTGTCAATAATAGCAATTATGATACTGGCTGAACCATAACCCTGGCTTTGATTCCAGGCAAGCTGTGCATCACTGTCAAAACCGACTGTGCCAACTCCTGAACCTGTATGACCGTAAGCAGTATAAGCAGGTAGCTGAGCTGTATTATTATGACCCCAGTTATTGGCATAATAAGTATCATTGGGAACAACTGCAGGATAGGCAATATATTCAGGAATTGCCTCTTCTACATAGCGATTGGTTTTAAACTTTTTAATCGCTTCTTCCACGGTTGTTTTGCCCTCAAGTTTCATTAAAAACCAGCGGTCAAAACCAGTTTGCTTCGCCCAACTTATATCTTTAACATCACGATGAGCTCTGATTATTTTGGTAGCTCCGGTTTGAGACATTAGCTGATCCAGTTCATTAATACCTGTTGATGATTTATCAGCATAAAGGCCTGTTGGAAGATTGGCACGGCTTACTGCTTCAGCACTAAGTTTCACTTTTATCAGGTCAGGTGCATACAGTTTCCTGTTTACATCTTGCTGCGGCTGTAAGGTAACTGCTGTTATAGAACTAAGCAGTAACAGCATTGTAATTACGATTAACGGTCTTTTCACTTTTTCTCCTTAAAAAATCAGGATACCCAAAATCCTTTTTATAAAAGCTCTCAATTCAGGCAAGTAATTTCTTCACTGGAAACTCAGTTCTTTCATCAGCAGATTCATTATTCTCCCTTTTTTACTTCATTACCAATAAAAAGGAGTTACCCTATAATATAATCAAAAAATTCACTTGACCAAATTAATATATTCAAAAGTAGTGAACTAAACCTTTAATCACAGCCGGTGAGCTGGAAAGGAGAAAATATGACCTCAACACCACAATTTACAGGACGCTCACTATTTGACTTGGATGATTATTCCCGAGAAGAGATTATGTTCATTCTGGAAGCAGCTAAAGGGATGAAAGAAATCAATTTACGGGAATACAAAAAAATCCCTACC
>Ga0302250_1000410_pt1 | contig 43084 bp, 42 predicted proteins | sample AAG_RA_Asp_MG_FD_193536 | JGI IMG/M metagenome (GOLD analysis project Ga0302250, IMG submission 193536) | Enriched activated sludge microbial communities from anaerobic digester in WTTP, New Holstein, Wisconsin, United States - AAG_RA_Asp | ecosystem: Engineered > Bioreactor > Anaerobic >...
TCGTAAAATACTACTGCCTTTGTCCTGATCTCCATTGTCGCTTTCACCCGCAAGCACCTGCACGGTGCTCTTGAAAGCGGACATAAATTATGTCACTATTTTAGGACAGAAACTCTGGCACGCTACATCTAAGAATCCAATAATGTAAGTCATGAGTATCCATGCCTGACACAACGCTGGTCAAGGTATCATCCAAGGGGCTCGTCACCCTTCCGAAAAAGATCCGGTCGGATCTCGGTATCAATGACGGGGATTACCTTACTATCTCCTCGGATAAGGACAAGATTATCTTCCGGAAAGCCCGGATCGAGATCGATTACGAGAACCCGGACGATGCGTGGAAGGAACACGCACACCGAAGGCTGGCGCATGACTGAGCCAGCATCATACTGCCGGTCCGGGCACCCGCTCCCATGCCTCGGGGACGATGCCTGTGTTCTCGGCCCGGATGTCAACAGAACGTTGCTGTACATTACCTCACCAATTCCCGTCGTAAAACCTTGATCTGTTCCGGAACAATTACCGTGTTTTTCCTTTTCATAGCCTCTGCCAAAATGGGGGGTGAGGCAAAACTCGTACAACGGGGCACGATACGTGCTCCGTTTCATCAGAAACGGTGCTTGAGAAGAACCAACCGGTTCTTCAAGGGGCCGGAATTTTTACCCCGTGGAGAGGGGGGTGGGGAGAGTGGGTTATCGACGGAGGGGGAATATGGGGAGGGAATCCCCCCGCCCCGGTTGTTCGTCTGCTGTACAATTCTTCAGGCTAATGCCTCCACGGTGTCCGCCAAGGCCTCGACTTTGCTCCGGATCCCTTGAGGGAATGAGGGTGCAGGAGAGCCGGAAAATTTAAGGGTCAAACAGATTCTCTTCTTTTCACTTGTTTATGCCGTTTGTTATAGCGGGGTAGCATTTTCAGACATTGGATAACTTCCTGATCAGAAGTTACACCATAAACACGATCATCAGGAATATCGGGATATCGGGTCCGCGAGTCAATTTTCTGATCGGCAAGTTTTCCGCTCCATCCATCAACCCGACACGCAATTATCAGCCGATTCAAAGCCCAGGCATTTGCCATCTCTGCCAGAGTACCGGCCCCCCCGCCAATTGCAATGACCGCATCTGCATTCGCGACAATGAGATTTCGTGCGAGATCCAATCCGGTAGGAATACAAATATCGACATAGGCATTCGCATCACCAGGATCACAGCCGGGAAGAATTCCGACAATATCCCCATGCTTGTAACAGGGGGAGCTTCGTGCTCCTTTTGATGCCGCTTCCATTACACCCCCAAGACCACCTGTTACCAGCCGGTATCCATTATCGATAAGACTCTGCCCAATCTTTTCGGCGAGAATATATTTTTCTGAATCCTCCCGAATGTTTGCATCCCCGATAACGGCAATTGATTTTTGTTCCTTCATAAGATCCTACGCTCCATTTTGAATGAATACTCCGCATTTTTAAACTGAATTTCAGCATTGTCAGAATTCGCTGAGATAACAATACCGTTAAGGAATTCTATGGCCTTGACATTTTTTCCAAATATGGTGAACACTAAAGGGAACAATGTTATGTCGTGAGCAACGACAACAAGCAGGTCTCCGGGCTGAACAGCTGGGTACTTCAGTAATTTACCCAATACCTCGTCTGTATACTTCCGGGGATTCCAGATAGTATCCTCCGGCAGCTCGGATCGCAGCCATTGTTGAATTAGTCCCTGCCATCCGAATTCATTTCTCAGTTTAACGAGATTATCCAGGTTGACAACAGGACTTTTTATCTCCGGCTCACACCCGAGAACCCTTGTCTGTTTTTCAGAAGAGAAACCTTCCTGTATTGAGCAGGCTGTCATCTCACACCGTTTTGCGACAGTGTGCCCGAGGAGCAACCGTTTTTTGGGAACAACCTGCCTGATGGATTTACCGAATTCCCGTGCCATCCGGACACCCTCAGGATTAATTCCAACGGTATCACGCAGATGATCGGGAATACCACCGAATGAGTCTCTTTTTGAATGACGTATGAGGACAATCGTTTTTTCATTCAGGGGGGCCTCATCGAGAAGATCTAGAACATAGGCGCCAGCTTTCATACCTTACCTCCATTCGTTACACCGTCGGTTTTCTTAAGCGGGGTTTTCCTCATAATCTGACCGATGATATCCTCACGCATCAAACGGGCACCGGTATTTTTTTCCCCGGTGGGTTCGTAAAAATACAACTTTTTGTCGATAAAGACCGGATTGTGTGCCATCTCGACCATGGGAATCATGAAGGCCCAGTCTTCTGCAGAGGGAATCCAGGTATCCCCGATTTTCATATATGATTCAGGAATCGAATCAAACAGGAATTTCCTGAACGATCTCAGGTGCTGCCAGACGTTCCCGCCACGAGCCCCCCGGGGATCCGCGAACGTTGCTTTGTAATCACACCATTTGTCGGTTCGAATCATGGACCCGACCGTGAGATCAGCTCCATCATTGTATGCCTTCCTGAGCTGACCGATAATATCAGTCCCTATCAGCGCGTCATCGGCATCCAAAGTGATGATGACACTTTCCGGGTTCGAACAGATATCCCGGATTGCGATGAGGTTGTTTTCCATCGATGTGAGGGAATTCCTGTTGAAGAATACCCGGGCCCCCTCTCCGAGTGCAGGGGCCAGGACTTCACTGATGTATTCGGGGATTGAGTTAGACGATCCAGCATCAATGAAGACAATCCCGAAGCAATGGTCCTGTTGCCGGGCAACCGAATCCATGCAGCGTCGCATCCTGGAGACCGGAACATCCTTTCCACGGATGATGAAAATATACTCGGTATCGAGCGGGGCAATCCAGTCAGCAAGCCTGCCCATGAGATCTACAGAATTGTTCTGGATTTCCGGAACGTGATTTCGCTCGATGCTCCTGACGACATTATACCAGAAATTAATATCGGATTTTTTATCGTTGGGAACATGGACGAAGAAGGTCCGACAGTCTCCTCCGCGATAGGATTGCCATGACGATTGTGCCAGTCTGGCATCAAGTGCCCTGTGCCAGGGATGCTGCAGGATCCCGTCACGTGTCAATCCATTCGGGAGCGGGAGCACTGCCAGCAGCCGGGCTTTCGTCAGAAGTGAACACCGTACTTCCGTCCTCCACTTTTCCCCGGCCTGACCGGTAGAATACGGTTCATTCCCGTTTTTTGCTATATTGAACGATATCGTAATGGCTTGGGGATCGGACCGGAGAACATCGATCATCTCCCCAAGATAATCATGATCACGATCCTTGCGTCCGATGAGACAATCGCTGTCCATCTGGAGAATGTAATCGCCGTGGCACTGGTCTACCCCGAACAATGACATGAAGGTTGGCTGTCCGTTTTCACATCGCGGGTTTGTGCAGGCAATACCGAACCACTTTTGATAAGTCTCTTCAATGGTCGCAGGATCGTCCGGGACTATCACAAAACGATCGATGACACCTTCGGTTGTAAGGCACTCCAGCCTTACTTTGAGTTCTGCCACATCTGCCGGGGCATACTCCCGGGAGAATGGCCCGGTGAAAGTGTCCGTGATAACGATTTTCTCGAAAAACCTCTGGGGCCCCTCCAGTTGATTGACGATATGGCGGATCTGGAAATCTATGGATTCCCACTCCATTGCACCCGCACGGATGAGGAGCGATACCTTTTCGTCTCCTGGGAGTTGAAGCGGTTTCACCTTTAGGAGAAGGAAATCGCTTGACGGGCAGAGATTCGGGATATCTGTCGTCCTGACTTCCTCGATTGTTTCAATCTCAAATCCCTGACGGCGTATCTGATGTTTATACCATGAGAATGGCCGGTGGCACTCCGTCCGAATTTTACCGGTCTCCCTCATTTTTTTCTGATAGACAAAGGTTTCCTGGTAATGAGAGTCATCCGGGATGTTCAGCTTCACATGCGTTTCAGATTCCGTTACAAATGATGAGAATGGGTTACAGAGTGCGATAATGGCCTCGCCGTCATCGGAAACCAGCGACCGGATATCCTGCAGAACCTCCGCAGCCTCGGAATCGTTGCTTATGGTACAGAGAACCAGGCTGCAGATCACCCGGTCAAATTTTGTTCCCTTATCCTTCAGAACCGCAAGCTCTTGTGAATCGATGTAGTGTGCCTTGACAGTCTCTTTCCGGTTTCTGGCAAGAACCGTCCGGTCCAGATCATACCCGGTGACCGGAAATCCCTTTCCCGCCAGGGCTTCTGCTATGGAACCCCGGCCGCATCCATAGTCGAAAATGCTGGAGGGATTTGCCTCCGATACGAGTCGAACAATGCATTCATTGACAAGATCATTCTTGGTTTTTGTCTTTGTCGATTCGTAAAAATACTCAAATCCGCACAGTTCCGGCAGATCCCCATCGAAGAGCGCGATCGACATCACATCAGAGATGTCTGCCCGGAAATGCCACCGGTACATGAGATATGCCCTCCGGCACATCTGGAGGAACTCGCTGTCATTATACGGGACAATCGAATCACCGATATCCACAAGTTTGAGCATGCCGTCACTGACAACAAAATTCCGTGGGTGGAAATTCGTGAATGCAATACCGGCATCGCGGCATTCTGCAAGAACGGAGAAGATATCCTGCAGGTACCCTCCCGAATATTCCTCTCCCTTTTCAAAGGAGAGGACAAAAATCAACTCTCCCTCATCCTCGATGATTTCCTTGAGTTGGCACATATGACCCAAGGCAGGGTTGTTCAGGACCCTGGCCCTGATAACATCAAGCCGCCCGTCCTGAAAATTTGCCCGGCCAGCGTAGAAATATTTATAGGCATTCGTGCCATCGGTGAAAACGGCTCCTTCGTGGCCGTGCCCGATATAGGACAGAGGTGCCGTGATATCAACAATCTTCTTCTGAACGATTCTTTCAGTGATGATCCTTGCCCGATCAACCTGCGCCGGCAGCACATCCTTTGTAAGGACTGATCGGTAGGTTTTCACATGCCCTTTGAACTGCATGAGGAATCGTCGAAGGTCCTGCTCATCCCAGGCCATACCCTCACGATACAGGTTCCAAATATTCTTATTCGAATACATTTCTTTAAGAGATTTCAGGAATGTGAGGGAATTCTCTACTCCCTCCCCTTGGGAAAATGAATCAGACTGTAACACCTTTTCAATCGAGCCGATAAGTCCCTGAATCCGGTAGGCGTTCATGACGAATTGGGTGAGACGCCCGGCCAGATGGTTATTGAACGAGGTGCAGACCCGGGCGATATCCCCCTCTTCCATCGAGAGTCTGATCCTGCGGGGGATTGAGCCGGTCTCTCGGATTTTTTTCTCATAGTACTCGTCCATGGCACGGACGTATGCACTTCCGTAAAAATCAGCAAGCAGGGAATCAAAGTTCATGACACCCGCCGCTTCAGCGGTCCGTTCCTGCCTGACCGCAAGAGGGAAAATCCCCACCTTGCTTGCCCGAACCCGGTTATTAAGAATACACCAGAAGGTATCCCCGCGACGGGCATTCAGCCTCCCAATCCTGGGAGAGATGTTGGGAAATTCCCGCAGGCATACCGGATTGAGCACAAGGGTATTACCACCTCGCGGGATTATTGATCGGGAACCTGATAGCGATCCGCCACAGGTCGAGTGATGCGGAGCGGCGACGGGCCGGGTCAGGTTCTTGCCATAGCCGATGGCGGGGATCTTCCGGATACTATCCCTGCCTTCGAACGGAAGGACCGGCAGTTCGAGGTGGGCCACATGCTCACGGGAATAATCATAGTAATAATCGGGAAATGCTCTGCTGAGCTCAGCGATTGAAGCTCGTGTTTGAGAGACGGGATAGGCCGACACTGTAGCATCCGATGCGATCATACGCTCCTGCTCTTTCAGCGCGAAGAAGAGATCGAGCAGCTGAACCCGCATTGTGCTTTGGACCGGGAGCGGTGCATCCCCGGTGATTTTCCCTACGGCAATGCTGATGCCCTCACTTCGTAACCGGCCGATGGTATTCTGCAGATCCGCAAGGGAGAGTTTCACGATTTCATTATCCGTTGTCAGATACTCAAGACGGATATCGTCATCGAGGATCCAGACCACAGAACCCGGTATCTGCCGTGCCTCCTTGTAGAGGTAATGATGGAGAACGGTTCTTCCCGAGGAGATTCCTTTTCGCTGCTGTTCATCCTGCAGATAGGATCCGAATGTTCCCCGGTCGCACTCTTCATCAATGGTTCTGCTGCTGATACACACACAGTTCAGTGATCGGTAAATTTCCGAATCGAGGAGTCGATCGAGGTCTGGTGTTGATGGCGTGTTATCGCACACGATCACCCGCCGTTGAACGGAAGAGTTTTTGAAAAACTCCACAAGATCGTCAAGCAGGTATTGCGTGGAACTCATTCGTGTTGCAATGAACCCGATGACAACAGGGATCTGCGATATGACAGGCACATCTGGGGATTTATGAGTGCAATCCGGCAGACAATCTCCAAACCGCCATGGGGATTCCTCAATGTCACATCCAAAATCACATCCAAAAAGGTCCCGGGCCCGATACCGGAATGCCTCACGCTCCGGTTCGGTCATTCTCGGGGCGTATTTATTGTAGAATCCCGCAAGGCCCTGTTTTTTCCGGGGGGATCCGGGCTCCGATAACCGGTTTGTATTGGGAATCGCCCAGTGATGCACCAGATGTTTTCTCACAAATCCGATGCGGCAGGTATCGAGATCGAGCAGCCGGATGCAGACATCCCGGTCTGTTGTGCTTTCCAGTGCTTCATCAAATCCCCCGGCATGAAGAAGGGTCGAGAACCTCACGAAGAGATTGGAGCCCTGGACATGGGGATTCCGGATGAGAAAATCGTGCGCCGACAGTGTATCAGGGATCGTAAGAGGGATTCCGCTATCTCCGGTTCTTTCGTGGCGGATGAGACCGGAGACAACAACATCACAGCCTTGTGAATCGGCTGTTTTCAGGCATTCCGCGAGATACCCGGGGGACCACTCATCATCATCGTCAAGAATCGCAATCCAGGTCGATTCCAGAACAACACCTGCCTGTATGCAGGAATACAGACCGGTGTTTATTGCCCCGGAGAGATTGTCCGTCCTCTTGTTCTTAATAAAATGAATCTCGGGAAGGATACTGGATGCATCATGAACCACATCCCGTGTCTGTTTCTCGTGATTGCTATCACAATCGCTAACAACAAGGATGGTATCCGGTTGCTTTGTCTGCTGGGCGATCGAACCGAGAGCCCGTCTCAGCAATTCAGGCCGGTTCTTCGTTGGAATAAGTACGGCAAGGTGCGGCATTGTATCTCACACCGGCTTAATGCGACCTGTTCTCAACTGACTGCGGAACGGGGGGTTTTGTATTAACAACCAATCGAAAATTCTGATGGTTCTCGTTCACCGTTTCCACGGCTTTAAGCAAGGGTGTATTATGGGAGGCATTGATCAGTTCGCGGGTGTCTTTCGGCACACACTTTCCCCCGTATGCACCGAGACCGGGCCTAAGATGTTCCCGGGATTTGACGCGACGGTCAGCATGGATCACACTCATGACGCTGGAGGGATCCGCCCCGTGTTCACGGGAGATCCGCTCCATCTCATTCGTGAAACTGACCTTTGTGGCGATGTAGGCGTTATGCGCAAGTTTGCCGATCTCCGCGTCCCGGAATGGCATTCGTAACACCGGGACAATCTCCTCCAGTCCGTCAACCCATGAGAAGAGCTTCAATACTTCATCAACCGCCGTTTCGTCGCCGCTGATGACAATCCGGTCAGGATTGACCGACCACTGGAAATTGCTCTTTTCCCGTAAGAATTCCGGCATATAAACGAGAGGGAGACGGGGAAACCGTGCTTTCGCTGAGTCCATATATCCGACTCTCACGGTACTCTTGACTACACAAATTCCCTGAAAACAGCTCTCCGTCAACCGTGACAGGACATCATCGACTGCTGAACAATCAAGCCGGTCATCAAAACCCCCGGGAGTCTGGACGCAGATGAAGACAACCTGCGTTTTCAAGATCTCATTCCAGGACCCCTTCCCCTTGATGTCGTAACCGACACAGGGATGGAAAAAACTCATTGCATGTGCAAATGCAGAACCGACTGCTCCAAGGCCAATAATACCGACCCGGGCCTTAACTTCACTCTCGTAGTTCATTCTATTGACTCCGTTTATCTGGAGCCAATAACAAAATGGATTGGCAAACGTTGTCGTTTGCTTTGTATCTTTCGATGGGTTTAGCATCCAGGATACCGTGAAACAATTATTGCTTCACGCATAACATCCATCGATGTTATCGGCAAATTCCGTTTGAAAGTATTATTATTAAAGATTGTTGTAGGAAAATAGGAGGGGATAAACCAAATATCCGACTCATCTATTCCAATAGGTACGGATGCCGTCGATAATACTCTCTTACCCAACCCGCTTGATCCGCGCCATCGCCTCTTTCAGCTTCTCCATCGAAGCCGCGTACGACAGCCGGATCCATCCCGGCGCATAGAACGCACTGCCCGGTGTAGCAGCCACGTGCCCCTTGTCGAGCCAGCGTGAGGCAACTTCCATATCGTCCCCTGCAACCCGGACAAAAGCATAGAACGCACCCTCGGCCGGGGCGGTCTCGTAGCCCATCGCGTTCAGTTCGCCCATGACGTACTTCCGCCGCTTGTCAAACTCCTGCCGCATGTTCTCGACGCAAGACTGGTCGCCTTTCAGTGCCGCAACCCCGCCCCACATGGCAAAGGTCGTGACCTGGCTGATCGAGTGCTGCTGGACCTTGGACATCTCCGTGATGATCTCTTTCGGACCCACGGCGTACCCGAGCCGCCAGCCGGTCATCGCGTAGGCCTTCGAGAAGCCGTTGACATATTCCCAAACAGGGAACATGGATGCATGAAACCGGCATGAATACCCGCAGCCTGATCATCCATCATCTTTTTTTCGATTCATACACAGAGCAGGGGGATTGAAGCAACCTCCTGTTCATGAATTTTTTTTCTTACGTTCCTTCAACGTTAATGCAATGCCAATGAATGCAAGTGCAATGACTGCGCCCGCAAAATTTAAAGACAGGACATTGCGGGTTTGAGCCGGTTGCACAAGAACCCGTGAAATCCCCCCGCCAGGATATACTGTCTCAATTGAGCTTGACCACGTCTCGTTGGCGCCGATGATCCAGATGTCAGTGATTCTTGTGGGGTCATTGCGTTCCCCGGTCATTCTCATCGAGAATACTAGCTGTTTCCCGCAGTTGTTGGCCGGGGGGATGTGAACTGATTTATAATCTATATCCATCTGCTCCTCGTACCAATATCCGACACCACACTCATTGAAAAATTCCATAATGGTGGCGTTGCCCTTCACGGTCGGATGCCTGCCGGTAAGCTGATCGAGGGGTATGCCCATACCGGGATATACCGGTGTGATTTCTGCTGCAGATACTATCCCCAGTAGTGTCGTGATACCAAGCAGGAAACTGAAAACAAGTGCAATCGTTCTCATAAAAAAAGGGTTAATTGTATGCCGGCAGTTCTCCAAACGGCTCGGCAATCATATCTTCATATCTCAGCAAGCCGTCACCTGAGGGATCTGTAGTATACCGGCTGTCATCAGCATCGGTATACTTTGTCAGGCTCATATGTGTGTTGTTGGCCATTTCATATACCTGTGGGTTGTTGAACGATTTCCATGTTGGATCGGAATGCACCCAGGCACCCGCCATCCGGTTTTCCAGGATTGCATGCCCCTGGGCAACACCGTTCTCGTCAATCCAGGTGATGCCGAGGAACCGTGAAGGTATCCCAAGCGAGCGGCTGAAAGTTACATCCATTGTGGAAAATTCATCGCATACTCCCCGGTAGTTATCGTTTACAATATAGAGATCTGATGCAGCATAGAGTAAATACGTAGTAGTTGTCGAATAATTCATTTTAGTTCCAACGTAGTCGTTTAGTCTGCTGGCCGTATCATACGGTGAATTGGTATTATCGGCTGCGGTTGCCGCTTCAGATATGATTGCATACCCTTCACTGAATGGGAAATGGTACAGGTCGCTTGTCTCAAGGTTGTCCCCGCCATCCGGGTCCGGCAGGTGCGAGGCATCATTGTTGTATTTTTCAATCCCGTTTAAGGACAATTGCCCGGACCATGTCACGGTGCCAGGATTTACGGTGATGAAAAAACCCATCGGTTTTATTCCTACGGAGCTCTGACTTGCAACGACAGGGAACGGGATTGAAACCGAACAGTTGGCACCCGGGGCGAGGTTTGTAAATGCTGCTGATGCACCATAACCGTCTTCAATGGAAACGAATGTTACCTGACCGCTTGCGGCGGTTGTCCCGTAATTATGGATGACAATCGTCTGGGTGACTGTGGTATCTTGGGTCCAGTACCAGTCGAAATATCCGTATTCAGGGGCCACGAGGGGGATTGCGGCTGCTGCTTTCACGGTACCGGTCTTTCCTGCAGGACTGATGAAGTTGAGCCTTGCAGCCTTCATTGAGGATTTTTGTGAATCCACGATGTCATTGCCGGGAGGGAACCGGGTATCAGGACTGATGATCGTAACGCCCGGGTATGCCTTTGCGGTCTTTTCATCCATCTTCCTGACTGCAACCGGTGTCACGATCGGGTTATATGCCGACATATCCTTTTGTCCGGCCCATTCATCGAATTCACCGACCCATCCCGGGGGTGTCGGGTTCGTATCGTTCATTGCGCTTACAAGCGGAACCAATACCACTCCCAGCATCAGTGCCGCGAGCAGCAAATTCCATTCTCTTTTTTGTTTCATGCGATTTCTACCTCCATTTTTCGGAAGCATGATCCAAAATCTTCATTAGGACAGACGATAATTGGTTCATGCCTACGGGCAGGGTCGGGTTCGTCAAGTGTGCAAACTTATGTGAACCCGTCCTTTCCACTTTTCAGATCCTCATTTACACTATAAATGCCATTTGATTCAAAATTTAAAATATAATTCGTTGCTCCTCCGGTATCAACAACGCGGAATAATCGCCTCGGTATAGTATCAGATTTCCCGGTCACTGATCACCACACGGAGGCCCGTGTCAGGATATGTGACAATGATTTGGAGATGGATGGGTACGGTTTCATTTCCTGACACATCTCTCCCCTGAAGTGTTACGGATGCTTTTTTCTGGAACTGGAGTCCATCTGAAGGTGTAATTTTCACGTTAAAACCAGATCCCTGAATTATCGACTGGTTACTGACATCCTTTTCATCCAAATATATTTTCACGGTGGGGGCCGAATCATGTTTTATCCTTGCATCCGGAATCATAACAATACGAATGGAATCAGGGCTGGTACGGGTTACATCCACACTATCGGAAATAATTGGGGCGCAACACGAGAGCTCTTTTGCAATGACTCCCGTACTCATACCAAAGTATAACAGACTTGGCGGGATGATCAGGACTGCGAGGACTGCGAGGAATAATAACCGGTAATTGCAGAGCCTTTTCACAACGGTTGATGGGCTTCGGTTTTTTTTCTCATTTGGTGGGGCCAGGTACTTGGATTGATGAAACCATGCACCTGCCAACTGCAGGGCAACCGATCCGAAGAGGATCCCCGCGAACAGGACGAAAGGCAGATCGGAAAGATCCCCTGCGTCCAACATGATCGTCTGGAACGCGATGATCGCCATGAACACAAGTGCTGTACCAATCCCGGATACCAATCCGATAATGCTCTCCCGTGTATTCTTTCCGGTACTGAACAGGTCCCCCGCAATATACCCAAGGATGGCAAAAAGCAGTGTAAAGAGTACGATTGCCTGGGCATCATGATACGGAAAAAACTCTATCGCATTCGGAAAAAACCGGTCCCATATTTCTTGCAGAAGATAGTACGCTGCGGCTGAACAGACACCGCCGAGGCTGCCCCACAGGAGGATTGCCGGTAATGACAGATCTTTTAACGAGGGTTTCATTTTTCATCAGTGGTTAATATACTGCTCCGTCACCGCCGATGCGCTTCTGTTTATTGGTTTTACCGATATGGCATTGCGGATCCAACTTTAATATTGCCGGTGTTTGTACTGACATAGTTTATGTCATCCGGATCCATCGTAACCTGAGTTTATTATATACTATCGTCATAAAGGATAACCGGTTGTTCCGATCCATTGTAACTGATTACCTTCAGACGTATCGGAGTACTATTACAATTGGCAACACCCTTCCCTGAGATAATTACAACGGAATCCTCATCATAGGTCAATCCTCCAGCGGGGTTAACAGTTACAGGAAAACCGTTTTTCTCAGATACGGTCTGGTTGCTGACATCTATATCATGAATAAGGATCCGCGGAGGATTGTATCGACCGATCCATGATACTGCAGGCATTTTTGCTGAGTACAGTATCCTGATTGTTAGATTGTCAAGACGTTCAACTCTGATTTCCTGATGGAGCCGGCATTCTAGGCAGTCATTGGCAATAAGGCCGGAAGTTGTTCCGATTAAAGCCAGCATCGGAGGGATCGAAGCTGATAACAGGATAAGGATGAACAAGGCGGTTAACGTAAACGCACATTGCGCCCCTCTCTTTTTAGCAACTCTGCTTGCTTCCCCAAATGATAATCTATGATAATATCCCACGGCGCCGGTCATCGTTCCGAGAGACGCAAGAATAATCGACAGTATTATCAGACATAAGACGGGGAAATACACGGAACCCTCAGGAAGATTTCTGGTTAATGCTATGCAGAATGCGATGCCGGTACCTGTTATACATCCCGACAGGAGACCGATAACCAGGGCATCTTTTTGATTATTGATGGATAACCGGCATTGAGAGACTGCCCATGCACCAGTAAAAAACAGAATGAGCAAACCGGTCAAGAGCATCTGCGTTATCTGGATAATTATCAGATAAAAATTGTAATCAACAAATGGTCTCCAAATCCACTGGTTCAAGAAAAAAAATAAAACCAGTGCAAAGACTCCGGTCAACCCTGTAATAGATAAAAATATAAGGATCTTCCTTCTTGGATTTTTTTTTCCAATTTCTAGGGATGACATGCTATCAAAAATTAATTGAATGGATTAAAGAGAATTATTTTTCCGTTCTGGGCATCAACAACAACCTGCCCTCCCTGGACAAGGCCATCAACAGGTGCTGCATTAACTTTTACGATCCATACTAGTTGCTGAACATCCGGTTCAGGACAAGCAAGTGAAAGATAGGCATCAGTCCTAGAATCTTTGAGATTCCCAAACTGTTCAAGAGCGGCCCTGACAGCATCAGATTGTCTGACATTGGGCTCAAGGTTGATCTTGGTTTCCCGCTCTTTAGCCAGATATGAGATAATCTTACCATTATCCGAATCTACTGTGATGTATATCTTGTTCAATGTGGAAACCCCATTGATTTTTTCTGACCACACAAACGCATATTCCTGTCCTCCGGCACCATGATCAATAAGCGTAGATTCCGTCAACTCCATATTTCGTGTAATGAATGTTTTGTATTTTTCTTTCGCAAAGATTTCGGCATTGTTTTTTGCCTGCTGCTTATCAATATGGACACGATGTGAACTGGAGCGAGCATCCGAGAAATATGCGAATTCAATATCCCCATTTTCCTTATTTACGTAATACCGGTTCTTTCCTTCCGAAAAGTCATATACTTCTCCGGATGGAAATTTGATAGACCCATGGTATTTGAAATCCAAGGAATTCAGATTCTTTGAATTGCCGTCGAAGTCCACAATTCTGTTTTTCGCCTCATCAATTCCGATGCCGGTTGAAGATGGCGATAAATCCTGTCCTCCTTCTTTTGTTAATGCTGCCGCGGGAAAGGAAGCGATCACCAGCGATGCAATAATCACCGATATTATTGAAATTTTCGTAAACTGTTTCATCATTTTCCCTCCTTGATTATGATCCTGCTCTTGCCGGTTTTATCGTGTTTGACACTCCCGGTCCCTGCCAGGTTACTGTGTCTATCCCTCCACTACCTAGGTACCAGTATGTATTCAGGGTATCCACTTTTGCATAATATGCCGCATCCTGTATGGTGGAATATTGGTTAAGACGATACCAGAAACGCTGGGTCCAGTAATCGGCTTGAAACTTTGTAATTTCTCCGGTAAACCCTACGGCAGCATCTCCGCCGCGGTTTACAGTCGTTGAGAGAAGGTTGGAACCACCGGACCCGGAATTACAATTAACAAATACTGCAAGTGCAAGATCATTGATCTGACCGCTGGTTAATTTTGATATGCTTTTTTGGTCAGATGGATTGTTGGCATAAATCCAGGAATTGTCATAAAAAACAATTCCTCCGCTGTTACCATGACCGTTAAAGGAAAATACCTGATCACTTGGCAGGTTACTCCATGCAGAAGATGCAGGAACATTGGAATCATAATAAGCACCGTAACCCATGTTGCTTTGCTGAACTGCGGCATTATATGCATCATTACTGAAGTCATTTGCATAACCATAGTTCGGACCCCAGTCATCAGCCCTATACGCACTCGCTATCGGTACCACCGCCATCGCTGCGAGCAATAATGCAGACAGGATAACGCATAATCTGTTTTTTCTCATGTAATTCAATACCTCCATTTTTCTCTACTAACAGAGGCACGATCCAAACATTCTATGAAGAGAAGTCTTTCATCTCATGCCTACGGGCAGGATCGGGTTCGTCAAGTGTGCATACTTATGTGAACCCCGTCCTCCACTGATTGGGACGCCCTCCGGCTGTCCGCAATGAGCAGTTTGCCCCGGGATTATAAACGATTTGTCGGTCAAAACTTTACATGTCCGGAAATAATGAACATCGGATTCCTCATTACTTTTTAATCGTGAATGAAGAAGTATCACAATCTGCTATTGGTTCTTTTTGAATAATCAAAAACAACCCGGAGAGAGAATTAGGTTGTGATACCATGATCTCTCCGGATCGGCGGATATCAATCGGATAACCGCATCACTGATAACCAATCCTCCTATAAACGATCTCTCATCCAAAACTTTACACTTCGACTACGTGTAAAGTTTTGACCGACAAAAGGTATTAACTCAACAACTGGACGCTTTCACGTGATACCATGAAGGTTCACTGGTTAGCACTGTTGTTAGTTATCGGTGCGGCACTGACCGTACCGATTGTATCGGCAAAGATTGTTGAAGAAAAAGACGGGTATGTCGTAACACCTGGCGACAATACCCTCAGGCTGCCGGAGATATCCCGGCTTAGTTCAGCCTCGATTTCCCAGGGGCAGACCCAGTGGTATTCAACATATGCACCGCGGAAAACCCATCAGGGTGATGGAAAGGGAAAAGAAGGAAGAGGCGGGGAAAAAGCTCGCGATCATAAAGATGGCAAGGGAATTCTGCTAACGAGGTTGCCCATAATTCCAGGACGGGCATCGGGTATGAAGGGAGAATTGATTTCCCTCAATCATCCGGCAGGATTACTGTGCGGGTACTTTCATTGACCAGGGCCGTGATATTCCGTCCTTTGTACTGCAGTTCCAGTGTCAGCGACACCAGTGAACAGGGATGTTCTGCCTGCTCTTTTGTCATCAATGGCGGGCCCCAGATATAGATTCCTTTAATGATTCCCCCGTTCTGCAGCATGCCCCGGATACGGGGATCTTCAAGAGAGATCCTGCATGCTCCGGTATAATCTGATTCACGAGTATACCCGCAGTAGGAGGTATGTTCAAGATCCAGTAGAATCGGGACTGCATCATAATTTCCGGCAGCAATTTCTGAAAAATTCTTCGTGATTGTCCCGGACACAGGGCTAAGGCCGTTCGTACTTATCAGAACAGGAAAATCGGCCGGTTGGGCGGCCGGCTGCGGAAGTGTAGTTACGAGAGTTGTTCCGGGTCCCGTCTTGGGTGTCGGGGCCTGGATGCATGCAGCAGTCAGAACCAGGATAAAAATAATGGTGGTGAGAACGGGATTGACCCCGTATCTGTTGCACGATGAATCGTTCACAGCACTTACCGTCCCGTATCAAGGTTGACCTGAAGGGAGGGGTATGTCGTCACCCTGGGGTTCAGTCCGCTGAAGACCGAGGAGGCGCCGGGCCAGATTCTTCCGGTGAACGTAATCGGGACTGTTGAGCCGCCGTTCCTGATAATATTATTGGTAAACGCGACCGATCCGGTCAGGCTATTTGTTGTCGGCTTGATCCCTGCAGCCGATGCTTCCATTGCCATGTACATCTTCAGGTTATCTCTAGGGAAGCGTGATGTATAAAATGCTGTTGTGCTGCCGGTTGCAACATTCTTAAATTGAATCAGCCAGCAGCTGAGCGACGGGCTCCATTGCATGGTACCCTGAACGGTATTGCCCGGGGATACAGCGATCGGGGTCGAATGGAGGCTGTCTTTGTTGGGGCTGCTGATCGTATGATAATCCCATGCTGCGCCGACATAGTTCAGATGGAGCTGGGAATCGCCGTACGGGCAGAAATTCCACATCAGGACCGGCTGCATCACACCATCAACACCTGAACGTTCGATACCATTCCAGATTGCAAGTGACTCGCGGATGCCGGAATTGAGCGGTGTCCTTGTGGGGGCAGTCCATGTAGACTCGAAACGGTCGGCCGTTACCGGGTTGCTTTCAGCATATTCAATCCAGCCAAAGTAGTTAGTCAAGGCTGCTTTAGTCACTGCGTCAGTCTGTTCAATACTTGACAGTGCAGATCCGTTCACTTCAACCGTGTTAATGATGGTGAGGATCAGACTGCCTTGGTGGAAGATGAAGGTGTTTCCTTGGTATTCTTTTGCAATGGATCCGGAAGGGATCTCGTGCACGAATGTTGCAGGCGATTCGGAACCGGGTGTGGTAATCTTCGCAGCGTTCGCATCATCTGTCACAAACAGCTGACGGCCGGCCGAGTCATAAACAGTCGTTGTTCCTTTCCCGTCATGATAAATAATCGAACCGAACGGGATGGATGAGATCCCCCGGGTCTCTCCGGCTGCTGCTACCTGCGACAGGATTTGGTCCCTGCCGGTGTCCGCTCTGGGACTAAGTTCGCCAGTAACAATAACCTTTTTCTGTTTTACATCGGTCTGAAGCTTAGGAATCTTCATCTGGCTTGCATCGATACCGATCTGGCCGACAGCAGGGTCTTTGCTGACTACGGTAATATCCTCTGTGGGCGAGGGACTTGCTGTTACCGGCAGAACGGCCATCCCCACAAACAGCAGGGCTAGCAAGACAGCGGTAATTTTTCGTAGGTTCATGTTTTCATTACCTCATTTCATTTTTCTTTTTTTCGATACGCTCCGCTAACAGGAGAAAGACACAACATCATATCACTGTTGAAATGTGACTTATGCCAGCGGAAAGGAGAGGGCGGATGTGAATACGGGTGTGCTTCCCCCTCCATTCGGATGACTCGGGACAACCTCCGGCTGTCCGCACTGAGCGGTTTGCCCCAAGATTATAAACGATTTGTCGGTCAAAACTTTACATGTCCGGAAATAATGAACATCGGATTCCTCATTAATTTTCAATCGTGAATGTAAGAAGAATCACGATTCGCTATTGGTTCTTTTTGAATAATCAAAAACAATCCGGAGAGAGAATAAGGTTGTGATACCATGTTCTCTCCGGATCGGCGGGTATCGTTTTAGATAACCGCATCACAAATACCCAATCCTTCTATAAACGTTCTCTCATCCAAAACTTTACACTTCAGCAACGTGTAAAGTTTTGACCGACAAAAGGTATTAATCTGTAATTGGAACGCTTTCCCGTGATACCATGAAGGTTCACTGGTTAGCACTGTTGTTAGTTATCGGTGCGGCACTGACCGTACCGGTTGTATCGGCAAAGATTGTTGAAGAAAAAGACGGGTATGTCGTGACACCTGGCGACAATACCCTCAGGCTGCCGGAAATATCCCGAATGAGTTCGGCCTCGATTTCCCAGGGACAGACTCAATGGTATTCAACATATGTACCGTCGGGAAAAACCTCGTTCTTTGCCGATCTGTACTGGGGCACCCCTTCAAATTCCCTCTCGCTCACGATCGCTGCCCCAGATACCACACTCGGTCCCTACTATGATTCCGCGGACGGGCGGATCGATGGCCGGGTTAACCTGAGGATTTCCAAATCCGGCGGTCTTGCATCCGGCACCTGGTGGTCGAAGGTTTATGGATACCGGGTGAGTGGCGTGCAAAGCTACACTTATTCTGCATCCGCGAGTTAGACCATAACCCTTTTTTTATCGTACCCTGAATATTCATGGATGAAGAAAATGATCAGGTACGGAATCATCCTGATTCTTGTTCTTTGTTCATTTTCGTTAGTACCATCCGGTTCCTGCGGGTTTCATAATGGATACACGGTCGAACCGGTAACACCAGATATGGATACGGGTACGCCGCTGGAAACCGTGCCGGTCGATTTCTGGGACCTTCCCCCGGGAATGATGTTGCTCGCACTGGCTCTTTCTGTATCCTCCTTTATCGGATTCCCCGTTGAACTCTTCTTATTCATCAAACTATACGCATATCTGGGATACCGGCATGTTACCAGAACAATCGTATTTGAAAATGACACACGGAGTCTTGCCTATCATTGTATACAAGATAATCCGGGTATCTACTTCAATTCCTTAGTGCGAAAGACCGACATCAAACCCGGGACACTGCGGTACCATCTCATCATTCTCATGACAACAGGAAAGATCTCCGCTATGAATATGAACGGCCATACACGGTATTTCGAAAATTCCAGGAAATTTTCAGAGGTAGAGAAAACGGTGTTTAAGCATATCCGGAATGAGACTGATAACCGTATTCTCATATTACTGCTTGATAATCCCGATACGAACAGGAAGAATCTGGAAGTGATGATGGGAATATCAGGACCATTGGTTACATGGTACATGAGAAGACTTAGTGATGATGGAATTGTCTCCATACAAAAAAACAGGAAAAATGTCCGGTATGAGATCTATCCTGAAGTGCGGCAATATCTTGAAAAATATCTTGTCCCAAACAGGGGGGTGATGCCGGTGTTATCCCTGGAACCTTCTCCCGAATCTTCATAATGCAGAATTCCAAGAGTTTATTTCAAGCCTGAAAAAACCGGCCCTTTATCCTGAATGGAGAAAAAAAGGTGGGCGATGGTATACGACCTTCGGTTTTCACCCACACATCCCCGTAATCAACCCGACATCTGCTGAGCTGTCACCGGGTCCAGCACCTGTGCTAGGATCTGCCCGGCCATCGACATGAAGAAGGTCCAGAAGACTTTCTTCACCTGCTCTTCTACCCCACCCTCTTGATCCTCGCCATCGCCTCGCGGAGCTTCTCCATCGAAGCCGCGTACGACAGCCGGATCCATCCCGGCGCATAGAACGCACTGCCCGGTGTAGCAGCCACGTGCCCCTTGTCAAGCCAGCGTGATGCCACTTCCATTTCAGCTCCGGCAACCTTCACGAACGAATAGAGCGCACCCTCAGCCATCTTGGAAATACATACTCTTGGTAAAATCGTGGCGAGGTGATCCCATCCTCATTCACCAGCAATTTGATGATTCAGAAGACGTCAGTATATTATAATGAACCTGCTGAAGGGAGCGGAATATGGCCTTTAATCGTCTCCGTCCCAATAACGAGCTCCCGCCACTTCCTCCGGCAATAGATCTCGAAACAAAACCAATCCTGAAAAAATGTATATCGGCACACCGGGCTCTGGCCACTCTGAAAGGTGCCGGCGATCTTATTCCCAACCAGGCCATCCTCATCAACGCTATCCCGCTTCAGGAAGCAAAAGCAAGTTCGGAGATCGAGAATATTGTCACAACAGGAGACGATCTGTACCGGGCATCCATTATCCCAAGTGCAGCAACCGATCCCCAGACAAAGGAAGTCCTGCGTTACCGGAGTGCATTACGTCGAGGATACGATCTTTTGGGTAAATACCACATCTCCAACGTTGTTCTTAAAGAGATCTGCGAGGTTCTGCTGGATCGCGAGGTCCAGATCCGCTGGTTCGGGGATACCAAGATCAAGAACCGGGCGACCGATGAGACGATATATACTGCACCTGAAGGCGGGGATATCCTCCGTGATAAACTGGACCGTCTGGAGCAATACATCCGCGAAGGAAACTCAATTGATCCGTTAATCCGCCTCGCCCTCATTCACTACCAGTTCGAGGCGATCCATCCGTTCGAAGACGGGAACGGGCGTACCGGGCGTATTCTGAATATCCTGTTTCTTATCGAGCGGGGACTCCTCGATATCCCCGTGTTATACCTAAGCCGCGGGATCATAGCCCGGAAAAACGATTACTACCGGTTGCTCCGTCAGGTAACGGAAGAAGGTGCCTGGGAAGAATGGATACTCTTCATGCTCTCGGTCATTGAGGAAACATCTGTCTGGACATATGAGCGAATTCTTGCGATACGACATCTTCTTGATGAGACAACAGAGAAGTGCAAGCGTGAACTGCCATCAACGGTTTATTCAAAGGACCTGGTAGAGCTTGTTTTCGTCCAGCCATACTGCAAGACCCAGTTTGTTGTCGATGCCGGTATCGCCAAGCGCCAGACTGCGGCGAGTTACCTTCAGGAAATGGAAAAGATCGGCGTACTCGAATCCAGAAAAATTGGCCGGGAGCGGATTTACATTCATCCCGCTCTCCTCCATCTCCTGAGAGAGCCATAGTGACATGTCGATTTTTTCTGATTTTTTCGACACGTTTTTGGAACGTGTCTATTGAATCGACATGTCTGATCTCAGCAAAACACCGGCGGCTGCTTCTCAAAAATAGCGTCTCTCAGGAAACCAACTCAGATCGGCCGGTTTCCTGAGAAGCACTCAGGACGAATTATTGCTTAAAATCGTGGAATTAACCCGGGCTCTTCTACCCAACCCGCTTGATCCTCGCCATCGCCTCTTTCAGCTTCTCCATCGAAGCCGCGTACGACAGCCGGATCCAACCCGATGCATAGAACGCACTGCCCGGTGTAGCAGCCACGTGCCCCTTGTCAAGCCAGCGTGATGCCACTTCCATATCGTTACCGGCAACCTTCACGAACGCATAGAACGCACCCTCGGCCGGGGCCGTCTCGTAGCCCATTGCCTTGAGCTCGCCCATGACGTATTTCCGCCGCTTGTCGAACTCCTGCCGCATGTTCTCGACGCACTGCTGGTCACCCTTGAGCGCCGCAACTCCGCCCCACATGGCAAAGGTCGTGACCTGGCTGATGGAGTGCTGCTGGACCTTCGACATCTCCGTGATGATCTGCTTTGGTCCAACCGCGTACCCGAGCCGCCAGCCGGTCATCGCGTAGGCCTTGGAGAAACCATTGATGGTGATGGTGCGCTCGTGCATGTCGCCGATTGCCGCAAGCGAGAGGTGCTCTTTCCCGTAGATCATCTTCTCGTAGATCTCGTCCGACATCGCGTAGAGATCCTTGTCCGTGCAGAGATCGGCTACGAGCTGCATGGACTTCTTGTTGAAAACAGCGCCTGTGGGATTCGAGGGCGAGTTGACGATGATCATTTTTGTTTTGTTGTTGACCTTTTCAAGAAGAGAGTCATCGAGCTGGAAGGTCTTCTGGTTGATCTCGTGGAAGACCGTTTTCCCGCCAGCGATATGGATGCAGGGCTCGTAGGAGACCCAGGCCGGTGTGAGGATGATCGCCTCGTCGCCCGGGTTCAGGACGGCCTCGCAGGCCTCGTAGATCGCGTCTTTCGCCCCGCAGGCGACAATCACCTGCTGGGGCGTGCAGGGGAAATGGTTCTCCCGCTCGATCTTCTCCGCGATTGCGGCGGTCAGCTCAGGGATGCCGCTGCTCGGCGCATAATGCGTCTCGCCCCGCTTCAGCGCATCGATGCAGGCGTCCGTGATGTGTTGCGGGGTGGCGAAATCAGGCTCTCCGATAGACAGGCTGATGACATCGATCCCCTGCCGCTGCATCGCCTTGGCCTTGTTGGAGATGGCGATGGTTGCCGATTCTGTTACGCCGGCAATCTTTGCCGACAGCGGCTTCATCGTAACCTTTTGACCATCTTGATGGCTGACTCGACAGCCCGCTTTGCGTAGTCGATCCGCTCGTTGGCTTCGAGCCGGGTCATGCCGGGGCCGGAGATGCCGAGCGCAACGGGTTTGCCGAACTCTAAGGAGAGGTCGATAATCTTCCGGGCCGCATGCTGCACCACGATCTCGTCGTGCTGGGTCGCCCCCTCGATGACGCAGCCGATCGTCACGACCGCATCGACCTTTCCGGCAGTCAGCAGCTTCTTGATGGCAAGCGGCATGTCGTAGGCGCCGGGCACATACATGCATTCGGTCACTTCAGCGCCGAGGAACGCTGCGTGCTCGCGGCCCTCGATCTCCATCATATACGTGATGTCGCGGTTGAACTCCGCGACAACGAATCCCAGTTTTATCGGATTGGTATCGCACATAGCAGATCATCTCGTCTGGTTGGTCATAAACTCTTGTGATTGCATCACCGGCGGGCCGGCCCGGCATCCTCAAATCCCTGGCGCTGGCCGGTGCCGGCCTGCCGTTCCAGGTCTTTTGGGTGCAGGACAAGCTTCACCGCGTTCACCGCATGCTCGCGGGTCCGCTGCTCCATGAGCCAGGCCAGCTCGCGGTCGTCCTTGGCCTCGTCCTCGTGGACAAAGACCTCGATGATGTGTGTGTTCGTCATGAGCTGGCACTGGATGAGGCCGGTCGATGCCTCGTGGGCGCATATCTTGTCTTTATCCTTGCCCCCGGGCATGCCAAGCGCCATGACGATGTCGCACCGGCGTTCTTCGATCAGTTTCTTGCAGGCAACGGGAAGGTCCTTGATCCCCGGCACCGTCACCCGCTCGATGGCCACACTGGCATGTTTCCTGAGCTCATCGACTGCGATGGCTCCCATGTTGACGCGTGAAAAGGTAGTGTCGGCAATACCGACTCTCATCCCAGCACCTCGGCAGCTGCGCCGACACCGTCGCCCTTCACCGCATAGCCGCACTTTTTGAGCGCGTGCTGGGTGATGGCAAGAGTTGCAAGGATCTCCAGGGGACCGACCGAGCCCATGTTGCCGATACGGAAGATCTTCCCCTTCAGGTGGTCCTGGCCGCCGGCGATGATGATGCCCATCTTCTTGACAATGCCCCGCATCTCGTCATCCTTGACGCCGGCCGGGTACTCGATTGCCGTGACCGTGGACGAGTAATTGTGGAGCTTGTCGATCTTCGGGAAGAGGGTAAGGCCCCATGCCTGCGCCGCTGCCTGGACTGCCTTTGCCATCTTCTGGTGCCGGGCGATCCGGGCGGGGAGACCTTCTTCCTCGACAATCAGGCAGGCCTCGCGGAGGGCAAGGAAGAGCGGTACAGCCGGGGTGTACGGTGTCTCCATCGGGGTCCCGCTCGCGCTCTTTTTGTATGCCGCAAGGTCGAGGTAGTACGGCGGGTTTTTCGTCACGCGTTCCCAGGCCTTCGGGCTGACCGAGACCATGGCAAGGCCGGCAGGCGCGGCAAAACACTTCTGCGAGCCGGTGATGGCGATGTCAACGCCCCATTTGTCGACTTCCACGGTGTCGCCGCCGATAGAGGTGATGCCGTCCATCAGGAACAGGGCGTCGTGCTTTTTGCAGAGCCTGCCGATCTCTTCGGCCGGGTTCTTGATGGCGCAGGAGGTCTCGTTGTGGATTAGGGTCACAACCTCGGCACCGTTCTCAAGCTCTTCTTTGAGCTTCTCGAGATTGAGGGGGGTGCCCCACTCGGACTTGATCTCGGTCGCCTTGCCATAGCGCTGGCTGATCTTGTAGAGCCGCTCGCCGAACTTACCGTTCACGAGACAGGCAATCTTCTTGTCCCGTGAGACATTGGCGATTGCGGCCTCCATGCCGGCAGTGCCGGAACCGCTGATCACAACAAGGTCGTTCTTTGTAGCAAAGCAGGTCTTAAGAACCCGTACACAGTCGGCATACGCGGCACCGAAATCGGCGCTGCGGTGGTTTATTGCCTGACGCGACATCGCGAACCTGACCCGCTCCGGTATCGGCACCGGGCCTGGCATCATCAGGAGAAGTTCTTTTTCCATATGGATCTGCTCATAGTATTTTAAGAAAGACGCAATATAAGTTTGGATAGCAGTTATGGCAGACGTTGCGATTGTATCCGGGTCCGCTTCCGATGCGGCGATCACCGACAAAGTGAGAAAAGTCCTTGACGCAAACGGCATCACGTACGATGCGCAGATCCTCTCGGCCCATCGGGACCCCGACAAGCTGGACGCCTACATCAAGACCTGCGATGCAAAGATCTACATCGCCATTGCCGGGCTCTCGGCAGCCCTGCCCGGCGTCATCGCGTCAAAGACCGACAAGCCGGTGATCGGTGTCCCGGTTGCAGGGACACTGAACGGGATGGACGCCCTCCTCTCCATCGCGCAGATGCCAAAAGGAGTCCCGGTTGCCTGCGTGGGCGTGGACAACGGGGACAATGCCGCGTGGCTCGCGATCCGGATCCTGAAACTCGTGAAAAAGTAACTACCATATTCACTATCCCGTTTTTCTGTTACTGAAGATTGGACTGGGTTTATTCCGGGACTCCCGGTGCCCCGGCAGGCCGTGACTCCCTCGCCGTGCCTGGCCTCCGGGAGGATTTCCGGACAAAACTGACCCTGATGAAAAAAGGGTGACCGGTATGATACCGTCACACCCGGACAAACGCAGCGTCCCGCTTGAAATCCTTATCGAGGATGAGGCTCGTGGTAAGGCCCGTCACGGTTCCGTCGCGACCGGTGGCAAACATGACCTGGCCGTGATAGTCCGGTCCCCACTGCGGGCAGGTGGAGGCAAAGGTGTTCCCGTCCCAAGGCGAGAGGTCGAAGGTCACCGGGGTCTTCCCGAAGGTGAGCGTCAGGTTACCGGCCTGTTCTGCGACCACGGCCTTCCCATAGATAGTGTTCGTATAACTCCCGGTGTATTTTTCAGGGGCGAGCGGCTCCGCCGGGCGAGCCGGGCGGACCGGCTGGTCTGCAAGGAGCTGTTCATTACTCTTGTCGGCCTGTGCCTGAACAATCGCGGAGACATCGGGGTTTGCGAGCCCGAAGGCCTGGCGGTAGAACGCGAACGCTAATCCGTCGGGAAGCGCTGTCCCGCCGGCCTCGTTTGCCAGGACCACGATCCCGAGGTTTCTGGAAGGGACCATCAGGACCACCGAGTGGCTACCGAGCGTCTCGCCGTCGTGCCAGACAATATCCGGGGTGCCGTCCTGCCCGGTATACATCCATGCCTGGCAATAGTAGTTCTTCTGGGAGATCATCGTGTCGCTCACGGGCGTCCGCGGGGTGTGCATGTAGGCCATGCCCGCGGGGCTGATGAGCTGTTGCCCGTTGTAACTGCCGTTACCCAGCTGGAAGATCGTCCATGCCGCCATGTCCTGGATGTTCGCGTTGATCCCGCCGGCCGGGCCAAATTCGTAGGAGACGTTGTTGAACGCCCAGTCGGGATCGATAGGGATTGCGCCCGTCGTGTTGTTGGAGAGGACACCGTGCCGGTACAGGGTCACGTGATCGGGCGAGGCCTGGAACGCTGCATAGGTCGAGGAAGCACCGGTCATGTGAAGAGGGGTAAAGATCCGCTCCTGAAGGTTATCCTCCCAGGTTTTGCCGCTCGTCTTCTCGATCGCCGCCCCGGTCGCGACAAAGGGCACGTTCTGGTACATGAACGAGCTCCGGAAGCTGGAGACCGGTTCTGCGTACCGGAGGGTGTGGATCATGTCGGCCCGGTCGAGCCCGAAGGTGGCAAGGTCCATGCCCCAGTGGTCGCCAATGCCGCTCCGCTGTGCCAGGGAATCGGTGATCGTGTACTCCTTTGTCACCCAGGGATCGCTCATGGCGAAGTCCGGGACATATTGTGTCATCGGGTCGCTCCAGTTCATCCGCCCGCGGTCCACTTCCATCGCAACAAGAGCCGCGGTGAACGCCTTGGAGGTCGAACCAATCTGGAAGACAGTATCGTTGGTCACCGGGTCGGCTTTCCCGACAGTTTTTGTGCCATAGCCTTTCATGAAGATGACGTTCCCGTCTTTGACGACTGCAACCGCCATACCGGAGATGCCGGCCTTCTCCCGGGAAGTCTCCGCGTACGTGTCGAACTTTTCCAGGAAAGCCTTCAGCGCGGCCGGATCGTTGAGATCGATCACCCGCCCGGTGTCCTGCACGGCACCGGATACGGGCGTGGCAGCAGCAGGCCCGGCCCCGCCCGGTGAGGTACAACCGGCAGCAGCGACCAGGATCAGTACACAGACAACGGCACAGAGGCCGGGAAAAGAAACACGCATACCGGTATCATATGCGGAAATCCATTTCAAGGTGTCGGAGAGCTCCGGATCGTATTTCCGTGGTATGCCGGAAGGGATCGATAACCGGAATCCCGCAGGAAGAGGGCCGCACCTCGGGGGGAAAACCGGGGGAAAGCCCCCGGGGGGTTCATCCGGTACGTGCCGTGTCTCCCTTTTTTCCCTTCTTCCGCCCGTGCGGGCAGACCCAGAGGCAGAACCCGCAGACACCGGCCATGCCCAGCTCCTTCTCGATCTCTTGGTAGTACCGGTCGCAGGCCGCCGCATCGAACCGGGCCTCGCGGAGTACTACCTCACCGATGACGGCAGGGAACTCTGGGACGCGATCATCCCGCTCCTCCAGTGGACGATGAAGCGGGAGGAGGGGTTCGTGCACGAAAAATGTTCAGCGCACTGCCACAAGAGGGCGGGGCACCGGTGATCGTTCCGGTGGCCCGGAACCAGTCGCATTGTTCAGTCCTTTCAACCGGATCCGGGACCTGAAAAGACCGGTTTTCCTAGCCGGCCGTTCTCTCCCTTTTTTATCAACCCGCATCCGTACATTCATCGGGATGATCGTGCTTTACGGCGTTGTAGTAATTGCATGAACTGCTCGTTCCGTGGACATTCGTAGGGATTCACACCACGCTCCGGGTTCCATTTCCCTTCCATTGGGTTGAACCGTGCTGGGCACGATACTTCTTCAACGAGCGGTGAATGGATTCCCGGTACCATTTTGGACATGATATGCTCGCAGTCCCTGCAAAACGAATGAATACTCATGGTATGGCTTCCTGTTTTGCATAACCATCAGGGATTACCTGACGTAACGTCCGGGCGATGTTCATGGAATCTGAAATGTCGCCCTGTGCAATCAAAACCGGATGAATAAAAGATGACGAGGGGTTCGTTGTTCTGTTGGATTTTTGTAGGCCTGAAAATTTTATGATGAAATGAAGGAATTGTTCAATGTGTAATTTTCTTTTATGTACACCCGGTGTGGATCATTACACAAAGAAATACACCAGTTCATCGCATCACTCCTGTACCCTCTTCTGTCGTATAACAATAAGTAGTTTCAGGCTCCCTTGCCGAGATATCCGGGGATGAGCGGGAGCATTATCAGAGAGAGGGCGAAGGTGACAGCTGCGTTACCGGCACGGCCGGTAACCACAGATTGCAGCCCGCTTCGTACGAAACCAGTGATAGAGGGATGGTATTAACCGGCGCCCGGTTCAGACCTTCTGCATCACGAAGAACGTGTACCCGTACCACCGCTTGTACTTCCGGTACATGTCCGCTTCGTGCTCAAAAGCATCGAGGAGGGCGGCATTCCCCGGGTCCTTCCCGTGGATCTTCCGGAGCTCCGCGGTCAGGGCCAGCATCGGGACATGGTAGTTATCCCACCACCCGGCCTCCGGCAGCCGGTACGTTGCCACAAGGCGGAGCCCGGTCCGCTTCACCCGCTCCTTCATCTCCTCTTCGGGCACAGGGATGTATCCCTCGCTCTCCCACCATTTCCTGAGCTCTTCGGGAGGGTTTGGCTCGAACCAGTCGGCATCGGACACGACCATGTACCCGCCTTTTTTCAGGAGCGGCTTCCAGAGGTTGAGGCCCTTCTCGAACCCGACAATGAAGATGGCTCCCTCAGACCAGATGAGGTCGAACGATCCTTTGTCGAACGGCAGGGCGTCCATGGAGGCACAGATCGTTTTGACCCGGTGTGCCATGCCGGCTTTTCTGACCCATGCATCGACCTTATCCAGGAACGGCTGGTGGATGTCGACAGCAGTGATCGTTCCGGTGGTGAGGGCCGCAAGATCCCGGGTCTGCGTCCCGCTCCCGCAGCCGACATCGAGGATTTTTGCGTCCCGGGGAACGGAGGGGAGCAGCGACCACACCTTCCGGGTCGCTTCTGATGACCCGGGCCCCTGCCGCGGAAGAGATTCAAAAATCTGGTAAAAAAACGGTGGTAATTGGGGTAATGACATGATGCATAGCTGTGGCACAGGGTGTAATGAGTGCTTTGTGGTCGAAGGGTTTGTCACCCTTCAAAAGAGGGCGGGGGGTGTTTCCCCGGCCGTCAGTCTGCTGCTGGTGCCAATGCAATGATACGAAGGTGAATCGGGCGAGTCTGCCCTGTGTATGATGGTTTCATCCGTACTACTGGAGGTGGGACTCCGTCACGGCCGGAACGGGCAGTGAAGGCGCGTGATGAAAGATCTCCCACAACACGGACAGCGGCGTGTCCCTCCGTTCGTTTCCGGTATGGCTGCGGAAACGCTCATTGCTTCCGGGACAGTTCCTGCGGATCATCTGTCTGGTCATGGTTGTTCTCTCCTGCCCGGTTGTTCCGGGCCTGATACAGTGGTTGGATGCGGGGGTATATAGCGGGCAGGATGTTGGAACAATTCGCAGGGTTTTTTTCCAGCCTGCCGATGGTGATCTCCTTACCGTTCCACGGGTGCGGGAGCGGCAGTCTTCAGCTCCACTGGGCGGCTCCTCCCGACGGCCAGGAGGACCGGGACAGCAATGAGCGTGAGCGCCGCTGTTGCAAAGAAGACCGCGTGGATCCCCGCGGTGTCCATCACGACCCCGAAGATGACGGGAACGACCATCAGGCCGATGCCCTGAGCCATGCTAGCGATGCCCGCGGCAGCGCCCTGGCCTGTCTCCCGGCCGGCAATGGTCACCAGTGCTGCGATGGTGGTGAGCGAGAGGCCAAAGCCGCAGCCGAGCACGATGACGGCACCCAGGTATTCGGCGAAGGTCGCGGAAAGCCCGATACCGAACGAGGCTGCGGCGATCACCGCTATGCCAATGGCCAGGAGGAAGTACTTGTTGGACCGGTCCACGATCCTGCCGGAGAGCTTCTGGACCCCGGCCACGATGACGGTCCCGACAAAGATCAGGACGCCTACCTCTGTTCCGGTGAAGTGCTGCACCGTCCCGGTAATAACGGGGAGGTACACGAGGTACGTTGCGTACGCTACCGAGTACACGAGGTAGAAGAACACCGGTATCCGGAGGGCCGGGTGGCAGGCTGCCGTAAGGAACGGGACGGGGTCGCGGGGCTTTGCCCGGTGATCGGGAAGGAACCGGAAACAGACAACCGCAGTGACGGCCGTGATGAGGGAGAGGCAGAGAAACGCCGCGGAGATGTCCAGGTAGTCCATCAGGACCCCGCTGATAAGGGGGCCAAAGCTCATCCCGAGGAAAGCCGCGCTGTGGAAGCCGCCCATCATCCGCCCCTCTTCCCCGACATCCGCAATGTCCCCCATGTACGCGATGGCAATGGGGAAGACCATCGCTGCCGCGATGCCATGGAGGAAACGGATGAGCGTCAGCAGGTACACCGAGTCCGCGAGCACGTACAGGGCGGAGAAGAGGGAGTACCCGGCAAGGCCGATGAGGAGGAGATTCCTCCGGCCACAGGAGTCCGACATCGCGCCAAAGACCGGCAAAAAGACCGTCCTCGACAGGGCAAAGGAGGAGAAGATGACACCTATCCAGAAGCCGGTTGCCCCCATCAGCTGTGCGTACAATGGTAGGGCGGGAGTGATAATCCCGATCCCGAGCATGGTGGCAAAGGCGGTAAAGCAGAGGAGGAATGCCGCGAGGCGCTTCCGTTCCGGGTCCATCCTTCCTGATTCCGCTCCGCTGGTCTCTGCCACCGTCATGGTTGATCACGACCGGATAAGGTACTACCTTCCTCAGATGCTGAAGAGTTCGTTCTCCTGGTAGGTTTCGAAGTCACGGATGCGACGGTAATCTTCGAGGATGACCCGGGGGTCCTTGTGGATGAGGAAGACCTTTGCCGGGCTTGTCATCATGTCGACGGTCCGGTTCACGTGCCAGTCGCTGATGAGGTTGACGAAATCGCCTCGTGCACAGCTCTTCAGCCGGGCCAGCATTTCGATGGCCGCGATCTCGCCTTCGGGTGTCCCCTCGTGCTGTGCAATCAGGTGCTTTCTGATCATGTGACGCTTCAGGTGGTACGGCTTGTCGATGGTCTCCAGGAATTTCTCCGGATCGCTGTATGCCGCAACCATCAGGTCGACCTGGCACTGACCGGAGCAGCTGACGATGAGATCGGGAGGGATCGTCCCGCCCATGATGCGGGCTCCGGACTCGATTAAGAGCGGGCCCTTCTCTGTGAGCATGATCTCCGTGTGGGCAGCCCCGTACCGGATCCCGAGGGCATCGAGGACAGAGAAGGCATACCGGACCAGCTCCATCAGCTGTCCCTCAGGCCAGTCGTGGAGGCGGGTGCAGTCGTACACGTTCCCTACGCCCTCGACCTTGACCTTCCTGTACTGCCAGAGCTCGGCAAGGCGGTGCTTCCCGTTCCAGGAGACGGTATTGACCCCGAACTCCGTCCCGCAGAGGCGCTCCTCGATAAGAACCTCGGTGTTCTTGTCTCCCAGGTGGTTGGTCGTCCCGATCAGGTTCCGGAACGCGGAAAGGACCTCCTCCTCGGTCGAGCAGAACGTGACCCCTTCCGTGGAGGCGCTGCTCATTGGCTTGATTACGACCTCTGCAAACGACCCGGCCCGGAACCAGGCGATCAGTTCGTTCTCGTCTTGTGTGCAGATGAACTGCTTTGTCCTGACTCCCGCGTCCTGGAGCGCACACTGCATCCGGAACTTGTTGCGCCGGGCAACCGACTGCGCCGTCCCGTTCGAGAAGAGCCCCATCCGCTCGCTCAGCGCGTCTGCAAACGGGACTCCCATCTCGCTGCCCGGGATGATCCCGATGACCGCATACCGGTCCAGCTGCCGGACAACGGCGTCCAGGTCCCCGCGGAACACGATCTTGTCGGTGAACAGGGGGTCCTCCAGGTAGTCTTCCGCATGGTTCTTTTTTAAGTATTTCTCGGGAAATGCCTCGTGGCTGAGCACCTCGATGCAGGGAATCCCCTGCATCAGGAACCGGGACGCCAGCACCCTGCCGGATGTTGCAAACCCGTCCACCAGGACAACGGCTTTCTGTCTCCTGTCTTTTGTGACCATGATTTTTCCTCCGATGGTTTTTCAGGAGCCTGATCCGGCCCCATCTTCATGTTCCTTCATCTGTGCACCGATATAGGAGAGGAGCCGCTCGCTGCAGGCGTTTCCTCCCGTCTGGATCTTCCGGAGATCGATGGTGATGTCCTGCAGGTGCTGCAGGATGAGGATGTATCCCTCTTCCCCGGGCAGGATGCCGGCGAAGATGAACCCGGCCTCTTCTGCCGCTGCTACAACGGCATTCGCTCCCGGGTCGTTCAGGTCAACGTGCATCCGCATCACCTGTGCGCCGTGGGCGCGGAGCTGCCGGGCGGTGTCAGCAACGGCCTCCCGGTAATCGGGCCCGACCCTCCGGATCCAGATCAGGCCGGCACCGGTATCGGGATTGATGGTCTTCTCGATCACTGTCCGTGCCCGGCCGGGTTTTCCGGACCCGTCCGCATTGATCCGGATGCCCAGTTTCCCGCTGATCTCGCGGATGGTCTTCCGGTGGTTCTCGGGAAGGTACTGGAAGGCGAACTCCTCTTCGTGAAGCGCCTTGGTATAGAACACCACGCTCTCCCGCTGGCTTAAGGCCCCGGTGAGCTCCCGGAACGAGATTTCCTGCGGCTGCGACCCGAGGAGGAGTGCGCTGGGGGAGAATCCCTCATGTTCCATGGCCCGCTGGGAGTGGGGGTGGGCCGTGAACGCCCCGCCCGTCAGGGCCCGGAACTCCGTGCCATCGCTGCAGGCAATCAGGTGCCGGAGGATCGTTCCTGCAAGACCCCGGCCGCGGCAGGAGGGGGTTACAGCCATCGATCCGAGCAGCCCGATCTCCGGGTAGCCATAATAGGCAGAGAGTGCGGCATAGCCGATGACCGTTCCCTTTGGGCCTGCTGCTACAACCGATAAGACCTCACCTTTCGCGTTCTTCTCCCGCAGTTGTACCGGATCGTAGACGTATTTCTTGGGATAGGTGTTCCCGTACACGTCCTGCATCAGGCGTGCAACACCGGGTGCATCCTCCGGCTGCATTCGGCGGATCTCTGCCTCCGCCACGACCAGGACGGGGTTCGTCTGCTGTGCACAGGCCTGCACGATCAGCCCCCCCCGCGGGTCATGACCCTGACCGCCTCGTCAACCGAGGGGAACAGGACAAAAATCTGCTCGAACCCGCTCACCCGCAGGACCTTGTCGACAAGCCCGTCGCTGCCGGCAATGACGACCGGCACACCCTGCTTTGAGAATTCCCGCTTCATCTGCAGGAGCGCCCGGAGTGCCGAGCTGCTCATGTACTCCAGCCGGGACAGGTCAAGGACTGTCGGCATCACCGGCAGGTCAGCACTGCTCTTCTGGAAGTCGGCAATGGTGTTGGCATCGAGCTTGCCGATGATTGTAACAATCGTCAGGTCCGGTGTCTTTGTAACGTGAATCTCCATGATGATGCTCCAATTTTGTTTGTCATGTTCCCGTTTCCCATGGGACTATAAAGAGCACAGGAAGTTGGAAAAAACCGGAAGAATTTTTTCCAGCCGGCCGAATGTCCCGGTGATCTTGTCCCCTTCCGGCAGGGAAAGAACCGGAATCATTAAAGACGCGGTTTTCCTTGTATTGTACGAATGTATCCGGACCGGGCAACCTTCCAGCGGATGGTGCAGGACGACACCACCCTTTCTACTCCCGGCAGGGAGACCCTGCTCGCCCTGTACGATGGCCCGCTCCATCTTGCGCAGATCCTGGAGATTGTCAATTTCTCCAAGGGGGGTAAGGATCACACTATCACCAAGTCCGCGATGCGGAAACGCCTGGTGCTCCTGACGGAACGCGGGATCCTGGCGAAGGCAGGCAGCGAGTGCACGAACCCCTACTATTACATCCGCCGGCCGTGGATCTTCAACCAGTACATCCTGGTCAAGTGCCGGGACAGCCCGAAGACCGGGCTCCTCGACCTGACGATCCTCCTCCACGAGCTCTCGCAGATGTCCGCACATGGGGAGACTGCCCTGCCCCACCCGAAGTTCATCTCGGCTGTTGGCGAGCGGACCGAACGGAGCCACCAGATCGGTTCCGCGTACGAGGCCTTCCAGAAAATTCTCGGCGACAAGACTGCAATCGGCGATTACCTGGAGGCGATCTACGAGGATATTTATGTGGGCAGGATCCCGTCAAGCGACTTCGACGGCCTCATTGCCCGCGACTTTTTGCGGTCGGTGGCAACCGCCCCGGATGAGGAGCGCGAGGTACGGTTCTTCTTCTGGTTCTCTGACTTTTTCCATATCCTCGACCAGTACGAAATCGCGCTCGAGGCTTTCGAAACCGGGGTGGCACGGGCACAGGAGCTGGGCCTTGGTCTCTCGGCAATCCTTGAAGAGGCCCCGATCTCGAAGGGTCATATACTTCTCCATACCAACGACCTTGCCGGGGCAAAAGAGGCTTTCCTCGCTGCTTACCAGGACCGGGAATCCGGTCCCGTCACGAAGGCACGGAGCCTCTTTGGCGCAGGCGAGGTGGAGCTTGTCTGCGGGGACATTGCCTCACCCTATGCACCCGCACGATTGATAAAAGCGCTCGAGCTCTGCCATACGGCCGACCCTTCCGGGAAGGACGCGGACATCCGTGAACTGGAGGCCGATATCCTGAGGAGGACCGGTTCCGTTCACCGTATCCTTGGAGAACTGGACAAGGCAGAGACCTGCTATATGAAGGCCGGGGAGATCTATGGCGAGACCATGCCCCGGGGCCATGTCTGGCTGCTGCCCGAACAAGCGGAGCTTGCCCGGGCGCGGGCATTCCTCTCCCCACCAGAGGCTGCCAGCAGATTCGTGGACGAGGCCGCCCGGCTGTACGGGGAGGCCAAGGGGGCTGCCCAGCGGATCCGGAACATCAACTGGTTTGCCCACGGGCTCATCGGGGAGTGCGAACTGGCGCGGGTTGCCCGCCTGAAACTGAACAAATCCCTGCCAAAGAACCTGGACAACAAGTACGCCAACGCGTTCGAGATCTACTGCCAGATCTCGTCTGACCACGGGATTGTCCAGACCTTCATCTCCGAGGCGCTGCTCTATCATGCCGCAGCGGACGAGCGCCCGGAGAAATACGCCGTCACTGCAGACAAGCTCGAGCAGGCCGAGCGGCTCTGCCGTGACCTCGGGCTGAAGTCCGAACTGGCGCTGATCAAACGGATCAAATCCGGGAAGGGAGCGGAAGCGGAACTCCACCCGCTCACGTTCCTGTAAGCCCGGTCCTGTTTTTCACTTTCACATCACGGAACCCGTGTCTTTATGCTGGTGTGGTATTGACACGTGGGTATGGCAAAAAAGAAGATCCAGACCGTCTGCGGGTATTCGTGCAGCGACTGCGACCATCACGGGAAGGAGTGCAGGGGCTGCCCGGAGACAAAAGGTATCCCCTTCTGGACGGCATTCATCGGCATTGATCACTGTGCGATCTACGATTGCTGCAACAATGACCGGAAGTTCCCGCACTGCGGGAAGTGCCCTGATCTGATGTGCAACCGGTTCGACCGGATCCGGGATACTCCGGGAATAACTGAGGCAGAGGCCAACGCCACCCTTGCTGCAATGGAAAACGAACTCCGGAGCCGGAAATAGCGGAACAGATGAACAGGATTTTTAACCGGCTCGGGACAACGTTCTTACGATGCCCTTCCTGCACGAACCGGAAGTCAGCCTTGAAGAGGTGCGGCTCCGCTCCCTGTCGATCTCGTCCCTTGAACTCGACGTGGCGATCCGGGTGAAGAACAAAAACCCGCTTGGTGTGACCGTACAGGAAGTCTCCTTCAAAGTGCTGTGCCGGGACTGCGCTACCGTCCGGCAGATCGCGACAGGAAATACCGGCCGGGTGACGATCAAGGCAAACGACAGTACGCTCATCACGGTCCCGGTCAGGTCTGACAATGCAATCCTCCTTGCGGCGCTCGCGGCCCTCGCGGCACAAGGCATCGTGCAGGTCACGATCAAGGGGACAGCGGTTGTCGATGCCATCCTCTTCCACTGGTCCGTGCCGTTCGAGAAGACCCTGCCCGTGACGATGGACCAGATCGTGAGGGCGGCTGCCATGGAGGGTAAGAAATAAACCGGGGTGTCACCATCAGCACATCCCTCTATTATACCTGCACTGAAGGAGATCTGTCGATTTTCTCTGTGACAAGTATTATTGCATTTCCTTCCCATACCAAACGTGAAGCGTTCATGGAATACGGAGATCCAAGATGAATTTCGCTGTAATATCCGAGATGCAGAAACGGCCGACGGCTACTGCTGTCATCATTGCCAGTGTAACCCTGATCGTGCTGCTTCTTAACGGCTACTTTCTCCGGCAGGGTATAACGACAGTCCTCCCCCACCTCTTTTACATACCCATCATTCTCGCCTCGTATTTTTTCCCCCGCCGCGGGATCTTGTTCGCATGCGTCATCTCCGTACTGTATTGCGTATTGGCCTGTATCCTGGCGCCGGTTGCATTCCGGGAGCCCCTCTCGGCAGCCGGGAGGATTATCATATTCATCCTCATCGCGGCCGTTGTCTCGTTCCTGACCTTGCGGCTGCAGGAGAACAAAAGGCTGTTCCGGGGAGTTGCCGAACGGAGTTCCGATGTCATCCTGCTCACGGATCCCGATGGCAAGGCACAGTACGTGTCTCCATCCGTCAAGGCTGTTGCCGGATATGATCCTGAGGAGATCCTGGGCCGGATGCCCCGGGAGTTCATTCATCCCGATGATTACAGGATCCTTGAAGAGGCGTTGCCGCATATTTCCCGGGGATCCGGGCCGGTAGAGGTAACCCTCCGGTTCCGGAAAAAGACCGGAGACTATGCCATCGTTGAATTCTCGGCATCGCCTATCATCGATGCCGGCAGGGTGTACGGGATCCAGGTCATTGGCAGGGACATCACGGAGCGCCGCAGGAGCGAAGATGCCCTCCGGAAAAGTGCGGAGGACCACCGGCTGCTGGCGGATTACACCTATGACTGGGAATACTGGATCGCTCCTGATGAGACCTTCCTGTACACTACTCCCTCGTGCGAGCGTATCACCGGCTATACTGCAGAGGAATTTGCCAAGGACAAAGAACTGCTCAAAACGATCATCTATCCCGAGGATAACCATGCAATGGACCACCACATGATTCACGGGTTCACCCAGCCGGAGCCTGGTGCCGTGGACTTCCGGATCATCCACCGGAACGGGGATATCCGGTGGATCGCCCATGTCTGCCAGCCGATTTACAATGCACAGGGGGAGTTCATCGGCAGGCGAGCGAGCAACCGGGACATCACCGAACGCAAGCGGATGGAGTCAGCACTCAAGGAGACAAACAAGAAGCTGAACCTTCTCTCAAGCATCACCCGGCACGATATCAACAACCAGATCTTCTCTTTAAAAGCGTTCCTCGAAATCTCCCGGGAATCCCAAGGGGATCCGGCGGAGCTGAATACATGCCTCCAGAAAGCGGAGCGGGTGACCGATGCCATTGAACGCCAGATTGCCTTCACAAAGGAATACCAGAATCTCGGGGTCAATGCACCGGTATGGCAGGCTGTCTCTGCGGCTGTCAAATCAGCAGCAAATGCCCTTCCCCTGAGGGATATCCGGATCATCGATGAGATCGGGGACCTGGAAATCTATGCCGACCCGCTCTTCGAGAAAGTGTTTTACAACCTTATTGACAATGCGCTGCGGTACGGGGGTCCGGAGATGTCGGCAATCCGGTTTTTTTCACAGGAATCCGGCCAGGAGCTGGTCATTGCCGTTGAGGATGACGGTGCCAGTATATCCCCGGAAGACCGGCAGAGGCTCTTTGAACGCGGTTTTGGAAAGCATACCGGCCTTGGCCTTTTCCTCTCCCGTGAGATCCTTGCGATAACGGGTATCACAATCACGGAGACCGGACACCCCGACCGGGGGGCACGGTTTGAGATCATCGTGCCGAAAGGGACCTGGCGACGCATAATGAACAATGAAACGAAGTGATTGACAAGACATTTACCAATCAGAGGGAGAAACCCGGGACAGCAAAGTGGGGAGCCATCCCGTTTGCACAGGATCTGCCAGTGACAACGGAACAGATTGCAAAGCGGACGGTGGGGAGGGGGAGGGAACACGGTATTTGCCCTGCAGGGGTACCCACCCCTCCCATTGTGCCGGCCCGGATCCGGCGCCGGGGTCCCCCCTTGTACTGAGGGAGGGGTAGCTACCCCCCTGGCATAAGAGGGATGGGTACCCCTCCTGTTTTCTATATCATGAATGACCGGAAAAACCGCTTTCCGTCGGAAGTTCCAGAAGAAGCAGTACTCCGGTTCCTGCAAAATAAGGGGGGTAGGTACCCCTCCCTGTTGGATCACTTTCCCTGCTTCGCTTCCTTCTTCCTTTTCTTCCCGGTCCCGAACAGCTCGTTCACCATCTTGACCGCACACAGATCCCCGCACATCGAGCAGGTGTCGATCTCCCCGTCCCGGCAGTGGATCTTTTTGGCATGGTCTCCATAGAGAGCCTGCCGGAACTGCCCATTCCAGTCCAGCTCGTGCCGGGCCTCGGCCATTTTTACTTCGCGGTCCATCCGCCAGCCTTCAGGTTTGCGGACGTTGGGCACTTTAACATCGGATTCGACTAGAATCTTTGACGCATTCAATCATTCAGTGTCCGGGAAGTCCTGAAGTAGGCTCTGAAGTTTATCCTTCTTTACCGGTTTGGCCTTCTGTTCCCACAGTTCAGAATGTTCGTTGAATATGAAGATAAACTCCCTCCCCCGCTGTTCCATAATGAGATATTCCAGGCTGACAAGATGCAACAGATCCGTCCTCGCTGTCTGGTAGACCACACCGAACATCTGCGAGATTTGTTTGATGGTGAAATACTCGTCAGAGTGTTCCATCATATGCCGCAGGATGGTTGCCTGACGGGGATTAATATCCCGAATCTTTGTGATGATTGCATTTGTGGCATTCTGTTCACTTTGTTTGCGTTCAAGATATCCAAGGAGATCATCGAGTGCCTGGATTATACAGGAAATATTGTATTTAAGGAAGTACGTAATGTCATTGTCATCGTATTCCGTATACAGATACGCCAGCCCGTACTTCTTTTTCGACTTGAGGAGAATACGTGAGATTGCCATATACTCAAATAACCAATATCCCTGTGAGAGGACGTACCAGTAGAAGATACTCCTCGCGGTCCTCCCATTCCCATCATTGAACGGATGGAAATATCCGAAAAGATAGTGCAGGATAATTCCCTTTATTACCGGATGAATAAAATCGCCAGCTGCTCTATCTGATCCTTCCTCCTTCCGGTTCGCAAACTTGCAGAATTGCTCAATGAATGCTTCTATCTCGGCATGATCCGGTGGTGTATGGAAGATCGTCCCGTCCCCTGGATCCACAACCACTACATCATTTTCCGTCCTGAACTTCCCGACATATGCTTCATCAATCGTGCCCTTTGTCACAATCCGGTGGATTTTCAGGATCAGTTCTTTCGTGAGCGGGGTATCCCTCTTCACCCGGATGAACCGCATGACTTCGTAATTATTGAGGATCATCTGCTCCGCATGGTTCTTTGGCTTGCGTCCCTTCCGGAGCATCTCCTTTGCAGCTTTCCGGGTCGTCGCCGCACCCTCCAGAATACTGGAAGCTATCGCCTCTTCCATAAGGGAGTTGATGATATACGACTGTTCCATCCGGATAGTCTTGTTATGGATCTGAATCGTACCTGATAGATAGCGGTCGATTGTATGCAATCCTTTGACAATTTCCGGAATGAATGAGTAGCTCAAAGAAAGTTTGGCAATCCTCGTCCGCTCATACCGCATAACCCGGAGGAATTTCATCAGCGCCCAGATTGCTTTCCTCCGTTCGGGATCCTCCACACGGAACTTCAGCTCATCCCAGAAGAGGTAACGCTGGTTGTATTCTGAAACAGCCTTCTGGAAAGCTTCGTCTTCTGAAAATTTTACATTCCCCGCATTCCAGGCGTCATCCCATTTAACCGGGGGTTTTTCAGGTAGTTTCTGCATATGTTCCGTCTCACTAACTACTAAATTAGCACAAATTAGTATTTATTAGTATTTGGTGTTTCTATCACATTTTGCAAAAAACTTCTCCGATGAATCTACTAAATTAGTAGATATTAGTAGATATTAGTAGATATTAGTAGATATTAGTAGATATTAGTAGATATTAGTAGGTATTAGTAGGTATTAGTGGTTGAGAGGGATTTGAAAAATAGCTGAAAAATTTTCAGATTTATTCAACTTTTGTTCTTCACGTTCTTTTTCGACCCCTTCTTTTTCCCTTGCGTCCCGAACAGCTCGTTCACCATCTTGACCGCACACAGATCCCCGCACATCGAGCAGGTCTCCGTTGCACCATCGCGCTCGTGGATCTTCCGGGCATGCTCCCCGTACAGCGCATGCCGGAACTGCCCGTTCCAGTCCAGCTCGTGCCGGGCCTCGGCCATCTTCACTTCCCGGTCCATCCGCCAGCCCTCGGGCCTCCTGACGGTGTCGCCGATGTGCGCTGCGATCTTTGCGACCCGGGTGCCTTCGATGATGTCCGCAACGTCAGGCAGGGCCAGGTGTTCGCTCGGAGAGACCATGCAGAGGAAGTCGGCACCGTTCAGGCAGGCCGCAGCCCCGCCAATGGCCCCGACCACGTGGTCGTAGCCGGGCGCGATATCGGTAACGAGCGGGCCGAGGAGGTAGAGGGGGGCATGATCGGTGATCTCCTTGATCATCTTCACGTTGTAGCCCACCTGGTCGAGGGGCATGTGGCCCGGGCCCTCGATCATCCGCTGGACGCCGGCTTCCTGTGCCCTCCTTGCAAGAAGGCCGAGGGTGTTGTACTCTACCGACTTTGCCAGCTTGCCAGCGTCCTGCAGGCAGCCGGGGCGCATCCCGTCGCCAAGGCTGATGGTGACGTCGTACTCGGCAAGGATCTCGAGGAGGTAGTCATACTCGGCAAAGAGCGGGTTCTCCTCCTCCCGCTGCATCATCATGGCGCAGTGGAACGATCCGCCGCGGGAGACGACGCCCATCAGCCGGGGATCGGCTTTCAGGGCGTCAAGGGCCTGGAGGTTCACGCCGCAGTGGAGCGTGAGGAAGTCAACTCCCTGTTTGCAGTGCTCGCGGATGACCTTAAAAAGCAGGTCGCCCGTGACGTCGCCGGCATTGCCCGCCCGGCGGACTGCCTCATACACGGGGACTGTGCCGACCGTTGTGTCGAGTTTCAGGATCTTCTTCCGGATCGTGACCAGGTCGCCACCAGTCGAGAGGTCCATTAAGGCATCGGCGCCGTTGTCGAGCGCAGCCGTTGCTTTCTTCATCTCGAGCGCCGGGTCGCAGCGGGAACCCGAGGTACCGATATTCACGTTGATCTTGACCGTGCAGCCTTCGCCGATGGCACAGGCCTTGTGCTTCCGGGCCGGGTTGTGGGGGACAACGATTCTGCCCGAGGCAATCCCGCATGCGAGCACTGCCGGTTCAAACCTTTCCGCTTTCGCCACGGCTCCCAGTTCACGGGGTATGCCTTTCTGGCACCTGCGGATGAGCAAATCCATAAGAAACATCTGTTCCGGGTCCTTATTATTGTGCATGCAGGTCAGGTGGATACCCGGCGGATCGATCTTTGCGAACTCGTACATTATCGGCAACATTCTCGTTGATACCGGCGTGATGCCGATGGCGGTTGCGCCGTATAAGGAAGCGATCGACACCATCGTCCTGACCCACTGCCACTACGACCACATCGCCCACGTAAAGGAGATCGCGCACATGTGCAAGTCAAAGGTCGCCATCCATAAAGCCGACGCAAGAGGGCTTGTCGAGGACCTCCATAGCCTTGCCATGAACTTCGGCGCCCGATCGCCCGGTATCGCTCCCGACATCGTCCTGAACGACGGGGACACGATCGGCAGTTTCCAGGTCATCCATACTCCCGGCCACACTCCCGGCTGCATCTGCCTGTATTCAGAAAAGGACCGGGTGCTCGTCAGCGGCGACACGGTCTTCGCCGATGGTTACTTTGGGCGGTACGACTTCCCGGGCGGGAGCAGGACCGAGCTTGCCCGGTCACTTGACCGGCTCGGGGCATTGGATGTTGAAGGGCTGTACGCGGGCCATGGCGAGCCCACTGAGCAGGATGGGGGCCGGTGCATTGCTGCGGCAGTCGGGCTGATGAAGACCGGGTATGGATAAGGGCATCTACGTTCTGGTGTTTAAAAATCCCGCGTGCACGGTGCAGGTCGGGGCCCTCGGGACGGTTGCGTTCCGGAGGGGCTGGCATATCTATGCCGGTTCAGCGCTCGGCAGCGGGGGGCTTGCCCGGCTTTCCCGTCATGTCAGCCTCTCCCAAGCAAAGGATAAACGGCCGAAATGGCATGTCGACGTTCTCTCCTGCTCGGACCTCTTCGAGCTCCGGTATACTGTCCATGCACTGACCGGGGACCGGCTCGAGTGCCGGCTTGCAGAGGAACTCGGAGGAGCGTCAGTTCCCTCCTTCGGTTGCAGCGACTGCCGCTGCCCCTCCCACCTCTTCTCCCGCAAAAAAAACCCGCATGATGAGATCATTTCTGCCTTCAACCGGCTCGGCCTCGTTGCAGTCACCACAACTATCATGAGCCGGGACGGCAGTAAGGGTATCATATGAGGGAAATGAAGGTCCTGGGCATATCGGGGAGTATGCGCAAGAAGGGGAACACAGCAGAACTGGTCGGGGCAATCCTCGGCCGCTGCGAAGAGGGCGGGGTGAAAACCGAGTTTGTGTCTCTTGCCGGCAGGAAGATCCTGCCCTGTCTCGGCTGCGAGAAGTGCAAGGAGAGGAAATGGTGTATCATCGAGAACGACGACTGGGACGATGTGATGCAGAAAGTGATGAAGTGCGATGTCCTTGTCATCGGGTCGCCGACCTATTATTACGATGTCTGCGGCCAGCTCAAGAACTTCATCGACCGAACCTATTCCCTGTACCATGACCGCAAGCTCTCGGGCAAGAAAGGGGTGGCAGTCGCCGTCCATGCGAACAAGGGAGCGGTGCGGACCATCCAGACGCTTGAAGCCTTCCTCTCCACGCACGAGTTCTCGTCGCTCGGGTGCGTCAAGGGCACAGGTTACCATGAGGGCGATGTCTTAAAAGACGAAAAGGCTATGAAACGGGCGCAGAAGATCGGGGACAAGATCGTGCGGCTCTTAAAGCCCAGCCACGACTGAGACCCTGTCCCGTTCCTTTTAACGAGTTCCTGTTTTACGAGACCAGCTTGTACAGCGTTGTTCTCCGGCGGAGCGGTCGGCCGATGTCCTCTGCTATCCGCTGCATCTCCTTCGGGTCAAGGTAATCGGTGTTGGTTGCCCCGGCGCCCTTTGAGATGCTTTCCTCGAAGACCGTTCCGCCGAGATCGTTGGCGCCGGCGATCAGGCCGAGCTGGGCCATCTTGATCCCTTCCTTCACCCAGGAGACCTGGATATTTCTGAAATTATCGAGAAAGAGCCGCGAGACCGCGACCATCAGGTGGTCTTCCCGTCCGGTCGCCCCGGCCCGGGCCTTCCCCTGCCGGTAGATCGGGGTGTTCATGTGGATGAACGAGAGCGGGACGAACTCGGTAAACCCGTTCGTTTCGTCCTGGATGTCACGGAGGATTGCGAGGTGGGCCACCCGGTCTTTCTCGCTCTCGCAGTGGCCGTACATGATGGTTGCTGTCGAGGGAATCCCGAGTCCGTGGGCCTCGGTGACGATCCGGACCCACTCTTTCGTGGGTAT
>Ga0302250_1000412_pt1 | contig 42978 bp, 29 predicted proteins | sample AAG_RA_Asp_MG_FD_193536 | JGI IMG/M metagenome (GOLD analysis project Ga0302250, IMG submission 193536) | Enriched activated sludge microbial communities from anaerobic digester in WTTP, New Holstein, Wisconsin, United States - AAG_RA_Asp | ecosystem: Engineered > Bioreactor > Anaerobic >...
AAGGCTCGGGAGCCGCGGGAGCGGGCGGCGGCGTCGCCGGGGCCGCGGCCGGGGCGGGCTGCGGAGCCGCGGGGGCCTCGGGGGCCGGGGCGGGCTCCCCGGCCGCCGCGGGGGCCGGGGCGGCAGGCTCGGGCGCCGGGGCCTCCGGGGCCTTGGGGGCCGGCGGGGGGGGCGGTTCGACCTTCGCCACCGGTGCCGTGGCCTTCGGGGCCTGGGCCACCGGGGGCTCGGCGGGGATCGTGGGCTCCCGGTCCCCGGGCCACAGGATCACGGCCGCCACCGCCAACGCCACGGCGACCGCCACCAGCACCAGGAAGGTCACCAGGGCCTTGCTCCCTCCCTCTCGGGTTCCCGGGGAAGGCTTCCTGGCCGTCCGGGAGGGAGGCATCGGCGGGGGAGTGGCCGGCCGGGGACCCGTCTTGGGGGGTTCGGCCGCGGGTCTGGGGGCCTCGGGGGCCGCCGTCCGGGGCGTCTCGGGCGGCCGGGCCGGGGTGGAAGGCACCGGGACGCCAGGCGCCGGGGCGACCTTCGAGGGCTCCCGACCAGCCTGGCGGGCGGCCTTCGCGGCCTTCCGGCGGGACCGCTTGGAGGATCCGGGGAGGTTCTCGACCCGGGCGAAGGGGGCCATCGGGGGAGACTTGGGGGCCTCGGAAATCGCCGACTCCATCTCCAGCGTCCCGGCGGGGGCCTCGGGCGGCAGGTCCGCCCGGGGCGATCCGGAGACCTCCTCCTCCACCACGTCGATCTCTTCCAGGACCTCCTCCCCCGAGGTCCCGGCCACCTCGATCACCTCCTCCTCCAGTTCCAGGATCTCCTCCTCGGGAACCGGCGGGGGCACCGGGGGCGGGGGGGGCGGTGGCTCGGGGGCGGCCTCCTGGGGCGGGAAGACCATCGGGGCCACCACGGTCTTGTCCTCGTCCCAGGCCTCCTCGGCGGACCCGGCACCCCGCGGGGCCGGCTCAACCGAAGGCTCCGATATCACGACGGTTTCCAGGTCCTCCTCGGCCGGGACGACGACGGTCGCCGGTTCCGGCTCGGGAGAGGCCTCGGGGGCCTCGGCCGCCGCCTCGGCCGGTTCCGGAGACGCGGCGACGGGCTCGGGGGGCACGCCGGTTTCCACGACGGGAGCGGGAGATTCCGTCTCGGGCGGAACCGCGACCGGCCCGGGCTCCGGGGGGACGACGGCCTCTTCGACGGGAGCCGGGGGTTCGGGAAGGGGCGCCGCCTCGACGGGCGCCGGGGCCTGGGGTGCCGGAACCCGGGGCGCCGGGGCCAGTTCCACCGGCAGGGGGGTCACTCCGGAATCCTCTCCCACCTGGATGCGGATCGCCCGGAAGGACCCGGTCTCGTGGCTCCGGCGCTGCCAGAGCCCCTCGGACTCGATCGCCTTCAGGACCCCGAGGAACTCCGAGGCGAACTCCTCGACGGTGGCCGGGCGCCGGGCGGGATCGGCCGCGGTGGCCGCGACGTACAGGTCGTCCAGCCGCCTCGTGAGGCGGGGCACCTGGGCGCTCAGGGGCACCTCGGGCTGCACCGGGCTGACCGCCAGGATCTCCCCCAGCACCAGGGCCAGGGAATAGACGTCGGACTGGCGGAACTCCAGTTCCGGCTGGCTCAACTGCTCCGGTCCCCGGTAGTAGTCGCAGACCGGGATCTGCTCCCCCTCGGCCAGGGGCCGCACAACCAGGTGGTAGGGGTCCGTGGTGACCAGCCGATCCGGCTGGACGAAGAAGTTCTCGGGCTTGATGTTTCCGTGGATGGCCCCGAGGCGATGGATCGCCAGCACCGCGTCGAACAGCCGCTGGGCATAGTTGCGGACCTTCGGCAGGGGGAAGGATTCCCCGCTTTCGGCATGGATGTCGATCACCTGACGGAGGGACATGCCCTCCATCAGCGCGGAGGTCAGGAAATGGCGGCCCTCGGCATCCTCCTGCACCTCCAGGATGCGGCAGACCGCCGGGTCCTGGAAGGTCCGGGCCCGGTAGAGGCGACGGAGGTTCTGCTCCCGGAAGGGGGAGGTGAAGAGGTCCCTCCGGAAGACCTTGACGGCCACCGGCAGGTCCAGGGCGAGGTCCAGGGCCTTGAAGACGTAGCCCGAGGGCCCCTCGCCCCTCCCGAACGCCAGGCGATAGCGTTCCACCAGCTTGGACCCCACGGCCGGCAAGTCCCTTCCGTCCATCGACCTTCCTCCTTGGGAGCCGCAAGAACGCCCCGGAGACTATCAGAAAAGTTCCAGAGGTTTCAACCGGGTGCGGTTCGCGGTTCCCCTCCGTTTCTGCGAGGATCCGGCAGGGGCTTCGCGAGGTGACAGGATGTGCAGCCGGTTCACCCAGACCGAGATCGGGCCGCTGCTGCACCGGCTGCTGGGGCCGGGGATCGCCGAACTGCCCGCGAGGTACAACATCGGCCCCGGCCAGGAGGCCCTGGCGGTCCGGAGCCTCCCCGGGAACGGGCCGGCTCCGGCGAGGATGCGCTTTGGCTGGCCCCGACGGAACGGCCCCCCGGGACTGCTGCTGAACGTCCGGGCCGAAACGGCGGCGGCGAAGTTCCGGGAGGCGCTCCGGACCCGGAGGGCCGTCCTCCCCGCCGACGGGTTCTACGAGTGGACCGGATTCCCGGGGGACCGCCGACCCTGGCTGGTCCGGAGGCGGGACCGGCAGCCCTTCCCCCTGGCGGCCTTCTGGACCGTCCAGGAGCCCGGCGACCTCCCGTCCTTCGTGATCCTGACCATTCCCCCGAACGAGGTCGTCGCGGCGATCCACGACCGGATGCCCCTGGTGCTGTCCCCCGAGGACTGTCCCCTCTGGCTGGACCCCGCCGCCGGGGACCCGGGCATCGATCAGCGGCTTCGCCCCCCGGCGCCCGGGGACTGGGAGGCGGTGCCCGTCTCCCGCCGGGTGAACCGGCCGGACGTGGACGACCCCTCCCTCTGGGTTCCCGACCCGGACACCCCGACCCTGTTCTGACCCCGGCACTTCTCGCGGCCTCCGACCGGCCGACGGGTCCAGGCTCGGCTGCAAGACCCGGATACCGAGGGCTTGACAGGGGTACGATTCCGCACGGATCCTCCAGTGTTGTACCAGACAGTCCCGGAAACGGGCAGACAAGGACCATGGCTCGCCAGTGGTGGCTGACACTGCTGTCCAACGCGGCCCTGCTGGTCTCCCTGTCGGTGATCTACGGCATTCTTGCCGAGTGGGCCGGACGCCGAAGGCCCCTGGGACGCCTGGCCAGCGGGACCGCCTTCGGATTCGTCGCGGTGCTGGTGATGGCGGCGCCGTTGCACCTGGAGCCGGGACTCCAGTACGACGGCCGGTCCGTCGTGATCTCGATGGCCGGCCTGTTCGCGGGCGGCTGGACCGCCGCCATCGCCGGGGTGATCGCTGCGGCCTACCGCATCCACCTGGGCGGGATCGGGGTTCTCCCGGGAATGGGCACCATCGTGACGTCGGCTCTCGCCGGTTGGGGCTGGAGGCGGTGGATCCGGGGGCGGGTGACGGGGATCCGGGAATGGCACCTGGTCGTCTTCGGACTGCTCCTGCACTTGGCGGTGCTCGCCTGGCAGGCCATGCTGCCCGGACGATACCTCTCCCAGGTCTTCCTGGGCGTGGGGCCCGCATTCCTTTCGGTCTTCACCCTCGGGACCCTGCTGCTGGGATGGCTCCTGGCAGGGGTGGAACGCCGCATCGAGGATCGCCAGCGGGACCTGGAGGGGCACCTGCGGGAGGTCACGAGGCTCCACGAGGAACTGAACCGGCGACACCGCGATCTGGCGGCCCTGCACAGGGAACTGGGAAGGCACGTCGCGATGACGGCCCACGACCTGAAGGCACCCGTGCGGGCAGTCCTCGGGTTCGCCGACGTCCTCCGCACGGACATCGAATCCCCGTCCGGAGGCGGGCAACGGGAGATCCTCGGTCGAATCCTCGACGCCGCTTCTCGGATGGAAAGCCTCCTGGAGGAACTGGAACGGTACGCCCGGGTGATCCAGGTACCGATCTCCCGGGTCATCATCCCGGTTCGACCCCTGGTCGAACAAGTGACGGGGGAGTTCCCGGAATTCCTGAGGCAGCCCCGCCTGGCGCCCCGGACCGACGGCCCAGCCGACGTCGCGGTGCTCGGAGACCGGGAACTGCTGGAGCGATGCCTGCAGAACCTGCTGTCCAACGCGGTGAAGTTCGTGCGCCCCGGCGAGGCCCCCCGGATCGAGATCCGATGGTCGAGGCCGCGACCAGGATGGGTCCGCCTGGAGGTCCGGGATCGGGGCATCGGGGTGCCGGAACAGGACCGGGATCGGATTTTCGAACCCTACGAGCGCCTCCACGGCCGGGAGACCTACCCGGGTTCGGGGCTGGGCCTCGCGATGGTCCGCCGGGCCGTGGACCGGATGGAGGGGCACTGCGGCGTGGAGGCCAACCCGGACGGGGGCAGCGTGTTCTTCCTGGAACTTCCGGAAGCGGAGGAAACCAGATGACCGCGTCACCACCGACGGACGAAGGGGGCCACGAACCGGGAACCCGCGTCCCCCCCGGAGTCCTGCTGCTCGTGGACGACGAGCCCGACGACCGGACCCTGGTCGAGATGGCGGTCCGGGCAGAGCCCGACCTCCGGGACGTCCCGGTCCGCCACGTCCGGAACCGGGAGGAACTGGAACAGGCCATCGGGAACGCCCGGGTGGCGGCGGTCGTGACCGACCACCGGCTGTGCTGGGGGAACGGGCTCGAGGTCCTCGGCCGCATCCGGAAGCATGACCCATGCATCCCGGTGATCTTCTTCACCGCGACCGGCAGCGAAGAGGTGGCGGTGGCCGCCCTCCAGGGAGGCGCCCGGGACTACCTGACCAAGAGGCACAGCCACCTGCCCCGGCTGGTCCGGGTGATCCGCCAGGCCCTCGAGGAGCAGCAGACCTACCGGAAGGCCAGGGACATCGAGGAACGATGGGCCCGCCTGTTCGCCAACGTCCCGGTGGGACTGTACCGGACGACGCCCGACGGCCGGACCCTCCATGCCAACGAGGCGCTGCGGACCCTTCTGGGGATGCCCCCCGGGACCCGGAATCCCTCCGTCACCGAGTTCTATCAGAACCCCCGGGACCGCGAACGGCTGCTGGAGATCCTGCGGCGGGACCGGGTCGCCCGGGACTTCCTGGTGCCGATTCGGGGTCCGGGGGGACAGACCCGGTGGTGCTCCCTGAACGCCCACCTGGTGGAGGACCCCGCCGACGGCGAGGTCATCGAGGGAGCCCTGGTGGACGTCACCGAGCGACTCGACAACGAGCGCCGCATCCGGGAGACCCTGGACAGCACCATCCGGACCCTGGCGACGGCCCTCGAGAAGCGGGATCCCTACACCGCGGGGCACCAGCGGCGCGTGGCCGGACTGGCAGCCAGGATGGCGGCGCTGCTGGGCTTCGACGAGGAGGCCCGGCACGGGGTGTACCTCGGGGGCCTGCTCCACGACATCGGCAAGATCGCGGTGCCCGCAGAGATCCTCTCGTCCCCGAGACGCCTGACCCCGGCCGAATACCAGATCATCCAGAGCCACTGCGCCGTGGGATGGGAAATCCTCCGGGAGATCTCCTTCCCGTGGCCGGTGGCCGAGATGGTGCGCCACCACCACGAGCGGATGGACGGATCAGGATACCCCGACGGGCTCCGGGGAGACGCGATCTCCCGGGAGGCACGCCTGCTCGCGGTGGCCGACGTGGCCGAGGCGATGGCCTCCCACCGGCCCTACCGGCCGGCCCTGGGCCTCCAGGCGGCCATCGCCGAGTTGCAGGCGCACCGGGGCAGGCTGTACGACGAGGACGCGGTGAACGCCTGCGTCGAGGTCCTGCGGACCGAGGGCTTCGGGGACTGACGGCGCACCGGATCCCGACCCTGCACGGATCCGTTTCCTGCACGGATTTGTTCCTCGGGGAGCCTTCCGGCCTATGATCCCGGGAGTTGGCGCAAGCCCACCCCGGGCGGAAGGGAGAGGCATGGAAGAGATCGTCCGGCTGGATTGCCGGGGCATGAAATGCCCCCGGCCGATCATCGAACTGGCGAAGGCGGCCCGACGGAATGCCCCCGGAACGCTGCTGGAGGTCGTGGCGGACGACCTGGCCTTCGAGAGCGACGTTCGGGCCTGGTGCGAGACCACCGGGGCCGTCCTGGCGGACCTGGCCTCGGCCGGCGGGGTCTGGACGGCCCGGGTCCGGCTGCCGGGCTGAAGGGGAGGTATCGATGTCTGCGGAGATGCGAGAGGAGGGCCGCCAGGACCTCCTGGAACGGCGAATCGCCGCCGTGGAATCGAGATTGGGGAGCCTGGCGGACCGGATCGAGGCCGGGCTCCCGGCGAATCGGGTCTGCCTGATCTGCTTCAGCGGGGACTGGGACCGGCTGTTCGCGGCCCTGACCATCGCCCACGGGGCCCTGGCCCTGGGACAGGAAGTGCACCTCTTCTTCACCTTCTGGGGCGTGTCGGCCCTGCGGGGCGAGGGCGACGAGGAGTGCCAGGAACCGCCACCGGATCTGTCCCGACGGCTGCTGCAGCGCATGCTGCCCCGGGGCCCCCTGGGCGCGAAACTGTCCCGGATGCACTTCCTGGGCCTCGGGCGGTCGATGATGAAACGCCTGATGCGCCGCCACGGGGTGGACGACGTGGACGTGCTGCTCCGGGAGGTCCGGGAACTCGGCGGCAAGGTGCACCTGTGCGAGACCTCCGCCCTGCTCCTGGGAGTCCGGAAGGAGGACCTGGCGAATCCCGAGGGCATCGATCGCTGCGGGGTCGCCACCTTCATGAGCCTGGCGCTCCGGAGCCGCCTGGTCCTGTTCGTGTAGTCTCCAGCGGGAGGAAGGCCATGGAACCCGTCCAGACGATGATCGTGCTGACCACGGGCAAGCAGGACCGGGGGACCCGGGCGACGCTGGCCTTCTCCTGGGGCTGCGCCGCCCTGGCGATGGGGCAGCGGGTGGCCCTCTACCTGACGATGGACGGGACGGTCTGGGCCGTCCAGGGGTCCGACCGGGGGGTGGCGGTCAGCGGGTTCGAGCCGCTGGGGGAGTACGTCGAGCAGTTCCTGGCCCTGGGGGGGGAGATCCTGGTCTGCGCCCCCTGCAGCGAGTACTACTGCAGCCTCGACGGCATCCAGCCGGGGGCGATCCTCCGGCAGGGGACCTCCCTGGTGGGGCTCGCCACGATCGTGCACCGCATCGGGAGCGAGACCAAGGTCATCACGCTGTGAGGCTGCCGATGGACAATCCGGCCAGCGGGAACCCGGTCGGGAGGGGACCCGAGGAGAACCCCGACCGGGAGGTTTCGCGGATCGAGCGGATGGAGGCCCTGCTGCGGAAGGCCCACGCCGAGGCCCTAGAGGCCCAGGGGGCCGAGGAGGAGACCCGGCGTCGCCTGGACGCCCTCCAGCAACAGGTGGACCAGGTCTCGGCGCTGAACCGCCGCCTGGCCGAGGCGAACGCCGAGACCGCGGAACTGATGGCGGCCCTGGAGGAACGCAACGCGAGCCTGAAGCAGGCGAATCAGCAACTGGCCCGGGCCAATGCCTACGCCGCCGAGATGGTCGCCCTGATCGAGACCAAGGAGGAGGAGATCCAGCGCCTGAACCGGGCCCTGGCGGCCGCGAACGCCCAGGCAGCGGAACTGGTGGCCGACCGGGAGTTCCGGATGGAGGAACTGGAGCGCCTGAACCGGAGGCTCGCCGAGGAGGTCCAGCAGCGACGCCTGGCCCAGGAGGAGGCGGCCCGCCTGGCCGAGCAGCTGCGGGCGGCGAACCAGGACCTCGACCGGCTGGCGACGCTGGACCCCTTGACGGACCTCTACAACCGCCGCGGCCTGGAACGGCTGCTGGACGCCGAACTGAACCGGTCGGCCCGGACCGGGGATCCCATCGGGGTCCTCTTCGCGGACTTCGACGACTTCAAGTCGATCAACGAGCGTTTCGGGCACGCCGGCGGCGACGGAGCCCTCCGGGAGTGCGGGTTGCGCCTGCGCCAGAGCCTGCGGCCCACGGACGTCGTGGCCCGGATCGGGGGCGACGAGTTCCTGGCCATCCTGCCCGGCGTGGACGAGGGGGGGCTGGACGACCTGGCCCGCCGCTTCCTCGAGGGCATCTCCTCGTCCCCCGTGACCCTCGGAGGCCAGAGGGTCTTCCTGACGGTCAGCGTGGCCGCGGGGGTGCTGCCGCCCTCGGTGACCGAGATCGAGCAGATCCTGTCCTGGAGCCGGAGCGCCCTGGAGCAGAGCAAGAGACAGGGCAAGAACCGGTTCACCCGGATCCTCTCCTGAAGCCCCCTCGGCGGCCCCTACCCCCCGGATCGCGGAAGGGAATCCCGCCTGTCGGCCCGGCACGGGCCACCGGGAAGCGACTTGCATCGGAAAGGGGTTTGGGGGTATCACGGCGGCGGCTTTCCGGGGGAGGTCCGGGGATGGAGTGGATGCTTTCGGGCCGGCCGGCCCTTTCTGCGTTCCGCTTGGAGAACCTCCGGAGGGCCCTCGAGGAGGCCCTCGCCCCCGGAGGCCCGCTGCGGCTGGAGGCGCGGTTCGTCTACCTGATCGACCTGGATGCCCCGCTGGATCCCGAGGCGATCGATCGGGCCCGGACGCTCCTCGAGGCCGAGGACCCCGACCCGTCGCGCCCGCGGGGTTTCTTCGTGATGCCCCGACGGGGAACCGTGTCGCCGTGGTCCTCCAAGGCGACGGACATCTTCCGGCGGTGCGGCGTGGAGGGGGTCCGGCGGGTCGAGCGGGGCATCGAGTGGCGGGTCGAGGACTCCGCCGGGTCCCTCTGGGGGCCCGACCGCCTGGGTCCCGCCCTGGGCCGGATCCACGACCGGATGACCGAGGAGGTCCGCACCGACCTCGCAGGGCACTTCGACCACCGCCCCCCGGCGCCGGGACGGGTCTTCGACGTCCTCGGCGAGGGGATCGAGGCCCTCCGGCGGGCCGACCGGATGCTCGGCCTGGCCCTCCGGGAGGAGGAACTGCAGTACCTCCAGCAGGTCTTCACCGCCGCCGGGCGCAACCCCACCGACACCGAACTGGTGATGTTCGGCCAGGTGAACTCCGAGCACTGCCGGCACAAGATCTTCAACGCCTCCTTCGTCCTGGACGGGGTGCCCCAGCCCCAAAGCCTCTTCGAGATGATCCGGGAGACCCACCGGCTCCACCCCCGGGGAACGCTGGTGGCGTACCGGGACAACGCGGCGGTGGTCGAGGGCTTCGAGGGATGGGAGTTCGACCCCGATCCGCGGACCCGCCGGTACCGGTTCCGCCGGGGCCGCCTGGAGCGGGTGATGAAGGTGGAGACCCACAACCACCCCACGGCCATCTCCCCGGACCCCGGGGCGGCCACGGGCGTCGGCGGGGAGATCCGGGACGAGGCGGCCACGGGGATCGGGGCCCGGTCCAAGGCTGGCCTCTGCGGCTTCGTGGTGTCCCACCTGCGGATCCCCGGGGATCTCCAGCCCTGGGAGACTCCCGTCGCGGACCACCCGGCCCGCCTGGCCACGCCGCTGGAGATCATGACCCGGGGGCCCATCGGGGGAGCGGCCTTCGGCAACGAGTTCGGGCGCCCCCAGATCTGCGGGTTCTTCCGGACCTACGAGCAGGTGGTGGATGGGCGGCACCGGGGCTTCCACAAGCCCGTGATGCTGGCCGGCGGCATGGGGGCCATCCGGGCGGTCAACGTCCACAAGAAGGACCTGGGCCCCGGGCTGCTGGTGGCCCAGATCGGAGGGCCGGCCCTGCGGATCGGCCTGGGCGGCGGCGCCGCCTCCTCGATGGCCACCGGGAGCAACGACGAGAACCTCGACTTTGACTCGGTGCAGCGGGGCAACGCCGAGATGGAGCGGCGGTGCCAGGAGGTGATCGACGCCTGCGCCGCCGAGGGGGAACGCAACCCGATCCGGAGCATCCACGACGTCGGCGCCGGGGGGCTTTCCAATGCCTGCCCCGAGATCGTCGAGGGAGTGGGCGCGGTCTTCGACCTGAGGGCCATCCCCAACGAGGAGCCCTCGATGAGCCCCATGGAGGTCTGGTGCTGCGAGGCCCAGGAGCGGTACGTGCTGGCCATCGACCCGGCGGACCGGGAACGGTTCGAGGCCCTCTGCCGCCGGGAACGCTGCCCCGTGGCCTTCATCGGCGTCACCGTCGGGGACAACCGACTGGTTCTGCGGGACGATCTCTTCGGGGACCGTCCCATCGACCTGGACCTGCCGGCCCTGCTGGGGCGCCCTCCCCGGATGGTGCGGGAGGACCGGCGCGCCGGGCCCCGGTCCGAACCCCTGGACCTGTCGGGCATCGAGGCTCCACAGGCCCTGGCCCGTGTGCTCCGGTTCCCGTCGGTGGCCGACAAGACCTTCCTGGTGACCATCGCGGACCGGAGCGTGACGGGACTGGTCCACCGGGACCAGATGGCCGGTCCCTTCCAGGTCCCGGTGTCGGACTGCGCCGTCACGGCGACGGACTACCGGGGAACCTCGGGAGAGGCGATGGCGGTGGGAGAGAGGTGCCCCCTGGCGGTGATCGACGCCCCGGCCTCGGGGCGGATGGCCATCGGGGAGGCTCTGTCGAACCTCGCGGCGGCGGCCGTCGGGTCCCTGGACCGGGTGCACCTCTCGGCGAACTGGATGTGCGCCTGCGGGGAGCCCGGGGAGGACGCGGCCCTCCACGACACGGTCCGGGCGGTGGCCCTGGAACTCTGTCCCCGCCTGGGGGTGTCGATCCCCGTGGGCAAGGACTCCCTCTCGATGCGGACGGTCTGGAAGGACCGCCAGGGACGGGATCACCGGCAGGTCAGCCCGCTCTGCCTGGTGGCCACGGCCTTCGGCCCGGTGGACGACGTCCGCCGGGTGGTGACGCCGGACCTGAAGCCGGTGGACTCGGTGCTGCTGCTGGTGGACCTGGGAAACGGCCGCAACCGCCTGGGCGGCAGCACGCTGGCCCAGGCCTGGGACCGGACCGGCGGGGAGGTCCCGGACCTGGACGACCCGGAACGCTTCCGGGCCGCCTTCGACACCCTCCAGGAACTGCTGGCCGAGGGGCGGATCCGGGCGATGCACGACCGGTCCGACGGGGGGGTGGCGGTGACGCTGGCCGAGATGGCCATGGCGGCCGGGATCGGCTTCGAGGTGGACCTCCCGGGGGACCCGGAACGGCCCCTGGGCCCCCTCTTCGCCGAGGAACTGGGCTGGGTCCTCCAGGTGGAACCGGGCGACCTGGATCGGGTCGAGGAACGGCTGGCGAGCCGGGGCCTCGGGAACGGCACCCGCTCCATCGGCCGGCCGCGAAGGGACCGGCGCTTCCGGGTGGCGGTGGGGGGTAGGACCGCCCTGGAGGGGTCCGTCGGGCAGTTGCGCCGCTTCTGGTCGGCCCTGACCTTCCGGATGCAGTCCCTCCGGGACGACCCGGCCTGCGCCCGGGAGGAATACCTCCGGGGACAGCGGGACGACGCTCCGGGGCTGTCGTTCCACGTCGCCTTCGACCCCGAGGCGGTCCCGGGCCCCCGGGCCGCGCCCCCCCGTCCTCCACGGGTGGCGATCCTCCGGGAACAGGGGGTCAACGGGCACCGGGAGATGGCCGCGGCCTTCACGCTGGCGGGATTCGAGGCCGTGGACGTCCACATGACCGACCTGCTGGAGGGGCGGGCGGACCTGGCCTCCTTCTCGGGCCTGGCGGCCTGCGGCGGCTTCTCCTATGGGGACGTCCTGGGGGCCGGGTCCGGCTGGGCGGGGTCGATCCGGTTCCACCCGGGGATCCGGGACCAGTTCGAGGCCTTCTTCCGGCGTCCGGATACCTTCACGCTGGGGGTCTGCAACGGCTGCCAGATGGTCTCCCAGCTGGCAGACCTGATCCCGGGCGCCTCGGCCTGGCCCCGGTTCATCCGAAACCGGTCCGAGCAGTTCGAGGCCCGGCTCTCCACGGTGGAGGTGCTCCCATCCCCCTCGGTGCTCCTCCGGGGCATGGAGGGGTCCCGGCTGCCGGTCCCGGTGGCCCACGGTGAGGGGCGGGTCCTCTTCGAATCCCCGGAACGGGAGGCCGCCTGCCTCCAGGGGGGGCTGCTGGCCCTGCGCTACGTGGACGGAACCGGCCGGCCCGCGGAAACCTACCCGGACAACCCGAACGGCTCGCCGGGAGGGATGACCGGCTTCACCTCGGCCGACGGCCGGGCGCTGATCCTGATGCCCCACCCCGAGCGGGCCTTCCGTTCCATCCAGCTCTCCTGGAGGCCCCCGGACCTCTTCGCCGGGGAGGCCGGCCCGTGGATGCGGATGTTCCGCAACGCCTACGCCTTCGCCTGCGGCCACGCCGCCGGGACGAAGGACCCACCGGATTCTTCCGGGTGACGGTTCATGACCGCGGGGACAGCAGCCGGATCATCGCGTCGGCGAAGGCCGCCGCCCAGGCGGGGCCCGCCGCGGTGACGATGCCCTCGGGGTCCGTGACGACCCCCTCGTCGCAGATCACGGCTCCCCGCTGGACCAGGTGGGCGTGGCGTTCGGGCCAGGCGGTGGCCCGGCGTCCCTGGAGCAGGCCCGCCTCGGCCAGGACGGAGACCGCCGCGCACAGCGCCCCCACCGGGCGATGGGCCTTTTGGGCCTCCCGGGCCACCCGGTGGGCCGAGGCGTCGTCCACCAGCGACAGGGACCCCTCGCCCCCGGCGAAGATCACGGCGTCGTACCGGTCTCCCCGGGTCTCGGCCAGGGAGACCTCGGCCCGGATCCAGGATCCCAGGGATCCCCGGCAGGGCCCGGTCCCGGTGGATGCGACGGTCACCCGGTGGCCCGCCTCCTCCAAGCGCGCCTTGGGGACCAGGGCCTCCTCGTCCCGGAATCCCCGGGGCGCCACGACCAGCAGGACTTCCGCCATTCCGCCCCTCCCGACTCAGGGGAACCACGGGGGATTTTGGAGCAGGCTCCCCAGCAGGTAGAGGGACCCGGTGACCAGCACGCTCCCGCGGGGTCCTGCCATCGCCATCGCCCGACGGACCGCCTCCCGGGCCTCCGGGATCACCTCCACGGGGGTTCCCGGACGGGCGAACGACCGGGCGATCGCCGCCAGGTCCGCCGGTTCCGCCAGTCCCGGGATGGAGGTCTCGATCACCGCGTCCATCCCGGGGACGATCCGCCGGAGGACCCCCGCCACGTCCTTCTCCGGGCGGCTTCCGTGAACCATCACCCGGGGCCGCGGCAGCGCCGCGTCTGCCAGGGCCTCCGCCAGGGCCTCCGCACCGGCCGGGTTGTGGCAGCCGTCCAGCACCACGACCGGCCGCTCCCGGACCCGCTGGAAGCGCCCGGGCCACCAGGCCGTCCCCAGCCCCACCCGGACCGCCGCGTCTCCCACCAGGAACCCCGACGGCTCCAGGGCCTCGGCCGCCGCCACGGCCATCGCCGCGTTGGCGCCCTGGAAGGGACCCGCCAGGGAGAGGGAGAGGCCGCGGATCACCCGGTGGGGGCTGTGGTAATCCCACTGGTGGTCCTGCTTCCGGACCAGGTCGAAATCGACCCCCCGCCTGCGGACCGGCACCCCCAGTCGCCCCATCGCGGGCCGGGCGACCTCCCGGTAGAGGTCCTCCCCGATCCCCGTCACCAGCACCCGGCCCCTCCGGGCGACTCCGAGTTTCTCCCGGGCGATGTGCCCCTCGGTGGGGCCCAGCCACTGGGTGTGGTCCAGGCCCACGTTGGTCAGGATGCTGACCGCCGGGTCGCAGACGTTCGTGCTGTCCCAGCGCCCGCCCATCCCCACCTCGATCACCCCGATGTCCACCGGCGCCCGGGCGAACGCCAGGAACCCGATGGCCGTGAGGGCCTCGAAGAAGGTGGCCCGGACGGCCCGGCCGGGCCCCTCCATCGCCTCCCGGACCTCCCGGGCCAACGACTCGAAGCGATCCGCGTCCAGGGGCAGCCCGTCCAGGGCCACCCGCTCCCGGGGATGGGTCAGGTGGGGGGAGGTGAACCGCCCGGTCCGGTACCCCGCGGCCCGGAGCATGGATTCCAGGAAGGCCGCCGTGGACCCCTTCCCGTTGGTCCCGGTGATCAGCACCGCCGGGAAGGCCCGCTCGGGGTTCCCCAGGCGGCCCATCAGGGCCCGGATCCGCGACAGGCCGGGGCGGATGCCGGTGCGCTGGAGGCCCCGGAGGGCCGGAAGCAGGTCCGAGTCGTCCATCGGTCCTCGCGATGTCCCGGTCCGGACCTCAGTCCAGGAAGGTCCGCAGTTTCTTGGACCGGGAGGGATGGCGGAGCTTCCGGAGGGCCTTCGCCTCGATCTGCCGGATGCGCTCCCGGGTGACCTTGAACTCCTGCCCCACCTCCTCCAGCGTATGGTCGCACTTCTCGCCGATGCCGAACCGCATGCGGAGGACCTTCTCCTCCCGGGTGTTCAGGCCGCAGAGGACCTTGCGCATCTGCTCCGACAGGTTCGCCCGGACCACGCTGTCCGAGGGGCTCGGGGTCTTCTTGTCCTCGATGAAGTCCCCCAGGTGGCTGTCCTCCTCCTCGCCGAGGGGGGTCTCCAGGGAGATGGGCTCCCGGGCGATCTTCATCACCTTGCGCACCTTGTCGAGGGGGATCTCCATCCGGATCGAGACCTCCTCGGGGGTCGGCTCCCGGCCCAGTTCCTGGACCAGCATCCGGCTGGTCCGGATCAGTTTGTTGATGGTCTCGATCATGTGGACCGGGATCCGGATCGTCCGGGCCTGGTCGGCGATGGCCCGGGTGATCGCCTGGCGGATCCACCAGGTGGCGTAGGTGCTGAACTTGTAGCCCCTCCGCCACTCGAACTTCTCCACGGCCTTCATCAAGCCGATGTTGCCTTCCTGGATCAGGTCCAGGAACTGGAGGCCGCGGTTGGTGTACTTCTTCGCGATGGACACCACCAGGCGGAGGTTCGCCTCGACCAGTTCGCACTTGGCCCGGTCCGCCCGGGCCTCGGCGGCGACGATGCCGCAGTAGGTCTCCCGGACCTGGGCCGCCGTGAGGTGGGCCCGATCCTCGTGCCGCCGGATGCTCTTCCGGGCGTTCTGGACCTGCCGGTCCAGGCTCTCCAGCTGTTCCAGGGAAAACACCGCCCCGTCGGGCAGTGCCGCCGTCCGATCCGGCGACATCCGGGCCTCCCGGAGCAGCCGGCGCAGGTTCGCCAGGTTGCCGCCGACCGCCCGCTCCACCTCGGCGATGTGGGCCTCCTGCGTCTCGATCTCGCGCTTCAGTTCTTTCAGCTTGTGGACGATCGACGCGATGAAGGACCGGTTCAGGCGCAGGTCGATCAGCGTCTTCCGGAGGCGGTTCTCCTGGTCGGTCAGCTGCTCCTCGAGTTCCTGCCGCTGCCGGGGCGACCGGTTGGCGGCCTGCATGCGCTGCTTCGTCTTGTGGATGGCCCGGTCCAGTTCCCGGGCCTGCTCCAGGAGGTCCAGCACCCGCTTCCGGGTGGTCGCCTCCTGGTCCACCGTCTCCTCCTCCTCGTCCAGGTCCTTCACCAGGGTCTTCAGGTTGACCTGGTCCCGGCGGATCCGGTCCTCCAGGGCAAGGATCTCCTCGATGGCGATCTCGGTCTTCATGATCAGGTCGAAGACCTCCATCTCGCCGTCCTCGATCCGCCGGGCGATCTCGACCTCCCCCTCCCGGGTCAGCAGGGGGACCTCGCCCATCCGCCGGAGGTACATCCGCACCGGGTCGTTGGACCGCCCGTAGAGGTCGCTCCCGTCCTCGTCGTCCCGGGGCCGGTTGGACCCCACCGCGGCCTTCGGGGGACGGGACTGGGGACCGTCCTCCGCGTCCACGTCGTGGGACCTCAACTGGGTCAGCATCTCCTCCATCTCTTCCGGGGACGCCCCATCCCGAATCACCGAGTCGTTGAAGTCGTCCATCGTCTCGTCCCTCCCCGTTCCGACCCCCGGCCGAAGAACCCCGCGGCGGTTTCCCGCGCCGCCGCCCGCGTCATCCCGGCCCCGCCATCGAGGACGGTCCGGCGCCCCCGGCCAGGGGCCCCTTCGACGGGACCGTCTGGAGGGAACGCCGCAGTTCCATCACCTGTCTCCAGAGTTCCACGTGGCGCGCCTGGAGGCTTGCGACCTCCTCGTGCCTCCCGCTCTCGCCGGCGATCCGGATGCGGTCCTCGACGTCCCGAACCTCCCGTTCCAGGGCCGCCACCCGGAGCAGCGCCACGGTGTCGCGGAACTCCTTCCCGGGATCGGCCGGCGGGTTTCCCGAGGAGACGTCGCGGGAAAGCAGCCGGATCAGCGGTCCCCCGTCGGTCGCCGACCGCACCAGCACGTCCGCCGGGTCCTCGCCCTCCAGGGAGGCCTTCACCAGGACCTGGAAGGCCTGCCGGGCCGCCGGGCTGCCCAGGAGGTTCCAGGCCCCATCCTCCGAGGACTCCAGGCACTGCGCCAGCAGGTCCGGGCAGAGGGCCATCAGGGCCAGGAAGCGCCGTTCGATCCCCGGGCAGACATCGTCTTCCCCGGGACGATCGGCGGCCCTGGAAGGCGCGCGGATCAGGCGGACCACCTCCCGGACATCGACGTCGAGAACCTGGGCCAGTTCCTCGACATACCGCCGGTGGCGGAAGGGGTCCTGCTCGGCCCCCAGGACCTCCCGGGCGCTTTCAATCACCTTCCGCTTCCCGTGAGGGGTCGCGCCGAACCGGGTCGTCAGGGCCCGGAACCACCAGGAGACCATCGGCCTGGCCTGGTCCACCAGCGCCTCGATGCCCTCCCCCCCGACCTTCCGGACCAGTGTGTCCGGGTCCTCCCCGGGAGGGGTCGCCACGACGAATCCCTCGATCCCCTCGGCCACCAGCAGGGGGACCGCCCGCTCGGTCGCCTTGCGCCCGGCATCGTCCCCGTCGAAGAACAGGACCACGGCGTCCGCGAAGCGGCGGATCAGGCGCAACTGGGGGAGGGTCAGGGCGGTTCCCAGGGGCGCCACCACGTTCTGGACCCCCGCCGATACCAGCGAGAGCACGTCGAAATTTCCTTCCACCAGCACGGCCCGCCGCTTCTGGCGGATGGGCATCCGCGCCTGGTGGAGCCCGAAGACGCTCTCGCCCTTCACGTAGACCGGGGATTCCGGGCTGTTGACGTACTTGGGGGCATCGGGATCGGGACGGATGAGCCGGGCGCTGAAGGCGACGGGGACCCCCTCGAGGTTCCGCACGGGACACACCAGGCGCTCCCGGAAGCGCTCGTACACGCCGCCCGCGGAACGGGTCAGCAGTCCCGCCGCCTCGGCCAGGTCCGGCGAGATGCCGTGGCGGCCCAGCCACTCTGCCAGGGCCCCGGGACGCCCCCCGTATCCCAGCCCGAACCGGTCGGCGACCTCCGGCGGGATCCCCCGGGTTTCCAGGTAGCGCCGGGCCTCCTCCCCGTCGGGGGATCGGAGGGCCTCGGCGAAGAACTGCTGGGCGACCTGGATCCCGTGGACCAGTTCGGCCCGCTCCCGGGACCGGGCATCCTCCCGGGGGTCCCGGAGGGCCTCCTCGGCCAGCGTGATCCCCGCCCGGCGGGCCAGGGCGACGAAGGCCTCGGACCGGCTGAGGCCCTGGACCTCCATCAGGAAGGTCATCGCGTTGCCGCCGGCATGGCAGCCAAAGCAGTAGTAGACTCCCTTTTCGGGGTTCACGGTGAAGGAGGGCGTCTTCTCGCTGTGGAAGGGGCAGAGGCCCCACCAGGTCCGGCCCCGCTTCTTCAGGGAGACGTACTCCTGCACGACTTCCAGCAGGTGGACTCTCTGAAGAATTTCCTTGACGTTGGGTCCCGGCGAACGCAACAACGGCCCTCGCGCAGACAAAGGGCAAAGTATTATAGGGAGGAAACCAGAGAATGCAAAGGGCGCCGTACGCCTCCCGGATCCCCCGCGGGCACGCCGGGGAAACAGCCGGGAATCCACATTGGGAACGGGATGTTGCCCGAAGGCGGACCGGGACCGCGTCCCTGACTGGACCGCCACCCGCGGCTCTGGCAGGATCGGCCCCGTGCCCGTGGCTGGATCGCCATGCCGAACCGTCGCCGCCTGAACGTCGTGATCGCCGGCCCCGGGGAGACCGGGGAGTACCTGGCCCGGCGCCTCGTCGAGGAAGAGCACGACGTCACGATGCTGGACGTGTCTGCGGACCGACTGGCCGACCTGGAGGCCCACCTGGAGGTCCGGACCTTTCTGGGCCACGCGGGTTCCACCGGGGCCCTGCGCAGGGCCGGCGTGGGCGCCGCCGACGTTTTCGTCGCCACCAGCAACCGCGACGACGTGAACCTGGTGTCGGCCCTGAAGGCCCGGCTCCTGGGAGCCCGGTGGACGGCCGCCCTGGTGGAGGACGTGGAGGTCTTCGACGAGCCGACGGGTCTCTATCCGGACTTCCTGGGAATCGACCGGGTGATGAACACGCGCTTCCTGATCGCCCGGGAGATCGCGAAACTGATCCGGAGCCGGGGGATCCTGGCCATCGACGACATCGCGGAAAACCACGCCGAGGTGGTGCAGTTCCAGGTCCCGGGGCAGACCGACTGGACCGACCGGCCCCTGGCCGAGCGGCTCTTCCCGGACGAGTGCCTGCTGGTCGCCCTCCGGCGCCAGGGGGAACTGAAGATCCCCCAGGGGTCGGACCGGGTCCTGCCCGGGGACGAGGTCCTGGCGGTGGGGACCCCCGAAGCCCTGGCGGTGCTGGAGGAGCGCCTGGGACATCCGGTGCGGACCCGCCCCCGGTGCCTGGTGATGGGAGGCGGCACCGTGGGGCTCGTCCTCTGCCGCCACCTGGAACAGGTCGCCGAGTCCCTGGTCCTGGTCGAGCGGGACCCGGAACGCTGCCAGGTCCTCGCCCGGGAACTGACGCGCACCACGGTGCTCCTCGGCGACGGGACCGACATCGAACTGCTCCGGGAGGAGGCCGTCGGGTCCCTGGATGTCTTCGCCGCGGTCTCCGGGGAGGACGAGCGGAACATCATCGCGGCCCGGCTGGCCCGGGAAATGGGCGCCCGCCGGGCCATCGCGCTGGTCTCCCGGCCCGCCTACGTCGAGGTCTGTCAGCACCTGGGCCTCGAGGTCGCCATCAGTCCCCGGGTGCTGGTGGCCCGGGAGGTCCTCCGGATGGTCGTCTCCTCGGGGCTGGTGGAGGCGACCCCGGTGATGGGAGGCGCGGCCGAACTGATGGAGGCCGTGGTCTCGGACCGGTCCCGGGTGGCGGGCCGGAACCTCCGGGACGCGAACCTCCCGAAGGGCGTGGTCGTGGCGGGCCTGGTCGATCCCTCCCACCACTTCCGGGTCCCCCACGGGAACTCGGTGCTGGAGCCCGGCTTCCGGGCGATCCTGTTCGGGCGCCCGTCGGTCCGCACCCAGATCCAGGTCCTCTTCCGGGGATAGACGATGAAGGGCCGGGCGATCCTCCGGAGCCTCGGGTCCCTCTGGATCGTCATCGCGGTGGCCCAGGCCACCTCCCTGGTCCCCACCCTCTGGTTCCGGGAATGGTCGCTCGTGATCCCGCTGCTGGCCTCGGCGGCCATCTCGGCCGCCTTCGGTTTCGGAACCCGGCTCCTGGGCCCGCTGGAACTCCGGGCCATGGGCCGGCGGGAGGCCTTCGCCATCGTGGCCCTGGGATGGATCAGCGTCAGCCTCCTGGGGGCCTTGCCCTACGTCTGGAGCGGGGCCCTCCCCCACCCGGTGGACGCCTTCTTCGAATCGGTGTCGGGGTTCACGACCACGGGGTCGAGCGTGGTGGCCGATCCCGAGGCCCTCCCCCGGGGACTGCTCTACTGGCGTGCCCTGACCCAGTGGCTCGGAGGGATGGGGATCATCGTGCTGTTCCTGGCGGTGTTCACCCAGCTGGGCATCGGGGCGCGCTTCCTGTTCCACTCGGAGGTTCCCGGGCCCCTGAAGGAGACCCTGACGCCCCACGTCCGAGACACCTCGGCCGCCCTGTGGCGCATCTACGGCGCCCTGACCCTGGCCCAGACCGTGCTGCTGTGGATGTCGGGCATGGATTTCTTCGACGCGATGCTCCACGCCTTCACCACCCTCTCGACGGGAGGCTTCTCCACCCGGGCCGCCAGCCTGGCCCACTGGAACGGCACCGCCGCCCCGCTGATCGTGCTGGTCTTCATGGTGATCGCGGGCCTGAACTTCTCCCTCTACCAGCACCTGACCCATGGCCATGCCCGGCCCCTGGTCCGGGACCGGGAAACCCGGCTCTACCTGGCCCTGCTGGCCGCCTCGACGCTGCTGGTCGCCATCGACATCCGCCCCCTGTGCGCGGACGTGGGCCAGGCCTTCTTCCACGCCTCCTTCCAGGTGGTCTCCCTGATGACCACCACGGGCTTCGTGACCGACGACTTCGACCGCTACCCGGATTTCTCCCGGATCCTGCTGGTGGTGCTGATGATGGTGGGGGCCAGCGCCGGGTCCACGGCCGGCGGCATCAAGGTGGTCCGGCTGATCCTGCTGGCCCGCCTGGCCCACCGGTCCCTCTACCGGCTGGTCCGGCCCCAGGTCGTGATGCCGATCCGGATCGGGGACCGGGTCGTCCCGGAAACCGCCGTGATGGAGGTGTCGGGCTTCTTCGTGATCTACCTGGGGGTCTTCGCCCTCTCGGCACTCTACGTCGCCTCGCGGGGGATCGACGGCGCGACGGCCCTCTCGAGCGTCGCCGCGACGCTCGGCAACATCGGCCCGGGCCTGGCCCGGGTGGGGGCCATCCGGCACTACGGCGACCTCCCGGCGGACGTGAAGACCCTGCTGTCCTGCCTGATGCTGCTGGGACGGCTGGAACTGCTGACCCCCCTGGCCCTGCTCCTCCCGGTGGCCTGGCGCCGCTGAAACCGGGATGGGCGCCCCGGATTTCCGGGGACGAGAATGGGACGGGAAGGAACCGGGATCGGGACGGACCCCTTCGACCAAGGAGGATGGCCATGGGCCTCGCGGCGGCCGTTCGGGAGGGCCGACCCCGGCACCGGGGCGTCCCGGCGTGGTGGATCGTCCCGCTGGTCGCCGCCGCCTGCTCCTGCCGGAGCCCCGGCGGCGGGTCGTCCGGCCCCGTCGATGACCCAGCGGACGCCGAGATCGGCGGGGGAGGCGCCTCCCGGTGAACCCGGGGGAACAGGTCGGCCGGGAGGTGCCCCTGAGGACGCTGGACATCACCGGCGACGTGGTGCCCGGGACCGACGCGGTCTTCGAGTACCGCAGTTTCTGCCGAGGCCAGCCGTACCCCTCGGAGGGAGCCTCCCTGGTGCTGTCCTCGCGGCTGGTCCTCGAGGAGCCCCGGCAGGCCCCCGCGGTTCCCTGATCCCCGGGCCGGCCTGGGAAGGGGGCTCCAAGGGATTCCCTCCCCCCTTGGCAGGGCGGCGGGAAACGTGCTTCCATCCCGGAAGGTGCGACGGCGGGGAGGACGGCATGTGGGAGGCCTACCGGGCGGCTGCGACGGAACATCCCTTCTGGATGGCCGCCCTCCAGTTCGCGGTGCTGGGGACCCTCGGGGAGGTCCTGTCGGCCCGGATCCGCCAGGGGTCCTTCGGGGCGGGGATCCGGCCCACCCGGCTGGGATTGAAGGCCCTGGGATGGGCCCTGCTGGGGCTCTACATCAAGGGGATGTTCCTGGTGGCCGCCTCGGGGGTCCGGGAACTGGCCGCCCACGGGGTCCTGCCGGCCTTCGGGGACGGGGAGGACCTGGCCCTGGGCGAGCGCCTGGTCCAGGCCCTGAGCGCCTCGGTGCTGATGAACGTGATGCTGGGGCCGTCGATGGTGCTGCTGCACCGCCTCTGGGACAACGGTCTGGACCGGATGCTCGGACTGGTGCCCGCCGGCTGGAAGGGCATCGACCAGGCGCTCTGGACGCTGCTGTGGCTCTGGATCCCCCTGCACACCTTCACCTTCACCCAGCCCCGGGAGGTCCGGGTGGGAATCGCGGCCGTGCTCTCCCTGCTGCTGGGGGTGGTGATGGGATGGACCGGCCGGCAGCGTCCGGGGACCGCGGGAGGATGACGCCTTGGAAACGGGGACCCGTCGGGTGCTGGCGGGGGCCGGGGCGGCCGCGCTGGCGATGCTGGCCCTGGGCCTCCTGGCCATGCCGGACCGCTTGGCCGGCTGGGACCCCATCCAGTTCGCCCTGGGCATCGAGCGGTTCGACCTGGCCATGCACCGGCCCCATCCTCCAGGCTACCTGGGGCACCTGGCCCTGGGGCGCCTGCTGGCGGGAACCGGCCTGGCCCCGGATCGAGCGGTCCTCTGGGCCAGTCTGCTGGAGGCCGCCGGGACGGTGCTGGCCCTGGGATTCCTGGGAAGGCGCCTCGGAGGGGACTCCGTGGGCATCGCCGCCGCCTGGCTGGCCGCCACGCACCCGTTGATGCTGCAGCAGGCCGTGTCGGGGGAGGTCTATCCCGCCGAGGCCCTCCTGGCCGTCTGCCTGGTCCTCGGCGGGCTGTCCCTGGACCGGGCCTCGGGGCGCCTCGGGGTCGCGGGGTTCTTCCTGCTGCTGGGTCTCTCGGGAGGGGTCCGCCAGAGCCTGCCGCTCTTCCTGGGACCATTCGCCCTGTGGCGCCTGGGGGTCGCCCGGGGATCGTCCGGGAAGGAGACCGTGCTCCGGGCGGCCATCGCCCTGGGCTCCGGCACGCTGGGCATCGCCCTGTGGCTCGTCCCGCTGGCGGCCCTGGCCGGGGGCCTGTCCTCCCTCTCCGGCGCCTTCGGGCGCCAGTTCTTCCAGGTCTTCGGCCGGGCCTACTCGCCGATCCTGGGGGCCTCCTCCGGGGCCTTCCGGTCGAACCTCCAGGGCCTCTGGCGGTTCCTGGTCCAGGTCCTGTCCCTGGGAGGGGCGGCCGGGCTGCTGCTGCTGCCGGCGGCATGGATCCGCCGGGCACCGGCGCCCGAGGGACCGGCGTTCCGGGCGACGGCCCTGGCGTGGTCGTTGCCGCCGCTGCTGTGGTTTTCGCTGCTGTTCATCTACAAGGCGGGCCATGCCTTGCTGCTGGCCCCCCTGGCCGCGCTGCTGGCCGCCCGGGCGATTTGGGCCACGCGGCCTTCCGGGCCCCCGATCCGCGACGGGTGGGTACCGGTCCTGACCGCCCTGCTGGGGCTGGCCCAGGCCGGGTGGTTCCTTTCCCCGCCGGCGGCCTGGACCCGGATCACCGGCGACGCGGGGCTGCCGGGCACCTGGTACTCGGACCGGGAGACCGAGGCCTTCACCGGGCGGGTCCGGGACCTGGCCGCGGGGGATCCCGAGGGGGTGCTGGTGGTGACCCGGGACGGGCGCTTCTCGTTCCGCCGGGCGATGTGGCACCTGCCGGAGATCCCCGTCCAGTGGTGGATGGACCGGGACAGCACCGGGGTCCCGATGCCGGGGGTCCAGGTCTGCGAGGCGCGACGGCACGAGGTCCGGTGCGACCCGGGACCCGGCTTCTGGCACGACGGCCCCCTGCCGCCCCGCATGGACGTCCTGCTGTCGGATCGGGTCCGGAACGTGATCTGGTTCGTGGACCCGACCGGGCCGGTGGCCCGGCTGCTGGAAACCCTGCCGGACACGCAGCGGGAGCGCGTCCCGGGAACCCCCTTCGAGTGCTGGCGCACCCGCCTGCCCCCGGGGACCGTGGCCCTGGAGGTCGGACCCTACCGCCTGGTCCGGGGACCCCGATCCCCCTGACGGGCCGACCCCATCGGCTCCCGGTCCGGTCCGTGATAGGATGCCGCCCACGGGGGAGACCCGGTTCGATTCATTCCGCACAGGAGGCCGGCCATGGACTGCAGGGACAAGGTCGTCGTGATCACCGGAGGGGCGTCGGGCATCGGGCTCGCGATGGCGAGGACCTTCGCCGGGAAGGGGGCGAAGGTGGTCATCGCCGACATCCAGCAGGGGGCCCTGGACGAGGCGGTGGCGGGGCTCCGGACCCTGGGGGCCCAGGCCCTGGGGGTCCCGTGCGACGTGCGGTCGGAGGAGCAGGTCTCGGCGCTGATGGACCGGGCCCTGGAGGCCTTCGGGGGCCTGGACATCTGCGTGGCCAACGCGGGGATCCTCAGGGACGGCCTGCTGCTGAAGGTGGACAAGGAGACCCGCAAGGTGGCCGGGAAGATGCCCCTGGACCAGTGGCAGAGCGTGATCGACGTGAACCTGACGGGGGTCTTCCTGACGGGACGGGAGGCGGCGGCCCGGATGGTAGACCTGGGGCGGGGCGGCGTCCTGATCCTGCTCAGTTCCATCAGCCGGGCGGGCAATTTCGGGCAGACCAACTACTCGGCCGCGAAGGCCGGGGTGGTGGCCATGACGGTCGCCTGGTCGAAGGAACTGGCCCGGTTCGGGATCCGGGTCAACGCCATCGCCCCGGGGTTCATCGAGACGCCGATGGTGATGAAGGATATGAAGCCCGAGGCCCTGGAACGATTCAAGGCCACGATCCCCGTCGGCCGCCTGGGCCGCCCGGAGGAGATCGCCCAGGCGGCGGCCTTCCTGGTCGAGTGCGACCTGTGCACCGGCTCCACGGTGGACGTCACCGGCGGCATCCGGCTCTGAAGCCCACGCGATCCCGGAATCCTGTCCCCGGGCTCCACCGGAAAAACGGACAAGCAGCCACCGGATCCGGAACCTAGCATGGCGCTGTCATTGTTCGCCTGATGTCCGGAAGAGGGATTCGCCGATGGGCTCATTCCTCCTCGTCGCCCTGCCAGTCGAGAGGCCCGCTGGTCCAGGCGGCCGGGGGCGGATCCAGGACCGGGGTGACCGGGATGCACAGCGTCGAGCGGACCCGGGAAGGAAGGTCCAGCGAATCCGGATCGGAATCCCCGGCCAGGAGCCCTCCGGGCCACAGGTCGAAGGCGAAGAGCGTCCGGGGCACGTACCCGCTGTGGGGGAGCCAGGAATCGGTGAAGGACTTCCAGGCGTCCCGGAGTCCTTTCGGGGGGCCCTCGTAGGGAAGGCAGGCCATCGGCCCCGCCGGAACGTCCCGCACGGCCACCTCCCCGCGGGGATCGAAATCGGGGCCCACCTCGATGCCCGCGTCGTAGCGGCAGCGATCCGCCGGCGTGAACCGGACGTCGTCGTAGTGCAGACCCACGAGCCGGGAGACGCCAGGGTCCAGGCCCCGCTCGCGAACCCACCGGGCCAGGACGTCCCAGCCGGCCGGACGTCTCTGTCCTTCGTATCCCCACTGACGCACGAAGGCGATCCGGACACCCAAGGAAGGGACCACTTCCGGAGACTCCTCCATGCCCGGAGGAAGGCCCCCGGCAGCCGGTGGGCGTCTCCGCGGCACCCCGAACAAGGGCTGCCGGACCCCGTGGCGTTCCCGGAACGTCGAGGGGGAGATGCCGTAGCGGGCCGTGAAGGCGTGGGTGAATCCCGCGTGGCTCTCGAACCCCGCGAGCATCGCGATCTCCAGGATCTTCCAAGAGGAATAGACCAGGTGAACCGCGGCCCGCTCCAGGCGAAGCCGCTCCAGATACTGCATCGGCGGCTCCCCGACCCCAGCCAGGAAGACCTCGTAGAACCGCGACGTCGAGAGTCCCGCCCGTTCGGCCATCTCCCGATGGGTCCACGGGTGCTCCAGGGACTCCTCGACCTGCATCAGCAGGTCCATCAGGCGGGGCGGCGCAAAACGGGTCGGCAGGCCGGAAAGAATCATGCCGACGATGTTATCCGAAGGAACTGCGACTCTTCCAGAGGGAGGCCGGCGTGATGCACTCACGGAAGACGTCTCTCGAAACCAGGGAGGGAGTCAAGATGAATCGATGGATTCGCGTCCTGTACGGCCTGTCGATCGCCTTGGCGCCAGCCACGGCCCTGGCCACGGATCTCACCCTGTGCGGGTACGGCAACACGGACTGGGCGACGCTGTGCTCCACGGCGCACGCGGGGGGCGAGCCGGTCATGTCGTTCTTCCAGGGAACTCTGACCCTCGATGGGAACTGCCTCTTCCTCGCCACGAGAAACACGGGGTCGCCGGCTTATCAGTGGGTCGAGACCTTCTGCCTGTGGAATCCGGAAATCCTGGGTACCGTTCCCCTGTTCGGTTTCACAATGGCCCAGGACGTGCCGGGCACCGTCGCCGCGATCCAGGGCCGTATCGGGGACCCCGGAGGGGGATGTCCCGGCCCCCTTCCCGGGACGAACGCCGCTTCTGTCTCGGTGCAGTGCTTTCCGGCATGGTCCGGTTCGATCCCGGTCACGCTGCCCTACAAGCGGACCGTGACCCGTTCCAATCTGGCGGAGACCATGAGATCCTTGAAATACACGACGCTTGTGCCGGTCACGCTCCGGGTCGTCGCCCGGATGGACTACTGGACCCGGATCAAGGATCAGTCGGATCAACAACCCGTGAGAATGCTCTATGGCTGGGCAGAGGGCTCCTCCGCCCTTCTTCCCGGCGACTTCAAGTTCGCCACTGTCAACGGCATCTTCACCATGACCGTCACGTATGACCTCGAACCAGGCACGTACATCTTCGCGTTCGAGGAGACGGCCTGGACGTTCCCGTTCACCGCCTTCACCCCCGCGATCAAGGACAATCTGCCACCTCCCGACACGCTCGGCGAATACGAATTCTCCGAGGTGCTCCCCCCGGGGCTCGCGATCCACGCGGCGCCCGGCAATCATCCCGAGGCGGATCTTCCCGGCGTGCTGCCCGATCCTCCGACCCCCTTCGACCTGTTGCACTTCCGGCTCTCCCTGTCGCCGGAAGCGACCGACAGCGTGGCGATCCGGGAACTTGGGGTGATGCTCGACGGCAAACCCGAACTCGGGGACTTCGCCAGGGCGACGCTCCACGAGGACCCGACCTGCTCCGGAGGTACCGGCACGATGCTGGCCTTCGCGACCATCCAGGGGCTCACGTCCTTCGAGCATGTCTTCTTCACCCCTTCTTCGGAGCAGACGTTCCAGCCGGGACAGGAGCGTTGCTACACCGTCCGCCTCGAGCCCAAGCCCAGGCCCTACGTGTTCGTCTGCCCCTGCGACCGCTTCCGGGGGGAGATCTGGCCCCCTTCCGTGAACGCCGTCTTCACCTCGACCGGCGCCACCGCCCCGGTCCAGGGGGAGACGGTCCACTCCTACCACATGGGCGACTGGCCGAGACTGCAGCCACTGGTCCCGACCCGTCAGGAAACCTCCCACTTCCAGAAGAAGGAAGTGCCGGTCCGGATGGAGCCGGGCGACTGCGCCTTCCCCGACTGGTCCGCCCACTACGAGGTGGTCCAGGCGCCCCGGGACGCCTTCCAGCAAGGTGTCGGTGGGCAGGGGGGCCCCTTCGAGACGAGCAACGTCTTCCCCTTCCCGGAGGGCGCTGCCCAACCCACCGTGCATCCCTTCTTCCGGGCGGGCAGCAGGACCGGAACCTACGTGGTCGAGGCCACGCCCTTCAACGCGCGATGCACGGTCGACCTCCCCTCGCCCAAGGTTCGGTTCCAGTTCGACGTCCCACCGGCACCCATCGTCGTGAACTCGAAGGGATCGGGAGCGGACCTCTACGGGGACGATGGCCTGTGCTTCACCGGGCAGTTCACAGGGCAGGGGGAACCCGAGTGCACGCTCACCGCGGCCATCCAGGAGGCCAACGCGAGGCCGGGACACGACACCATCGGTTTCCTGGATTCCACGGACTACATCCGTCTCGAGGAATGGACCGCCCCGCCGCTCCAGTGCCCGGCCACCGTGGACGGAAGCACCGCTCCCTTCATCAAACACGTGGTCATCTCCGGACAGGACCTGACCGGCGGGCAGGACGGGCTCGTGCTGGAGGGTTCCGGCTGCCGCCTCGTGCACGTGACCGTCACCAGTTTTCCGGGAACAGGGATTCGATCCTCCGGGGACCTCGCCTTGGAACAGGTTGCGGCGGTCGACAACGGCCTCAACGGTGTCCGGTCGGCCAGGGACCTGACGGTCCTCGGCTCCCTCCTGAACACCATCCGGGACAACGGCTTCGGAGCGCCGGTGGGCGATCGCCAGCACGGCATCTACGTGGAACAGGGGCGGATCGTCATCCAGAACGCCACCGTCGAGAACAACGCCGGACGGGGCATCGTGCTGGGCACGGCATCCCGGGAGCCGTCCCGACTGACCAACGTGCAGATCCTGCTCAACCAGCAGGGCGGCGCCCGCTTCGACGGGGACGTGACGATGACCCGGTGCGCGGTGGACCGCAACCTGGAAGGCGGTATCGTCGCGCGGTCGGTGGCGATGGACGGCACGGTCGTCACGGACAACGGCGGGCTCGGCGCCCAGGTCATCGGCGGGACCTTCGAGGCCCTCGCATCGTCGTTCATCGGGAACGAGGACGGCGGCCTGCTGCTGCGGTCCTGGCCCGACGGCGCCTCCGAGGAAGGCGAGTCCCTCGTGAATGCTTCGCTCTTCCTGTCCAACGGGGGACACGGCGTGGAGTATCAGGGTGGGCCCCTGGTGTCGATTCACCAATCCACGATCGAGAACAATGAAGGATACGGGGTCTTCAATTCCTCGGAGACGGAGTGGGTGGACGCTCGGTGGAACTGGTGGGGCGCGCCAGACGGCCCCGGCGGCGAGGGACCCGGCCAGGGGGACGAGGTGTCGGAGCGGGTCCTGACGGAGTTCTTCGCCAGGGAGAGGTTCCCGGTCCAGGTCGTGCCCGAGTCCGAGCCGGTGCTGGTCGTGCCGGGCCAGGAGCGGGAGGTGCGCGTGACCGTGCTGGACCCGGCCCATCCGACGGGTTCCGTCACCCTCTCCCACGAGGACGCCCAGGGCTGGATCCAGGGTCCGCGGTCCATCGAGGTGACGCTGTCGAACGGCATCGGCACGGCGATCCTGCCGGTCCTGGCCCCCGAAGGGGCCCAGGGCGTCAACGCGGTGCCCCTGCTGGCCGTCCCGAACGGGAACGCCTCGAAGCCCGGGAGGGCCGTGCTGTACCTGGCGACGACCTCCGATGCGGACCTGAAAGCGGCCATCTCCCAGGAGTTCACCGCCGTCCTGCCCGGTGCCGACATCGCATGGACCGTGACGGTGTCGAACCTTGGCCCGGGATTCGCCCGGGACGTGACGGCCCGACTGGACGTCACCGGGGCCGGGGGACCCCTCGAGGCCCTGGCCCCTCTGGATTCGTCCTGTGAGCAGGACGGGGCCTCCCTCTCGTGCCGCCTCGGAGGCATCGCCCCCGGCTCGCGGGTCGAGGTGGGTCTTCGGGCCAAGGCCTCTTCGACCGAGGGACAGGTGACCCTCTCGATCGAGGCGCGGTCCGAAAGCCCCGACCCGGTTCCCAGCAACAACGTGGCGACGAAGACCACGACGGTCACGACCGTTCCCCCGGTGCCGGATGCCCGAGTGAAGCCGGCCTCGCTGGCATTCTCGACGGTGGGCATCGGAGGATGGACCTCCCCGCGCACCCTCCGGGTCACGAACGAGGGCACGGCGCCGCTCAACGTCTCGGGCGTGACGATCCAGGGCCAGAACCCGGGCGATTTCGTGGTCCGGGACGACGGGTGCGCCGGCAGGAAGGTACTGCCCGGCGAGGAATGCCAGGTGTCCGTGGCCTTCGTCCCGTCCGGGCAGGGCGACCGGACCGCCGCTCTGGCCGTGGCATCGGACGACCCCGACACCTCGACGTTCCAGGTGACCCTGGCAGGACGGGGTGCCGTCCCCCCGGAGGTGCCCGAACTGCTGTCCCCGGACAACGGCGCCACGGTCCCCTCCGGGGACGTGACCGTGACCTACCTCCCGTCCGCGGGAGCCGGGGAGGACACCCGGTTCACCGTGGTGGCCTGCGAGGAGGAGACCTTCGAGGGATGCGGCCCCGGAGGGCTGACGCGGAGGGCACCCGTCCGCGCGCCCCTCGCGCCCTGGTTCCTGCTGGCGGGCCTGCTGGTGGTGCCCTGGCTGTCGCGCCCGGCCCGGCGGTGGATGCTCTCGCTGGCCCTGGTGACGGTGTTCGGCGTGTCCCTGTCCTGCGGCGGGGAAGGCACCGCCGGTCGGGACCTCCCCGGGCCGGACCTCCTTCCGACGGACCTTGTGGCCGATGCATCGCCGGATCCGGGCTCCGACGCAGTGACACCCTGGGACGAGGGACCCGGGAACGATGCGACCGGGGGTGACGCCGGCGCCGAAGTGCCAGGCCCCGACACCCGGTCCCGCACCCTGACGGGCCTGAAGCCGAACACCGCCTACTGGTGGAAGGTCGTCGAGACCCGGGCCGACGGGACCGTCCTCGAGAGCGAGGTCCGGCGGTTCGTCACCGGGCCCTGAAACCGTCCCCGATCCCGGAGTCCCCTGCCGCACGCCACCCCGGCTCGCCCGGGACCGTCCCCCTGGCACGGACATCGCACCCGCCGGTTGACAGGCGTTCGGGGGCTCTGCTACAGCCGTCGGGGGAGGTGCCCATGGGGGAGGCGGAGTCGGGAATCGGCCGCGGGCCTTCCCCCTGGCCGGACACGCCGACGGTGCGCCGGGCCTGCCTGGCCCTGGCGGGGATCGCCGCCCTCTGGGCACTCGGATTCCACCTCGCCGGGCCGGTCCTGCCCTACGACGACGCCTACATCTCGTTCCGGTACGCCGACCGCCTCGCCGGGGGCCTGGGGCCGGTGTACAACGAGGGGGAACGGGTCTTCGGGTCCTCGAGCCCCCTCTACGTGGCGTGGCTGGCCCTCTGGAAGACGCTGCTGCCGTCCGTGCCCACGCCGGACCTGGCCGTGCGGGGCAACGCGGCCTGGCTGATCGCGGCCGGAGCGGCCATCCTCCGGCTGATCCGGGTCGCCACGGGGAACCTCGCCCTCGGGGCCTTCGGAGCGGCCCTCTTCCTGTGGAACCCCCAGGTGGTGGCGGTCTCCCTGGGAGGCATGGAGACGATGGCCTTCGTGGCCCTGGCCATGGCGTCCCTGGCCTCGGGATTCCGGGGGCGGGGCACGACCGCCGGGGCCCTGGCGGGGCTGGCCCTGCTGGCACGCCCCGAGGGACTGATCCTCCCGCCGGCCCTGGTCCTGGCCCTCCTCCCCCGGGGAGGACGGCCCGTGATCCGGGCGGCCCTGGCCTTCCTCGCCGTGGCCGCGCTGTGGGTCCTCCCGGCCACGGCCTGGTTCGGCACGCCCGTTCCCCACTCGGTGCTGGCCAAGGCCCGGCCCCTCTACCCGCTGCCGCCCCTGGGTTCCCTGTCCCTGTTCTCCTGGTGGACGGGACGCTGGGCCTTCGGGGGACTGGGGGAGTCCCTGGGGCACCTCCGGATGCTGCCGGTGATCCTGCTGGCCATCGGCGCGGCGGTGCCGTGGCTGGCCCAGCCCCCGGGAGGCGACCGGGCGGGATGGGCGATCCCCGGGGCCTTCGGGGCCCTCGTGGCCTTCTACGGCCTGGGCAATCCGCTGCCCTTCGAGTGGTACTGGCCCTGCCTCTGGGCCTTCCTGCTGGTGCTGCTGGTGACCGGTCTGCCGGCGCTGGTGCCGGGGCTGGTCTCCCGAGCCTCCCTGCAGGCGACCCTGACGGGACTGGTGGCGGCCTGGCTGCTGCTGGTCACCGCGGTGCCCTGGAGCCGATCCTGCGACGACGGGCCGCCGGACCAGGACCTCCCGCCGGCCTCCCAGGTGGCCTGCGACCCCACCCGCCTCCGGATCCTGGCCTACCGGGAAGCGGCCCGGCGGATCGCCCGGGAGGCCCTCCCGGGGGAGACGGTCTCCGGCCCGGAAATCGGCGCCCTGGGCTACTTCTACCCCGGGAAGGTGATCGACGCCTGCGGGCTCGTGAGCCCCGAGGCCCTGCCGTTCCTGCCGGTGCCGCCGGACCAGCGGGCCTCGCCGATCGACGGGGCGATCTCGACGGACTTCGTCCGGGCCCTGGAACCGGACTGGGTGGTCTTCATCCCCTTCTTCGCGAAGGCCAGCCTGCTGCGGTCCTCCTGGTTCCTGGGCCATTACCGGCCCGCCTTCTCGGTCCCGCTGCCGGCGCCCTGCTGGGGATCCCGCACCGTGGAGGCGTACCGCCGCGTGGTTCCCGGCGGGGATCCGGCCGGACCCTGAACAGGGGATCCGTTCGCGTCGGCATTGCGGCCGTCAGGAGGGGGTCTCGCCGATCAGGCGCCGGCAGAAGGAGGCCCCGAGCAGCGAGGCCAGCAGGCCGAAGGTCATCGCCAGGCCCAGGCGGGTCACCGGCATCACGCCCAGGGCGGCCAGCGTGGCCCCGGCACCGGCCAGGGAGAAGGCGAAGGCCGCGGGCCACCGGCGGGCGGTCCCTCCCCGCTCCCAGAGATCGCCGGACAGGAACGGCGGGAGCAGTCCCGGCAGCAGGAACATCGTGGCCGAACTGGAATCCACCTGGATGCCCGTCCAGGCCGCCGCAGCCAGCGTCAGCAGCACCCCGAAGGCCGACGACAGCAGCGCGAACCATCGCCGGGGCCGATGGATCCCCGTTCCCAGCACCCAGAGGGCGAAGGGAGCCCAGAGGGCCGCCACGGCCCTCCAGAGCCCCTCCAGCAGCCGGGCCTCCACGGCCGGTTCCAGCACCGGGAAGCCGCTCAGCGTGAACTCCGGGTCCCGCTCGGGCCGCCCCTCCCCCTGGAGGAGGTCCCCGAAGACCCCGGTCGCCCGGATCCGCAGGGGGACCGGGACCTCGCCCAGGCCCGCCAGCCACCGGTCCGTCCACCCCTCGGCCTCCCGGACGATCCCCTGGTCCCGGACCCGGACGTCCAATGTCTCGGCCAGGTCCCGGATCATCGGGTCCTCGACCTCCGGCGGCCGGGAGGCCAGCCCCGAGAGGACCGCGGCCAGGGCCTCCCGGCGGTCCGGCCGGTCCAGCGTCGCCGCAATGGCGGGCCACTCCTCCTCCGCGGGAGTGAAGGGGGCCTCCCCGGAGAAGAGATACCCCTTCCAGAGTTCCAGCAACTGCCGGCGGACCTCCTGCTCCAGGTCCGGGTCCCGCCCGGCGGCCAGGGCACGCAGCGTCGCCTCGGTCCTACCCCGGGGAAGGGTCACGCCGAAGACCCGCGCCAGGGCCTCCAGGCGTCTTCGGGCCCCCTCGGGGCCCACCTCGGCCGACTGGTCGATGGCGTTCCGGGCGACCTCCAGGCGACGTTCCAGGGGCAGGCCGTCCCGGGGGATCCGGAGGGCCAGCATCGACTCGTCCCGGGAGTCGGTCACCAGGGACCGCAGGTCGCGGCTCCCCTCCAGGAAGAACCAGAGGTTCCCGAGCCCCTCCCGGGTCTTCGGGATGCTGGCCACGCCGGTCATGCCCTTCGCGACGAAGGAGACCACCTGGGACACGGACCGGACGTCACCGAAGGCCCCGCTGCCCTCCAGGAGGTCCGTCAGGCGCGCCAGGCGGCCCATCACCGCCGGGTCGCCGATGTCCCCCCGGACCGACACCTGCAGCAGGTCCGCCCCCCCGAAGTGCCGGTCGAAGAAGGCCAGGGACCTCCCCACCTCGTCCCCCGGCCGGAAGAGGTCCCGGAGCCCCACGGCGAAGTGCACGCGCCGGGCCTCGTAGGCCGACAGGCCCGACAGGCCCAGCAGCGCCGCCAGCAGCGCCATCCTCCCCAGCACGGGCCACCGGAGCAGGCGGGGAGGCTCCTCCCGGCGGCTCACCCGGATCAGGGCCGGCCAGACCGCCATCACCCCGAAGAGGCCCACGGCCCCGATGCCCACCAGCAGCGACTCCCCGAACCGGGCCAGGTAGGGCAGCGACCGGGGCGCCGCCCGGTTGGTCACCGCCAGCACCGCGACCCCCAGGGCCGCCAGGCCCAGGGGCATCCACAGGTCCCGCCAGGGCAGCCGGACGGCGCCGGTCAGCCGCCGCTCCATCAACCGGCCGTACACCAGCGCCGCCATCACCACCAGCAGCAGGGCGCCGTTCAGCACGGTCATCGTGACCGGCATCCCGAGGACCCGCAGCAGCCCGAGCCACCACAGCAGCGGCATCGCCGACAGGCCCAGCACCATCAGGCCCATCCAGGGTCTCCGGAGCGTCGCCCACAGGACCAGGAACAGCACCGCCGCGAAGAGGGGCGCCACCCAGGGCAGGGACCGCAGGACCTGCCGGGAGACCCAGTTGGACACGAAGGGAGCCCCGAAATAGACCGCCTGCATGGGCCCCCGCTCGGCCTCCACCAGGTCCATCACCAGGGCGGCGATCGCGGCCGGGTCCTTCCGGGGGTCCATCTGGACCAGCACCATGTAGGCCTGGAGGTCCCGGCTCACCAGCGCCCCCGGGACCTGGACGTCGGACAGGATCCGCTGCCCCAGGGCCTCCAGGTCCTCGGCGGTCCGGGGGATCACCGGGATCATCATCTCGGCGTTCAGGGTCCCTTCCTCCTCCCGGAGGGTCTCGACGTTCGTGACGCTCCGGACGAAGAGGATCCCCTCCGCCTTCTTCTCGGCCAGCAGGTCGGTGATCCGGGCCAGCCGGGCCAGGCCGTCGGCGGACATCCGGGGCCCCGGCTCCTCCAGGCCCACCATCACGGTGTCGAACCCCTGGAACTTCCGGGTCATCTCCCTCCAGAAGGCCACCTCGGGGCAGTCCGAGGGGAGGTAGCCCGTCGGGTCCGAATCGGGGGTGAGGCCCGGGATGAAGACCATCGCCGCGATGGTCAGGGCCATCGCCGCCGCCTCGGTCCAGCGGGCCCAGGCGGGGGGAATCGAGTCCTTCATGGGGACCTCCGGTGGTTCAGAGGGAAGGGGCGCCGTCGAAGGCGGCCTCGCCGAGGGCCGCCAGGGTGTCGCAGTCCACCGGCGGGACCCGGCGGAACAGGAAGAAACTCCCCGGCATCGGGGTGATGGGGGTGTCGGCCTTCAGGGGGGCCGGGTCGGCTCCCACCGCCTGCTCCTCGATGGCGTATTCCAGGGGGCCGACGATCCAGACGCCGTCCCCCGAAACGGCCGCCTCGGGGAAGGTGAACCGGACCCGCCGGACCAGGTACCGGTGGCCGGCCACCGGCGACAGGACCTCCATCGTGACGCCCGGGTGCTCGTCCTGGTCCGTGTCCTCCACCCGGGGGTCCGTGCCGGACTTCGGCAGCGGGGACGCGGCGTCCTGGGGGTTCGCCAGGCCCCAGGTCCAGGTCACCGCCTGGGCCTTCAGGGTTCCCCCCTCGACCTCCAGGCGGATCGGCCTGTGCTCCCGGAGGGCCCGGGCGGTCCCGGCGGGCATCCGGGTCACGAAGTCGTTGTCCGGGTCCTCGTCGTGGACCACCGGGACCTCGGCGCACAGCCGCCACTCGATGGCCGTCGCGGTGGCGGTCCCGACCAGCCAGTCGGTGGTGGTGATCGGCCAGGGGGCGAACAGCGGGGTGATCTCCCCCTGCTGGACCAGCCGGCCCACCCAGGTCCCCTGAAGGCTGGACGTCGGGACGTCCCCCGGGGACAGGTCGGTCCCTCCCCCGGGGTCCCGGTCCGCCTCCGCCGGGACGTCCACGCCCCCCGGCCCGTCCTCGCGGCCCGGGTCCGCCGGCGTCCCGCCGCCGTCCCGCACCCCCGCGTCCGGGTGGTAGAGTTCCTCCAGCCGGGCGCCCCCGTCGGCCTCCCAGCCGCAGGACCCGAGCCACCCCGTGACCGCCAGCAGGATCCCGATTCGTCGCATCTCGATTCCCCCGAAGGACCGGCGCCATTCGGCCGTCAGAAGGTCACCTTGCCCTTGAAGAAGGCCACGTTGCGCCCGGCGGCCTTCTGGCCGAACCGGGACTTCGAGGCGTAGTCCAGGCTGTCTTTGGGCTGCGTGCTCCCCTCGAAGTGCATGTAGCCCCCGACCAGTTCGACGCCCGGGACCACCACCCAGGTCAGTTGCGGGTAGATCACCGCCGAGAGGTCGTCGCAGTTCAGGGCCCCCGCCAGCCGCAGCTGCAGTTCCCCGTCCAGGAACTTCGACTCGGCGGCGAAGACGAAGTAGTTGTGCAGCCCGAACCGGTCGTTGAACTCGTCGAAGAACCCCCGGACGTACTGGAGATTCAGGTAGATCCAGTCCCGGTAGGACCAGTCGAGCCCGGCGGTCGCCTTCAGGAACGGCGTCGAGGGGACGTTGACGTTTTGGTGCCGGAGGATGTTGCTGCCATCCAGGAAGGCCTCCATCCCGAACTGCACCTTTTCGGGAAAGAACAGCCCCGCCTCGGCGAAGAAGCCCGGCACCCAGGAGTTCTCCGAGGAGTAGGAGAAATCCAGCCCCGCGACCTGCATCCGGGGGTAGTACACCTCGGCCACGTAGCGGACGTTGAAACGGTTGGGATCCAGGGCCTCCTCGTCGGTGACGAACCGGGTCGGCGGTGGGACGTAGGCCGGGCTGACCACGTCGGCCACCGCCGTGTAGGCCACGGGGAACGAAAAGCGCCCGTAGTAGTACGAGAGGCTGAAGTCCACCGGCCCCGCGTGGAACTTCGCCCGGGCGGCCGCCTGGCTGCTCCCGATCCCCGACCCCGGCCGGACGGTCCGGACCTCGGGGGACGTGAAGTGCACGCCCGCCAGCGGGTTGTCGCTGCCCTCCGAGGAGGAACCCAGCTTGTCCTTCAGCCCCAGCAGCTTCTGCTGTCCCTCGGCGTCCAGTGGAGGGGCCGGGAAGTCCGTCACCTCCCCCCGGTCGTTGTAGGTCATCGCGAACCCCAGGACCGCCGAGGGAGGCAGCGCGCTGGGCTTGAAGGTCGGCACGAAGACGAACTGCAGCGTGAGCCAGTCCGCCGGGTAGAGGTCCACCTCCACCATGTTGTTCGGGACCTTGGCCGTATAGTCCAGGGGGTCCGAGAAGTCCCGGGCGTTCAGGTTGTCCGTGGGGTTGAACATGTCGGCGGTGCCCCAGGACTGGATCATCCGCCCCACCTTGATGTCCATGCCGGACCAGGGAAAGCCCCTGACGTGGAGGTAGGCCTCGGTCAACTGGAAGTCGTAGGGGTCGATCCGGTTCCAGCCGATCAGTTCCGGCAACTGGGCGGACCGGTTGAACCCGAAGAACCGCAACCGGGTGTCCACCACGGCCCGGAGGTTGTCCACCGGCTCGGCGGTCAGGCGCAGGTTCACGTCGTTGCGGTTCATCTCGAACTCGTGGCCCTGACCCGGCCGCTCCCCGCGCCAGTCGTCCGTGACGAACCGGATGTCGCTCTGGATGCTCCCCCCCAGGGAGACCCGGTCCGCCCAGCCCTCGGCCCGCACGGGTCCCGAGGCCCCGAGGACCAGCCCCCCCACGCCCAGGCACCACAGGAGCGTCCTTCTCATCGTCCCCACTCCAGTTCCCGCTGGGTGAACATCGAGTCCTTCAGGCCCTCGTTGACCCGGAACTCCTGGATGTCCAGCCGGGTCCGGTGGCCCGTCCGGGCGTCGGTGACCCAGACCGTCTGGTTCCGGATCAGGCCGGGCTTCCACTCCTTCGGGTCTCCGTTCTCGAAGACCTTCACCTTCTCGCCCTTATCGTCGTAGAAGGCGTAGTAGTCCGGCTGGAAGTGCTTCTTGTGGACCTTCACCACGGCCTTCGGGAACGGGGGCTTCACCCCGCCCGGCCTCGGCGTGCACTCCAGAGTCCAGTAGGTGTCGTCCTCCCCGACCAGCCGGGGAACATAGGCCTTCGTCCAGGACGTGAAGGCCATCAGGTCGTTCGTGAAGTCCGACCCGGCGAAGGACTGGTTCATCGTGTGGGGCGCGACCCGCCGGACCTTCTTGAAGGCGGGAAGGTAGGTGTAGACCACCGAGGGGCTTTCCACCAGCGTCCCCATCCCCTTCATCTCCCCCGAGTGGAATCGGATCATCCGCTTCTCGCCCTTCTGGGCGATGGAGAAGTCGTAGGACTTCCGGCTCCCGTCGGTGTCCACGATCGTCATCACCGCCCGCATGTACTGGTCGTCGTAGCCGTTGGTGACCTGGTCCATCCGGGCCAGGATCTCCTCGGCCGTCTGGGCCCTGGCCGACCCGGCCCCGATCAGCACCACCGCCCATCCCAGGAAGATTCTCCGCATCGTCGTTCCCCCGTCTGCAGATCGTCGCTCTCGGCGACGGCCGATTCTTTCCACATTGCCGAAAAACCGCAAGAAGATTCGGTTCTTGTGCGACCCCGATCCCTTCAAGCAAGAACCGCGCCTGCCGCGGTGCAACCGCGATCCGGATCCACGGAACCCCCCGGAACGGCTCGAATCCGTCCCGAAGGATCCGGTCGCGACGGCGGGCGGATCCGTGCGTTCCCGCACACCGGACCGTGCATTTCCACACGCCCCTATACTCCCCCGGGGCATTGACCGATAATGAAACGACCGCCCGTCATGGGGCTCGACGTGGATCGGAATCTCGGAACCCAGGAACCCCGGAGACCGGGGGAGGTCCGGACGGACGAGGTCCAGTGCTTCATCCAGGGAACCCGCCTGGAGGGCCGGGCAGTGCGCCTGTCGACCCGCGAGGCGATCCTGGACCTTCCAGCGGCACAAAACCTCCCGCCGGGCACCCTGATCGGGATGACCTTCCCGTCCCGGAGGCGGGGACCCTTTGGGGTCTTCCTATACGGCCGGTCCCGGACCGAATCCCAGGGAGAGGGTCCCATCCAGGTCTCCTGGGAGAAGGCCGTGACCGCCGGAAGCCCGGAGGACCTCCGGTGGTTCCTTGCGGAGATCCTGGACATCCGCGACGCCGAGGTGCAGGAGGAACCCTGGGGCCCCCGGCAGGAGACGCGGCGGGTCTTCCTGTTCTCCCGGATGGGGGACCCGAAGTTGGCGCCGCAGAAGGCCCAGGAAGTCCCGGCAAGGGACGCCGTCGAGGCCCCCCCCGATCCCAAGGACCCCCTGGAGGGCCTGGAACTGGAGGTCATCGCACTGCGGGCCGACGGGACGCCCCTGGATCGAGACCGGGCGGCGGCCTCCCGCACCCTCGACCCGGGGATCCGGGAGGACCGCCTGCTGGACTTGCCGGCCCCCCTGGCCGGCCGGCTGGAAGCCGAGGGGTTCGGCCTGGAGGTGCAGGTGGCCGCCCTGACCCGGTCCGCCCTCCGGGTCCGCACCGCCTTCGTCCCGATCCCCGGGGAGATCCCCCTGGACCTGACCTTCCGGATCCCCACCCGGCGGGGCGAGGAGACGGTCCGGTGCGAGTGCCGCCTGGAGGAAGTGGCGGACCGGACCCTGCTGCTGTCGATCCGCAAGGTGATCCAGGAATCCTCCACCGGGGTCCTGGACCGGTACCTGCGATACCTCGAGATCCACCTGCGAGGCGGATCGAACGGCCCCGGTTCCGGCGCGACTCCGCGGGATCGGGATCCCGGTTGAGGTATCGATACGCCAGCGGGTTGTAGAAGGCGGCTCCACCTCCCCCGGGCATCCGGGCCCGCCGGGACCTGCCTTCGGGGCGCATCCGCGGCCGGAAGCCTGCGGGAGCGTCCTCTCGATCCCCCGGCAGCCACTGGCATCGGCCTTGCAGAGTCGAGCCTCCGGCATCGCACGGAGGGACAGGATGGACCGAATCCGCTGGTGGTCGGCAGCCGGGCTGCTGGGACTCGTGGCGTGCTTCCAGGGAACCGAGGGACTCCAGGGGAACTTCGTCTTCTACGACAAGACGCCCCGGCCGGTGCAGGAGTGGCCGATGGACTTCGACCGGGCCGTGGACCGCCCCCTGGCGGCGGGGGCGATCCTCCCCCTGCGGGTCACCTGGAACGGGTACGAGGTGCCCCCGGCGGAGGTCCGGATCGACGATCCCTCGGTGCTGGAACTGGTGGAACTGACCGGGGACGGATGCCTGCTGCGGGGGCTCGCCCCGGGGGAGGCCACGGTGACCGTCCGGTCCTCCACCGGGCGGGAGGACGGCCTGCGCATCCAGGTCCGGAGGCCCGACGGGGACCGGATCCTGCTCCGCCCCTGGAACACCTACCCGCTTCCGGAGGCCTACTACGAGGGGGGCCTGGCGATCCTGGTCGGGGCCACCTCCCACCTCTTCGGGGAGATGAACACCGGGGACCAGGTCCTGACGGGATACGGGGCCCATCGCTTCCTGACCCTCCCCGACGAGGACGCCGACCCGGCCATCGCGGGAACGCCCCGGGCGGGATCGGACTTCCTGGACCTGAAGGCCCGGAAGGCCGGATACACCCACTTCTCCTTCGGGCACTCGGAGGAGGTCCTGGTCCGGGGTGTCACCGAGGCGGACATCCGGGGCGCGAGCCTGCTGGAGGCCTGGAAGGTCCAGGGGGGGTCCTCCTGGGTCTGCCAGGTCGGGGACCTGCTCTTCCCGTCGGTGATCCCCCTGGACGACGAGGGGCGGCTGGTGACCGGGACCAGCGAGGACCCGGGCCCGGTGCTGGAGATCGACCCCGACTCCCGGGGGCTGGTCGAGGACCAGACCCCCGCGGATCTGTCCCGGGAATGGAAGGAGGTCCTCCAGAACCGCGCCGTCTTCCTGAAGTGCCTCGCCGAGGGCACCGCGACGGGGCACGTGGTCTGGCGGGAGTTCCGCCTTCCCTTCACGGTCCAGGTGATGCCGAAGACCCCCTGAATCCCGCCGCCCCGGCTCCCGGCATGTCCGACCCCGGCGGAACCAGGCGCCCCGAGGGTCGGGGCCCGGGTTCCCCGGTCAGGTCTTCCTGATCTGGTTCTTCACGGCCTCGATCTGGGCCCGGATGACCTCCGGGTCCCCCAGGTACTCGTGGCGGACCGGCCGGAGATCGTCGTCCAGTTCGTAGAGCAGGGGGATGCCCGTGGGGATGTTCAGTTCCACGATGTCCTGGTCCGAGATCCCGTCGAGGTACTTCACCAGGGCCCGCAGGCTGTTTCCGTGGGCCACGATCAGCAGCCGCTGGCCCTCCCGGATGCGGGGCGCCAGTTCCTGGTGCCACAGGGGCAGGAACCGGCCCACCGTGTCCTTCAGGCACTCGCTGGCGGGGATCTCCCCGGGTTCCAGGTCCCGGTACCTCGGGTCGTGGCGGGGATGCCGGGGATCGTCGGGATCGAGAGGCGGCGGCGGGACGTCGTAGGACCGCCGCCAGATCTTCACCTGCTGCTCCCCGTGCTTCTCGACCATCTCGATCTTGTTGAGGCCCTGGAGGGCGCCGTAGTGCCGCTCGTTCAGGCGCCACCGCCGGTGGACCGGGATCCACATCAGGTCCATCTCGTCCAGCACCCACCAGAGGGTCCGGATCGCCCGCTTCAGGACCGAGGTGTAGGCCACGTCGAAGACGAAGCCCTGGTCCCGGAGGGTCCGTCCGCTCCGCCGGGCCTCCTCGATCCCCTTCGGGGAGAGGTCGATGTCGGTCCACCCGGTGAACCGGTTCTCCTGGTTCCACAGGCTCTCGCCGTGCCGCAACAGGACCAGCCGATGCATGGGTCGCCTCCTTCCGTCGTCCTGGCGACCCCCCGGGGGGTCGCAACGGACGGGAGTCTATCCGGGGGAAGCATCCTTCTCAACCGGCATCTCGGGGGTCTCCCCACGCCGGACCAGCCGGACCACGGTGTTGCCTCCCCGCTCCTCGACCTGGAACCGGGTGCCCCCGGGGGACCGGTAGAAGCCGGGGGGCATGGCGATCACCCGGGAGATGGCCGCCGGGCCCCGGCGGAGCAGTTCCCCGTCCTCCTCGGGCGGCCGCCACCGCGGCCGGAACCGGGCCAGGGCCCGTTCCGCCAGCCGGGAGGCCTCCCGTTCCGCCTCCTCCTGGAACCGGGCCCAGAGGCGGCGGCGCACCTCCTTCAGGTGGGAGGGGTTTCCGTAGAGGCCCGGGGCCACCCGGTAGCGGGCCTCCCCGAAGAGGCGTCCCAGGTGGACCTCCGAGAGGGACTCCCCCCGGGCGGGCTCGGTCCGGAGTTCCTCGGTGAACTCCCGGCGCAGACGCCCCCGGCAGAGGACGGCCCGGAGGCTCGCGGGAGTCACCTCGACCTCCTCGAATCGGGGCGGATCCGGGACCCCCTGGCGCACGCTGGCCGGCAGGGGCCGATCGACCCGGGACCAGCGGACCCGCACGCCGTCCGAGGAATGGACCGCGACGGCCAGCAGGTGCCGCCGCTCGGTCACCGGCACCTCCACGAACCTCCCGGCCGAGACCCGCCCGCAGGGACGCCGATCCCCGTCGGCCAGGGCCGTCACCGCGACGGGCACGAAGTCCCGGCCCGAGGGATCCTCCGGGTCCTCGACCGTCAGCAGCAGCCCGTCCCGGAGGTTCAGGTCCACCGGGGTCCGGAAGCGCACCACGGGCCCCTCGGGGGTGCGCCGGACCCGGAACTCTCCCACGTCGCAGCCCCGGTGCCCCGGGGCCTCCGGGGAGACCAGTTCCTCCCACCGCCGATCCCCCCGATACCAGGCGTCGGTCCGGGGACGGGCATACAGCACCGAGACCTCCCGGCGGAATTCCTGCAGTTCCGCCGGGGTCAGGCCCGGCCGGGGACGGTCCGCCGCCCGGCGCAACGCGGTGACCACGCAGCCCACCCAGGCCGGGGACTTCAGGCGTCCCTCGATCTTCCATGCGGCCACGCCCAGGTCGGCCAGATCGCCCAGGTGATCCAGCAGGTCCAGGTCCTTCATGCTGAAGGGATGCCCCGCCTCCCGGCCCGAGGCGTCCCGGTAGGGAAGCCGGCAGGCCTGGCTGCAGGCCCCGTAGTTGCCCGACCGCCCCGAGGTCGCCTCCCCCAGCAGGCACTGCCCCGACACGCCGAAGCACATCGCGCCGAAGACGAAGACCTCCACTTCCAGTTCGGGCAGGGCCTGCCGGATGCGACGGATGTCCTCCCGGGAGCACTCCCGGGCCAGGATCACCCGGGAGCACCCCGCCTCGGCGGCCCTCCGGGCCGTTTCCACCGACCGGACCCCGGCCTGGGTGCTGGCGTGGACCTGGAGGTCCGGGAACTCCTCCCGGCAGAGCCGCATCAGGTCGAAGTCCCGGAGGATGACCCCGTCCACCCCCGCCAGGTGGCAGGCCGCCAGCACCCGGCAGGCCTCTCCCAGGGCCTCCTCCCGGAGAGGGACGTTCAGCGTCACGTAGAGGCGGGTCCCGGCCTCGTGGCAGTACCGGACCACCGCGGGCAGCACCTCGGGGGACAGGTTCCGGGCCCGGACCCGGGCGTTCAGGCTGCCCACCCCGGCATAGATCGCGTCGGCCCCCCGGGCCACCGCCACCTCGATGGCCTCGAGGCTTCCGCCCGGCGCCAGGATTTCCGGCCTGCGATCC
>Ga0302250_1000413_pt1 | contig 42971 bp, 32 predicted proteins | sample AAG_RA_Asp_MG_FD_193536 | JGI IMG/M metagenome (GOLD analysis project Ga0302250, IMG submission 193536) | Enriched activated sludge microbial communities from anaerobic digester in WTTP, New Holstein, Wisconsin, United States - AAG_RA_Asp | ecosystem: Engineered > Bioreactor > Anaerobic >...
CGCACCGCCGACGGGCGCACCGTGGTCGCCGAGCCCGAGAGCCTGGAGGGCATCGTGCTGGCGCTGTTCCCGCCCTACACGGACACGGTCCGGGGGGACGGGATGCCGAAGTGGTCCGTCCAGGCGGCGCTGCCCGAAAAGGACCTGCGGCCCGAGAATCCCTACTGGGGCATCCCCCGGATCGTGAGCCAGTTCACCCCCGCGCTGCTCTGCAAGGCCTGGGGCGTCTATTCCTGGGCCACCGGAGAGGAGCCGGACGCCCTGATCGACTTCGCGTGCAGCACCCTGGACCCCGCGAGCCCGAACTACGACCCCATCGACGGCCGGTCCTCGGTCTGCCAGGCGGTGGAGACCGTGTCTGACGAGGACCTGCCCCCCTGGCTCAAGCACATCGCCCGGTTCGCCTGCAACGAGGAGTTCCCCGTCGGGCAGCCGGGAACGGACCTGGCCTTCGGGCCGGAGAAGTCCTCGGACATGCTGCCATTCTCCCAGTGGAGCATCGGCAGCATCACGAGCCTCGACGCCGAGCGGACGAACGCGGCCTTCTTCGGGTCCGAGCCGGCCTTCCCGGGGCTCTACGCCCGGGAGTGCCGCGACGGCCGGTTCAACCCCAACGACCTCTACGGCTGCCCCTCCGACAAGATCGTCTATCCCACGCACCGGGTCTGCCGGGACCCCGAGCGGGCCACCTGGCAGGTCGAGGGCTGCAAGGACGTCCGGGAGGAGTTCTATTCCCTGCGGGACTACCTCCAGGAGGCCTTCGTGGGGGCCTGGATCGAGGTGGTCCGGTCGGTGAAGGACCTTCCCAACGTGATCGGCTACGACCTGCTGAACGAGCCGGTCGGCTACAACATCATGCTGGCCATCCAGACCCTGGTCCAGATGGGCGGCGTGGACCAGGCGGCCATCGGCAACCTGGTGCGGAACCTGGTGGCCGACCCCGCCGTGGCCGAGCGGATCGAGCGCCTGGTGCCGGCCCTGGGACTGATCCCCGACCTGCCACCCCTCCCCCCCGAGCCGGTCGCCCCGGTGCCGCCCGTGGCCCCGGAGGACCCGGGTCCGGGCGCCGATCCGGAACGGCAGCAGCGCTACCAGATCGAAATGGCCCTGTACCAGCGGGACCTGGAGGCCTACCAGAAGCAGAAGGCCGACTACGACGCCCGGATGGCCACCTACCCGGCCGAGAAGGCCGACGCCGAGGCCCGCCGCAAGGCGGTCCTGAAGGCCTGGGGCCTGGTCTGGGAGGGACCCACCTCGCCGGAGCCGGCCCTGGCCGAGCGGGACGGGAACGGGGCCTGGAAGATGGCCGAGTACCAGCCGGACCTCCTCGCGGTGGTGGAACTGAACACCTCCTTCGACTGGTCCTTCCTGCGCCCGATGTACCATCGCCTGGGCAACGCGATCCTGAAGGAGGACCCCGAGGCCCTGCTGTTCCTGGAGGGCTCGATGGGCATCGGCAGCGTGGGCTACGACCTGGGGATGCCGACCCCCGACGGCCTCGAGGGGCACGTGGTCTTCGCACCGCACCACTACGAGGACATCTTCCCGTTCCTGGGATTCAACATGAACCCCCGGTTCTTCCAGGTGGAGGAGGTGGCCTTCCGGGACTACACGGCCGGAATGGTCGCGGCGGCCCAGCTCGCCACGGAGTCCCTGGGCAACGCCCCGGTGGTCTTCGGGGAGTTCGGGTCCTACTTCAACTTCAACGGCCTGGAGCAGTCCATCGCCGACGACTACGTGATCACCAAGCACATCCTGGACAACTACTACGAGGGCTTCGAGTCGCTGTTCGCCAGCCGGATGGTGTGGTGCTGGACCGAGACCAACGACCCCCGGTTCGGCGACCTCTGGAACAAGGAGGACTTCAGCATTCTGGGCTTCGACGGCAACTTCCGGGGCCAGGAGGTCTGGGCCCGGCCCCACGCCCGGGCCCTGGCGGGCAAGCCCCTCCGCACCCGTTTCTACAGCCCGCTCCACTACTTCGACCGGGACAAGGGCATCCCGAACCCCGTCGGGGAGTTCGAGGTGGCCTACCAGTCCAAGGAGACCACCGCGCCCACCGAAATCCAGATCCCCTATGACATCCAGTACCCCCAGGGGTTCTTCGTCTGGGCCTCCGACGGGTCGGTCTGGTACGACCACGACCGGAGGATGCTGTACCACCTGCCGGAGCGGGACGAGCCCGGCGCCGAGCACTGGGTGCGCATCCGGCCCCCCATCGAGGGGGCCCCGGCGGTGGGCTGGCGCTACTTCTTCCGGGAACACCAGGTGATCGAGGGGGATTGACGGCCGTCCCGGGGAGGGCGCGGTCGAGTCACAAGGAGGGCATCGCATGGCAACAAGGCACGCTGGACGCGGGTTCCTGGTCGTCCTGATGGTCGGCACCGGGCTGGCCTCGATCCCGGGAGCGGTCCGGGCCGACGAGTCGGCGGATCGGATCCAGGCGTTGGAGGATTCGGTGCGGGCCCTCCAGCAGGAGGTCACGGCGCTGAAGGAGGCCCGCCCCTCCGGGGATCAGACCCCGGCCGCCGGGCGGGGGGTGGACGGGTCGCCGCTGCACAAGCCGGCCTTCGAGGCCCACATGCAGCTCCACAACCTGCTGATCTTCCGGAACGACACCGACTTCGACCGCCGGAAGCCCCTCTACAACGAGAACGGCCAGACCAGCGGCGCCTTCGCGACGGTCTTCGGCCCGACGCTGACCTGGAACCTCACGGACGACATCCGGGTGTTCTACGAGGCCGAGGTGGGGCTGAACTACTGGTCGAAGAACAACCCCGACCAGGAGAACGCCCTGGGGGCGGACATCTTCGTTCTGAAGCACCGGCAGATCTACGCCGAGGGAAGCCTGGCCGACGGCCGGTTCGGCTTCAAGGTCGGCTACCAGTACACGACCGACTCCACGGCCCTGTTCCTCGGTCACTGGATCGGCGCCGCCCAGGTCTGGTGGGCCCCGAAGAAAGGGTGCCGCTGGTCGCTCCGGGCCGGCATGATCCCCGACCTGACCTACGAGGGCCTGTCGATCGTCGAGAACAACTTCCGGCACGACATCTTCACCTTCGGGCTGGGCTGGGACCGGCAGTACAACGACCACTGGTCCTGGAAGTTCGCTGTGGACAGCCTCTACGACACCCACGTGGTCGGCCGGCCCCGGTGGCTCGTGGTCCCGAACCTCCACCTCGAGGGGCGGACCGGCTGGATGCGGGACGGGTCGGTCCGGGTCAGCGGCTTCGTGGACGCGGTGGTCCAGGGCGGCCGCAGCGAGAACAGCGCCCTGGACGGCGGGGACCAGACCCTGCTGGCCTGGGCGGCCCAGGGCAACCTGAAGGTCGAGACCCGCCCCCTGACCCTCGCCCTGAACGCCCTGGCCCTCTCGCCCGACGACGACTGGCAGGGCAACGGCCGGGAGGGGTCCTTCTTCTACAGCAGCAAGTCCCAGAGCGCGACGCTCTACTTCACCGAGGACGAGGTGCGGAACTGGTACGACCAGCTGGACCGCCGCATGGGCCGCTACGAGGGCGGGTTCTGGCAGCACCGGGCCGGGCTCTTCCTGACGGACCTGAAGGCCACGCTGACCGTGGTGCCCTGGTTCCGCCCCAGCGTGATCCTGGGGTACGGCATCGTGCTGAACCCCCAGAACGCCCTGGGCGAGCGCCAGGTCGGCTTCGAGGGCAACCTGGACCTGGCCTTCCAGTGGACCCGGCACCTGGTGGCCCGGGTGCTGGTGGGCGGCATGGCCCCCGGCAAGGCCGCCGCGGCCCTGATGAACCAGATCGCCCCCCAGGACAAGGTGACCGACGGGCTCTGGTGGACCGAGGCCGCCCTGTCCCTGGTGTTCTGAGGAACCGCGAGCCAAGGAGGGAACGATGCATGCATTTCGTCGCGCGTGGATCCTTCCGGCGCTGCTGATCCTCGTGCCCGGCTGCGCCGGGGAGGAGCCGTCCCTTCCGGCCCCTCCCTCGGGGAGGGTGCGGACGCACCTGACCTGGCTGAAGGACTCCGAGGGTCGCTACCTGTACCTTCACGGCGTGAACCTGTCGGGCAGCACGAAGGTCCCCAAGGCGGTGGACGGCCGGGTCCTGACACCCCTGGACCTCCGGGAGGCCTTCAACCGGGGCGTGCCCTCCTACACGGGCAAGCCCTGGGACCTCCAAGGGTGCCGGTTCCAGGCCGACGGGCGCTACGATCCTTCCTCCGAGGCGACCTGCCAGGCCGCCCAGGAGATCCGGAAACTGCGCCGGGTGGGGTTCAACGTCTTCCGGTTCCTGCTGAACTGGGAAGGCGTGGAGCCGACGGCCCCCGGGCGGTACGACGAGGTCTACCTGGACAGCATCGCGAAGCACGTCCAGGTGGCCAGGCACTACGGGGTCTACCTGCTGCTGGACATGCACCAGGACTCCTTCAGCCGCCACCTGGTGGTGCGCTACAACGAGAAGCCCTCCTACAAGGACGACCAGGGCCGCACGGTGTACCCGCCCCGGGGGAGCCTCGAGAACATGGTCCTCTCCCTGGTCGAGCCGTACACCGACGCGGTCCGGGGGGAGGGCGCCCCCCGGTGGGCCGTCGAGGCCTGCCTCTACGAGAAGAACCTGGACGCCGACACCTGGGGCGTGCCCCGGCTGATCTCCGGCGTCAGCGAGGCCAACCTGTCGTCGATCATCGACCTGCTGAAGAAGGTGATGCCCGGCACCGGGGACGGCGGAGGTCCGGCGGTGCCGCCGTGGGTCAACGAACTGCTGGCCCGGATCCCCGATCCGGCCATCCCGGTCACCGACACCTCCGACCTGCTGCCCTTCACGAACTGGGGCCTGATGTCGATGACCTCCATCGACACGGCCCGCTGCTTCGCGTGCCTGCTGTCGGGGTACTTCGGCGACGACGACCCGTACAAGCGGGGCGGGGCCTTCAAGGGCCTCACGAAGGACGGCGTGCCCATCAGCCGCTGGATGCAGCAGGCCTACGGGAAGATGTGGCGCCGGGTCGTGAAGGCCCTGAAGGACCAGAACGGCGGCACGGTGCCCGAGAACGTGATCGGCTACGACATCATCAACGAGCCCAACGGGAACTTCATCACGATGACCGCCGCCGCGGCCATCTTCAACACCGGCTTCTACCAGTCCGCGAAGAGCACGCTGGTGGAACTGCTGGGCAAGGACACGGGAGAGCAGGTCTTCGACCTCCTGACCGCCCTCCGGCTGCTGCCGGTGGTGCCCGAGAAGCCCGGGGACGGGGCGTCCCAGGCCGAGAAGGACGCCTGGCAGGCCGAGATCGACCGCCTGGCCCGGGACTGGGGCTTCCAGTATGCCGACTTCCTGGGCATCGCGGGCCTCAATGTCGGGTATGACCGGAACTTCATGACGCCCTTCTACGAGGTCGTCGGCCGGGAGATCTTCGAGGAGGACCCCGAGGCGGTGATCTGGTTCGAGCCAGCCATGAGCATCTCGATGGTCCTCGGAGGCGTCACCCAGGGCATGTGGGACATGGGGATGCTGAAGCCCCGGATCTGCCGCTGCGAGGACGAGACCTCCGCCCTGAACGGCAAGGCCGTCTCCTGCGACGTCGAGGCGGCGCGGTGCGGGAAGGTCCGGGAGGCAGACACCGTCTATGCCCCCCACTACTACGCCGACATCTACCCGTTCCTGGGGTTCAACTATCCCTCCCGGGACTTCTCCCCCGAGGAGATCCGCCACCGGGACTACGACGACGGCATCGCCGGGGTCTTCCAGGTCGTGGACTGGAACCTGGAAAAGATCCCGGCGGTGCTGGGAGAGTTCGGGACCTACTACAACTTCGGGGGGATCGAGAAGTCCCACTCGATGGACTACCTGGTGTCCTCTCACATCCTGGACAACTACTACGAGAGCCTGGAGCGCATGGGGATGCACCGGATCCTCTGGTGCTACACCCCCGACAACGACCCCCGGTACGGGGACTGGTGGAACAAGGAGGACTTCAGCATCTGGCGCGGCTGGAAGGACCTCGTGATCGACCGGGACATCGGCCTGGCCGAGCCGACGGTGACCACCACCGACCGGGCCCTGGCCGAGGGGGCCTTCCGGGCCCAGAGGGCCTGGTCGCGGCCCTACCCGAAGGCCCTGGCGGGAAAGCTCCTGTCCCTGCACTTCTACAGTCCCTACCACTACTTCGACCCGGACAAGGGGGAGGTGCCGCCGGAGCGGGAGTTCGAGGTGATCTACGCGGCGAAGGAGACCCCGGCGCCGACGCAGATCTTCGTGCCGGAGGTCCAGTACCCCGACGGCTTCTACGTCTGGCTGTCGGACGGCTACGCCTACTGGGACGAGGAGACCCGCACGCTGCTCCATTTCCCGACCAACGACGACCCCGGGGCCCGGCACTTCGTCCGGATCCTGCCCCCCCTGGAGGGCCGCCCGGCCACCGGCTGGAACTACTTCATCCGGGGCAAGGACATCGTCGCGAAGGGACCGTGACCGGCCCGGGGCCCTCGGCCCGGGCCTCCCATCGAGGAGGGACGGATGGAGACGACACAGCGGCTCGTGGAACTGGGGTTCCTGGACTGGGCGATCGTGGCACTCTACTTCGTCGCGATCATCGGCATCGGCCTCTACCTGAAGGCCTTCACGAAGACCGGCGACGACTTCTTCCTGGCCGGCCGCCGGAACTCCTCCTGGGTGGCCGGGCTGGCCTTCCTGTCGGCCAACCTGGGCGCCCTGGAGATCCTCGGCTGGACCGGCGGCACGATGAAGTATGGGATGTTCGTCTCCCACTTCTACTGGGTGGGGGCCATCCCGGCGATGCTGTTCCTGGGCCTCTACATGATGCCCTTCTACTACTCGTCGAAGATCCACAGCGTGCCGGGGTACCTGAAACTGCGCTTCGACGAGAGGACGCGGCTGCTGAACGCCTTCGCCTTCGCGATCATGACGCTGCTGATGAGCGGCATCAACCTGTACCTGATGGCCCTGGTGTTCAACGTGCTGCTGGGGTGGGACTGGCACGTGAGCATGTGGGTCTCGGCCGCCGCCATCGGCTGCTACATCACCCTGGGAGGCCTCCTCAGCGCGATCTTCACGGAGATCGTGCAGTTCTTCCTGATCTGGGCGGGCCTGTTCCTGGTGTCGATCCTGGGGCTGGTGGAGATCGGGGGGCCCACCCACCTGATGGACCAGTTGCCGGCCACGATGACCTCCCTGTGGGCGACCACCGGCGATCCCTCCCGGAACGCGATGGGGGTCACCTGGCTCGGCCTGGCCATGGGCCTGGGGTTCGTCCTGTCCTTCGGCTACTGGACCACGGACTTCCTGGTGGTGCAGCGGGCCTTCAGCAGCCGGGACCTCCGGTCGGCCCGCCTGACGCCCATCACGGCCTCCTTCTTCAAGATGGCCCTGCCCTTCATCGTCGTGGTGGCGGGCCTGGTGGCCTACAAGCTGGGCATGGACCCCTCCAGCGGCTTCCACCTCCCGGAGGACCCCCAGAACCCCGGCAAGGTCTGGAACGACGCCGCGCTGCCGCTGCTGATCGCCCGCTACTACCCCACCGGGCTGGTGGGCCTGGGGATCACCGCCCTGCTGGCGGGCTTCATGGCGGGCCAGGCGGGCAACGTCAGCGCCTTCAACACCGTCTGGACCTACGACATCTACCGGGTGATCTTCCGCCCGAAGGCCTCCGACGAGCACCTGGTCTGGGTCGGCCGGGTCACCACGGTGGTCGGCATCCTGCTGTCGGTGGCCACCGCCTACGTCGCGATGCAGTTCAACACCATCATGGACTACATCCAGGCCATCTTCTCCTGGGTCAACGCCCCCCTCTTCGCGACGATGCTGCTGGGGATGTTCTGGAAGCGCACCACCTCCGCCGGGGCCTTCTGGGGGCTGCTGGCGGGGATGCTGGTCTCCTTCGCCATCTTCCTGGGCTTCCGCTTCGGGTGGATTTCCGGGGACCTGGCCCGGCTGCTGACCTTCGCGGACAACCCCTCGGACATGAGCCGCAACCTCTGGCAGGCCTCCTGGGCCTGGGTGGTCTGCTTCGTGGTGACCATCGGGATCTCCCTGGTGACGCCGCCGAAGCCCGACTCGGAACTGGTGGGGCTCGTGAAGGGACTGACCCCGGCGGCGGACGACGGCAAGGTGGCCTGGTGGGGCCGGCCGGCCGTCTGGGCGGCCCTGTCCCTGGCGGTGCTGATCGCCCTGAACGCTTGGTTCTGGTAGGAGCCCGGGCCTGACTTCCCGGGGGAGGCTTGCCATGTCGGAACAGCGGGAACCGTTGCCCATCTGGTTCTTCGTCGGCGTGATCCTGGCCGTGTACGGGGTCCTGGTGATCCTGGGGGACGTCACGAACCTCCGGGAGATCCGGCTGGCCCATCTCCGCCCGGGTTTCTGGTGGGGTGGCGGGATGCTGGTCTTCGGGGCGGTCTTCACCGCCCTGGGCCTCTGGTCCCACCGCCAGGGCTGAAGGCCAGCGACCCCTCCCCGGGCGCCCGGACGGGTCGCCTCGATCGCGGAACGGGCGCCCGGCAGGGAGGATTCCATGCGCAAGGTCTCGACCCGCCCCCCCTCCTTTCCCGATGCCCCGAAGGACGTGCCCCTGGTCCCGGTGGGTCCCGAACGCTGGCAGGTCCTCTGCGGCGACCCCGGCCACTGGCGGGTGGGGATCTATTCCCCCCCCGAGGACCGACCCGAGGCCTGCCGGGAACTGGAGTGGCACGACTGCCCCGAGTTCTTCCTGTTGATGTCCGGCCGGGTCACGCTGGTCCTCTCCGACGGCGCGGGAGGTCTCCGGGAGGTGTCCCTGGCACCCGGCAGGCCGGTCCTGGTCACGGTCCCCCACTCGGCCTACTGCCCCGACGGGCCCCACGGGGGGACCTGCCTCGTGGTCGAGCGGGACTCCTTCGACACGGAGTACCGGGCCGTCGAGGACTGGAAGGCCCCCTTCCCTTCCTGAGGAGGACGCGATGGAGTGGTGGCAGCGGGCACGGCAGGGGTTCCGGGAGGCCTTCGGGGCGGACCCCGCGTTCGTCGCCGATGCGGGCGGCCGGGTCAACCTGATCGGGGAGCACACGGACTACCACGAGGGCTTCGTGTTCCCGGCGGCCATCGACCTCCGGACGCTGGCGGCCGGGTCCCCCCGGACCGACGGCCGGATCCGGATCCGTTCCGGCAACGTGGAGGAACTGAGGGAATCCCTGGTGGAGACGCTGGCCCCTCCCGGGGGGTTCCCCCCGTGGTGGGCCTATGCCGAGGGCCCCCTCTGGGCCCTCCGGGAAGAGGGCCTGCCGATCCCCGGCGCCGACCTGTGGGTCCGGGGAGAGGTCCCCCTGGGAGGCGGCCTCTCCTCCTCGGCCTCGATCCAGGTGGCCCTGGCGGCCCTCGGCGCCGCCCTGGCGGGACGATCCCTGCCAGCGATGGAGGTCGCACGCCTGGCCCGCCGGTCCGAGAACCTCTACTGCGGGGTGCCCTGCGGGGCGATGGACCAGGTGGCCTCGGCCTGCGGGGTCGCCGGTCACGCCCTGCTGCTGGACTGCCGGACGCTGTCCTTCGACGCGGTCCCGTTCCCCGGGGACTGGGCCCTGGTGGTGGCCGACTCGGGGGTGCGGCACTCCGTCGCCGGGTCCGAGTACGCCCGCCGGCAGCAGGAGTGCGCCCGGGGCATGGCCGTGGCCCGACAGGCCTTCCCGGACGTCCGGACCGCCCGGGACCTGGCGCCCGACCGCCTGGAGGCGATCCGGAACGACCTGGACCCGACCGCCTTCCGGCGACTGCGCCACGTGGTGACCGAAAACGACCGCTGCCTCCGGGCGGGGGACGCCCTGCGGCGGCACGACGGGCCCGCCCTCGGGTCGCTGCTGGCCGGGTCCCACGAGTCCCTGGCCCGGGACTACGAGGTCTCCTGTCCCGAACTGGACCTGCTGGTGGAAATCGGCTCGGGGCTCCCGGGTTGCATCGGGTCCCGCCTCACCGGGGCCGGCTTCGGGGGCAACACCGTGCACGTCGTCCAGGGCGACGCCGCCGGGGCCTTCCGGGAGGAACTGGGGCGCCGCTACCGGGACCGGACGGGCCGGGAGACCGCCATGCGCATCGTCCACCCGGACCAGGGCGTGCGCTGCCTGCCGGTGTCCCCCGACGACTGAGGACGCCATGAACCCGACGACCCTCCGTTCCCTGCTGCCCGCCTCCCTGACCGACCGGATCGACCGGGAGACCCTGGCCCGCCTGGAGGATCTCCACCGGGCCGGCTTCCTGGAGGACGCCCTCCGCCAGGTGCCGCTGGAGGCCCCCCCGGAGACCTGGGACACCCTGATCCGGGACCTGGCCGCCTGCGACCTGGACTGGATCGCGGGCCTGCGCGAGGCCCTGGACCGGCCCCCGGCCCCCCGGGACCCCGGGGACCTCCTGCCGGTCACGCCCCTGCGCCTGGACGACCCCCGGCGGGACTCCTGGATCGGCGCGGGAACGCGGGCGCTGGAGGAGGGGGCCGTCGCCTCCCTGATCTTCGCCGGCGGGGCGGCGACCCGCTTCTTCTCCGAGGCGGCCGGGGACCCCGAGGTGGAAGCCCTCCGGAGCCGGCTCGGAGCCGACCCGCCCAAGGGCCTCTACCCCCTCTTCCCGGTCCTCCGGCGGAACTTCCTGGAGGTCTTCCTGGCCGAGGCCCTGGAGGCGGGCCTGGCCGCCGGGCATCTGCCCCCGGTGGTCCTGATGACCTCCCGCCAGACCGACACGGCCATCCGCGCCTTCTTCCGGGACGGGTACCGGGAGTCCTTTCCGAAGGACCTCGTGCTGCCGATCCTCCAGCAGGAACACCCCCGCCTGGATGCCCGGGGCAGGCTGGTGGTGGCCCCCGGCGGGCGCCTGGTCCGCACCGGCGACGGTCATGGCGGGGTCTTCCGGGCCCTCTGCCGGGCCGACGAAGGCCCCTCCCTCCGGGACCGGATCCGGGCGATGGGGGTCCGCACGCTGGTCATGCACAACGTGGACAACGCCCGGGCACGCCCCTTCGATCCCGCCCGCCTGGGGGTCCACGAGTCCTTCGCGTTCGCCTTCACGATGACCGTGGCCCCCCGGGCCCACGTCCGGGAGAAGGTCGGACTGGTGGCGATGGATGCCCGGACCGGCCGCATCGAGGTGATCGAGTACTCGGTCTGTCCCCCCGAGGTGGCCGACGCGAAGGACCCCGACGGCCGGCCGCGGTTCCGCTACGGCCACCTCAACACGAACCTGGTGGACCTCGATTCCATCCTCCCGGACCTGCCCCGGACCCTCTACACCGGCAAGAAGGTTCCGGTGGGGGACCGGCTGGTCGAGACCGCCTCCCACGAGATGCTGAACCAGCACCTGTCGGGGCTCCTGCCGGCGGACCGGGTCGGGGTGCTGGAGGTGCCCCGGGAGGAGTTCTTCCTGCCCACCAAGAGCCTCCGGGGGGAGGACAGCCTGGAACAGACGCGGGAGGCCCTGGCCCAGGGGCACCGGGAACGCCTCGAACACGCCGGCGCCCGGGTGGACCCGTCGGCCCGGGTGGAACTGCACCCCTGCCTGGCCGGGGGACCCTGGCCCCTCGGCGCGCTCCGGGACTGGGAGATCGGTCCGGGGAGCACCCTGGCGCTGGCCGTGATCCACGGTCCGTCGGGACCGCCGGGGGTCGGGAGGGGGTTCCTCCTGGGGGACGGGGCGACGCTGGTGGTGGACGCCGAGAGGCCCCGGGGTCCCGTCTCGGTGGACCCGGACACCCGCCGGGTCCGGGAGGACCGATCCCGGGCCGGGCGGTTCGCCCTCGGGAACGGCGTGGTCGTCCATCCCGGGGCGCGCATCCGGGTCCGGATCCTCGGGGACGGCTGCTTCGTGATCCCGGACGGGGCCCGCCTGGCCGGGAAGGCGGACCTGGTCGTCCCGCCGGGGGAGACGCGAACCTGGCCCGGGGGGTTAGAATAGTCCCGGCCCCTGCCTCGTCGGAGCATCGGAGTCGTCGTGGAGCCGCTGGAACGGGACCTGGTACTGGCCGCGAAACGGGGCGACCGGAAAGCCTTCCAGGTCCTTGCCGAGCGGCACTACGGGAGGATTTACCGGATGCTGCTGGCGCTGACTCGCCAGGAGGCCGAGGCCCAGGACCTGGCCCAGGAGACCTTCGTGCGGGCCCTCCAGGGCATCGGGTCCTTCCAGATGGGGTCGGGCTTCTACACCTGGCTCTACCGCATCGCCCACAACGTCTTCGTGGACCGGTACCGGCAGCAGCGGACCCAGCGGGAGTCCCGGGAGTACGAGGACGAACGGAAGGCCCAGCCGGCCCTGGGGGCCGAGACCGATTCGAGACCCCTGGAGCCGTCCCGGCTGGTGGAGGCCCAGGAGCGCCTCGAGGTGGTCCGCCAGGCGATGGCGCTCCTGAAGCCGGAACACCAGGAAATCCTGGTGCTCCGGGAGGTGGAGGGGCTGTCCTACGAGGAGATCTCCGCGGCCCTGGGACTCAAGATGGGGACCGTGATGTCCCGGCTGTTCCATGCCCGGATGCAGATCCGGGAGATCCTGGAGGCCCGGTTGGGGCGCCACGGCTGAGGGAGGGGGAGATGGACCGGCGCAAGGCCATGCGGATCGCCGACGGGGAGGCCCCGGAGACCGCTCTGGACCCGAGGCTGGCCGCCGAGGTGAAGGCCTTCCGGGACCTCTCGGAGGAGATCCGGGCGGCGGCGACCCCCCGGCGGGAGGCCCCGGACTTCGAGGCCTTCTTCCGGGCGGTGGAGGCGCGGTACGAGGAGACCCGGACGGCTTCCCCCGAGAAGGGGTGGGCCCGGTGGTGGAAGGCCCTGCGGGAACGGCCCCTCTGGTGGATGGCCCCCGTCGGCGCGGCGATCGCGGCGGCGGCGCTGCTGGCCTTGACGGCACCGGGGGATCGGGCCCCGGACAACACCTGCTTCGTGGACTCCTATGACCTGGACCGGGGGTCGGTGGTGATCGACCAGGACCTGGACGACCCGTCCCGGGCGACGGTGATCTGGTTCCTGGAGGAGGGGTGAGATGCATCGGCGACGGATCGGAGCCTGGGTCTTCGCGGCGGCGGCCGCCCTGGTGCTGGCGGCCTCGGCGATGCCCCGGAGCGCGGCGGCGGGACCCCGGGCGGAGGTGACCCTGACGGTGATCCTGGCCAGGCGGGAACCGCCGAAGCTGCACCCCGGCCTGCAGAAGATGTGGGACACCCTCCGGCGGTCCTTCGGGGACAAGTTCGCCTCCTTCGACCTGGCGGGGGAAACCTCCCGGCGGCTGGCCGAGGGGGAACGGGTCGAGTCCGTGCTGCCCAACGGGGACCGCTTCGCGGCGGTCTTCCAGGGAGTGACCGAGGAGAAGGGCCTGCTCCGGATCCACCTGGAGATGGGGGAGTTCCGGACCAAGGTCCGGGTCCACGACGGGGGGGTCTTCTTCCAGGCGGGACGCCGCCACGGCGACGCGACGGTGCTGATCGGCGTCCGGGCGGCCCTGGTTCCCTGACCCGCGGACCCCGGTCAACCCCACCAGAACGGCGGCCAGGGCGCCGCCAGAAAGGAGCCCCATGAACCCGCCCGATCCCCGAAGGACGTTCCCGGCGATCCTTGCCCTGGCACTGGGACCGGCGCTTCCCCTCCCTGCCGCCGCTGATCCCGGGGAGGAACCCGTGAAGGACGAAGCCAGGATCCCGGCACCGGAGACCGGGGGAAACCCCCTGCTGGAGGAATGGGACACCCCCTTCGGGCTGCCGCCGTTCCCTCGCATCCGGGAGGAGCACTTCCTGCCTGCCCTGAAAGCGGGGATCGAGGCCCAGCGGGCCGAAGTCCGGGCCATCGCCGCCCGGCGGGACCGGCCTTCCTTCGAAAACACCGTCCGGGCCCTGGACCGGAGCGGCCTGCTGCTGGAACGCGTCCGATCGGTCTTCTTCAACCTGCTGTCGGCCGAGACCACCCCGGGGTTGCAGGCCGTGGCGAAGGAGGTCGCCCCGATGCTGGCGGCCCTGGAGGACGACATCCTGCTGGATCGGCGGCTCTTCGCCCGGGTCCGAACCGTCCACGCCCGGCGAAATGATCGCCGCCTCTCCGAGGAGGACCGCCGCCTGGTCGACGAGACGCTGAAGCGCTTCCTGCGGGGCGGAGCGGCCCTGGACGAGGCCGGGCAAGCCCGCCTGCGGGAGATCCACGCGGAGTTGTCGGTGCTGGGCCTGCGATTCGGCGACCACCTGCTGGCCGAGACCAATGGCTTCCGGCTGGTCCTGGAACGCCCGGAGGACCTGGCGGGCCTCTCGCCGGCCCAGGTCCGGGCCGCCGCCCAGGAGGCGGATCGGGCGGGGCTGCCGGGCCGGTGGGTGGTGACCCTCCAGGCCCCGAGCCTCTGGCCCTTCCTGCAGCAGTCCGATCGCCGGGACCTCCGACGGCAGGCCCTGGAGGCCTACGCCGCCCGAGGAAGCCGCGGCGACGACCGGGACAACCGGGAGATCCTGGCCCGGACCGCGGCCCTGCGCCTCGAGAAGGCCCGGCTGCTGGGGTTCCCCACCTGGGCCCACTATGTGCTGGACGACCGCATGGCGAAGACGCCGGATCGGGTCCGGGAACTGCTGGACCGCCTCTGGGAGCCGGCGAAGGCCGTGGCAGCCCGGGAGGCCGAGACGCTGCGCCAGGCGATGCGGGCGGCCGGGGCCCCGGCGGACCTCCAGGCGTGGGACTGGTGGTACTGGGCCGAGCGGGTCCGTCGGGATCGCTGGGGCGTCGACGAGGAAGCCCTGCGGCCCTACTTCCCGCTGGACCAGGTCCTCCAGGGCGCCTTCGAGGTGGCCCGCCGCCTCTACGGGATCACCTTCCAGGAGCGGACGGACCTCGCGGCCTACCTGCCCGAGGTCCGCACCTTCGAGGTCCGGGACGCCGACGGGTCCCACCTGGGGGTCTTCCTGGCCGACTACCACCCGCGGCCGGGGAAGCGGGGCGGGGCCTGGGCCGGACGCTACCGGGGACAGTGGGAGCAGGACGGCCGGGACGTCCGCCCCATCGTGGTCAACGTCGGCAACTTCACCCGGCCCTCGGGGGATGCACCGGCCCTGCTGTCGCTGGACGAGGTCGAGACCCTCTTCCACGAACTGGGCCACGGCCTCCACGGGCTGCTCTCCCGGATCCGCCACCGGAGCCTCGCCGGCGTGCCCCGGGACTTCGTGGAACTGCCGTCCCAGATCCTGGAGAACTGGGTCCTGGAGCCCGAGGTGCTGGCCTTCTATGCCCGGCACTACCGGACGGGCGAGCCCCTGTCGCCGGAGACGGTGGCCCGGATCCGGGAGGCCCGGCAGTTCAACCAGGGCTGGGCCACCGTCGAGTACCTGGCGGCGGCCTGGCTGGACCTGGCCTGGCACTCCCTGGAGGCCCCGGTGCCGGCGGACCAGGCGGACGCCTTCGAGCGGTCCGTGCTGGACCGCATCGGCCTGCCCCCGGAGATCCTGCCCCGCTACCGCAGCCCCTACTTCCAGCACGTCTTCGGCCCCGGCGGGGGCTACTCGGCGGGCTACTACTCCTACATCTGGAGCGAGGTCCTGGACGCCGACGCCTTCGAGGCCTTCCGGGAGAAGGGCCTCTTCGACCCGTCCACGGCCCGGGCCTTCCGGACCGAGATCCTCGAGCGGGGAGGGACCCGGGAGGCCGACGAGATGTACCGCCGCTTCCGGGGCCGGGACCCCGTCGTGGACCCCCTGCTGGTGCGCCGTGGACTGGCGGGGGCCCTGCCTTGAACGAATCCCCCGCATCGGATCGGGGGCGGTGAGCCGCCCCGGCACGCTCCGACCAGGCCAGGGGAGACGGGTTCCTCCGGGGAAACCCTGGGAGGCATCCCGGGGGTCCGGGCGGTTTGACAAGGAAGGCTCCTCGGCTACACTTGCGCCTCGGCTTGATCCGCCCTCTTCGGGGGCGAGAGGCCCGGATGGACCTGCTTCGGGGAATTGAGAAACTGGAAGCCCTGCCCCTGGAAGGGCGGCGGCTCCTCCTCCGGGTGGACCTGGACTGTCCGCTGGAGGACGGCTGCATCCTCGATGACCGGAAGATCCGCGCCGTGGTCCCGTCGGTCCGCCAGGTCCTGGCGGCCGGGACCCGCCTGGTGCTGGCCTCCCACCTGGGGAACCCCCAGGGCCGGCGCATGCCCGGGCTGTCGATGGCCCCCGTGGGACTTCGCCTGGCGGAACTGCTGGACCAGGAGGTCTATCTTCCCGAGGACGTGGTCGGGGATGGTCCCCGGAAGGTCGTGATGGAGCGGATGGACGGGGAGGTCGTGCTGCTGGAGAACCTGGCCTTCCACGCCGAGGAGGAGCAGGGGGACGACCTCTTCGCCCAGCAACTGGCACACCTGTGCGACCTCTACGGGATCGATTCGCTGGGCCTCTGCGCCCGGCGCTGGGCCTCCACCGTGGCGCTCCCGAAGCACGTCCACTCCCGGGGGGCCGGGCCGGCCCTGTTCCGGGAACTGCAGCAACTGAACCGCCTCTGCGCGTCGCTGGAACAGCCCGCGGGCATCCTGGTGGGGGGCAGCCTGCTGAAGGACCGGATGACCCTGATCCAGTCCTGGCAAGGCAAGGTCCGGACGATGGCCTTCGGGGGACGCCTGGGATGGCTGATGGCCCAGGCGCCGTCGGCGGCCGAGCGGGAGGACGCCGAGCTGGCCCGGCATTTCCTGGCCCGGGCCCGGGCCCGGGAGATGGACGTCCGTCTGCCCATCGACCTCCGGGTCCTGCTGGAGGACGGCACCGAGACGGTCGCCGGGGTCCGGGAGGTGCCCGGAACGGCCCGGATCCTGGACATCGGGCCCGAGACGGCGGCGGACTTCGGCCGGGCGCTGTCGGACCTGCGGACGATCTGGTGGAACGGGACCCTCGGGGACCCCGGGGAGGAGGCGACGGCCGAGGGCACCGAGCGCCTGGCCCGGATGCTGGCCCGGTGCCGCTGCACCAGCGTCGTGGTGGGCGACGACACCGCGTCCCTGGTGGGTCGCCTGGGGCTGACGCCCTTCTTCACCCACGTGTCCGCCGGGGGCGAGGCGGCCCTGCGGCTGCTGGAGGGACAGGACCTGGACGCCCTGAAGGCGATCCGGGAGGGAGGGAAGTGATGGACACCGCGAACCGGCGACCCCTGATCGCCGGCAACTGGAAGATGCACCTGGACGCTTCCGGAGCGGCGGCACTGGCCCGGGAGGTCCTTCAGCGGACCGGCCGATTCCGCCATGCCGACGTCTGCGTGCTGCCGGCCTTCCCACTGATCCCGGCCGTGGCCCGGGTGCTGGAGGGATCCCCGGTGGGCTTCGGTGCCCAGGACCTCAGTGCCGAGGAGGAGGGGGCCTTCACCGGAGAGGTCAGCGCCCGGATGCTCACGAGCCTGGGCTGCCAGTACGTCTGCATCGGGCACTCGGAACGCCGGGAGTACCACCTGGAGTCGGACGAACTGGTCCGGCGCAAGGTGGAGCGGGCGCTTTCGGCCGGTCTGATCCCCATCGTCTGCGTCGGGGAGAAACTGGCCGAGCGGGACCGGGGCGAGACCTTCGCCCGGGTGGAACGGCAGGTGACCGTGGGCCTTTCGGACCTCGATGCGAAGGCCATGGAGAGGCTCGTGATCGCCTACGAACCGGTCTGGGCCATCGGGACCGGCCGCAACGCCACGCCGGCCCAGGCCCAGGAGGTCCACGAGTTCCTCCGGGGCCTGCTGGCCCGGTTCCACGGCCCAGAGGTCGCCGCGAGGACCCGGATCCTTTACGGCGGCAGCGTGAAGCCCGGGAATGCCCGGGAACTGCTGGCCCAGCGGGACGTGGACGGGGCGCTGGTGGGCGGAGCCAGCCTCTCGGGGGAGTCCTTTGCCGCCATTGTCGAAAGCGCGGGGTGACGCATGGAATTCTTGTTCGGTCTGATGATCGCGTTTCACATCCTGGTGTCGGCGCTGCTGATCGTCGTGATCCTGCTGCAGCCCGGGCGGGGCGGCGGGGGCATGGGGGCGGTGTTCGGCGGCGGATCCTCGACCTCCATCTTCGGGGGCCGGGGTGCGACCACCGTGCTCAGCAAGGCCACGGGGATCCTGGCGGCCATCTTCATGGTGCTGTCGGTGGCCATCGCCCTGACCGGGTCCGAGCGCAGCGTGGTGTCGGAAGTGCCGGAGGCGCCCCCGGCGCCCACGGCACCGGCGCCCCAGGCCCCCGCCGAGTCCCCGTGACTCTGCGCCCCGTCCACCGGGAGGTCCGACCATGGACGCCCTGGAGGCCCTGCTGACCCGCCGGAGCATCCGGAAGTTCCAGCCGGATCGGACCGTTCCTCCCGGGACGGTCGAGACGCTGATCCGGGCGGCGATGGCGGCGCCCTCGGCCCGCAACCTCCGCCCCAGCGAGTACCTCGTGGTGGAGGATCGCCGGCTGCTGGACGCCCTGGCCCAGGCCCATCCCCACGGTCGGATGCTGGCCCAGGCATCCCTGGCCGTCGTCCTCTGCGCCGACCCGGATCGCCAGCCCCTGGAGGGCTACTGGCTCCAGGACCTCTCGGCGGCCACCGAGAACCTGCTGCTGGCGGCCCATGCCCTGGGCCTCGGGGCGGTGTGGCTCGGGGTGCAGCCCCGGCCCGAGCGGGAGGCGGCCCTCCGGGAGATCCTGCAGGTGCCCGAGCCTTTCCGGATCGGGATGATGGTGGCCATCGGATACCCGGCCGAGACGAAGGAAGGACCCGACCGCTACGAACCCGCCCGGGTGCACCGGGACCGTTGGTGATTCCCCGGGGGGACCTCCGGGCCCGACGGCCCCCTGACTTCCGGCCGATCCGGGCAACCCCTCCGGACGACTTCCCTCGATCCTGCGGGGGTTTTCGTTGGCCCTTTCCGGCCCAGCGGTGGTATATCTCCGGGACCCTTTGGGGGAAAGCCGTCGCGGCTTGGAAGGAGGAGCGATGTTCTCGACGGTCCGGGAACTGCTGGCGTACCTGCGCAAGGAGGAGGTCCGGACGGTGGACCTGAAGTTCACCGCGCTGTCGGGTAGGCTGCACCACGTGAGCCTCCCGGCCTCCCGGTTCGATGACTCGGTCTTCGAGGACGGCGTGGGCTTCGACGGGTCCAACATGCCAGGCTTCAAGGGCGTCGAGTGCGGGGACATGGTGCTGGTCCCGGACCCGGCCACCGCCTTCCTGGACCCCTTCTTCTCCGACAAGACCCTGTCGCTGATCTGCGACGTGGCCGAGGCGGGGACCCTCGCCCCCTTCCCCCGGGACCCCCGGGGCATCCTGAGACGGGCCGTGGAGGCCCTTCGGGCCTCGGGGCTGGCCGACGAGGCCCTCTTTGGGCCCGAGTTCGAGTTCTACCTGCTGGACCAGGCGCTGTTCGACAACGGGGTCTGCGTCTCCCAGGCCGTGTTCGGGTCCCGGGAAGGCCGGATCCCCGGCTGCGAGGAGTTCCGGCAGCCCCAGTCCCTGCCCCTGAAGGGGGGCTACCACGCCGCGCCGCCCCAGGACGCCTTCTTCGACATCCGCAACGAGATGGCCCTGCTGCTGGAGCAGGCCGGGGTGGACGTCCGCTACCACCACCACGAGGTCGGCAGTCCGGGCCAGCAGGAGATCGAGGTGCACCTGGGAACGCCGCTGCGCATGGGCGACGTGGCCCTGATGGTGAAGTACTTCGTGAAGATGGTCGCCCGGCGCCACGACCTGGTGGCGACCTTCATGCCCAAGCCCTTCTTCGGCGAGGCGGGCAGCGGGATGCACTTCCACCAGCACCTGTTCCTGAAGGGCCGGCCCCTCTTCGACGACCCGGCGGGGTACGGCGGCCTCTCCCGGACCGCCCTGGCCTACGTCGCGGGCCTGCTGGAACATGGCGCGGCGGTGATGGCCTGGACCAACCCCTCGACGAACTCCTTCCGGCGCCTGGTGCCCGGCTTCGAGGCGCCCGTCAACGCGTTCTTCAGCCTGGGCAACCGGAGCGCCGCGATCCGCATCCCCAAGTACACCCGCAGGTCCCAGGATCGCCGGATCGAGTTCCGGACGCCCGACGCCACCTGCAATCCCTACCTGGCCATGGCGGCCCAGCTGCTGGCCGGGCTGGACGGCATGCGCCGGGAACTGGACCCCACGGCGATGGGCTTCGGCCCCTTCGACGAGGACGTCTTCGCGATGCCGGAGGCGGACCGGAGACGCCTGATCCACTCCCTGCCGGCCTCCCTGGAAGCCGTGCTGGAGGCCCTGCAGAACGACCACGAATTCCTGGTCGGCCCGGGGGTCTTCACCGAGCCACTGATCGCCGACTGGGTCCGGATCCTCCGGGAGCGGGAGTGCCTGGCGATGCGCCAGCGGCCCCATCCCTACGAGGTCGAACTGCACCTGGACTGCTGACCGGTTGACAAGACCCCGCCCGGTCCGGTACAAATGCGCTGCGTTTCGTCGCCCCTGGCGCCATAGCCAAGCGGTAAGGCAGAGGTCTGCAAAACCTCCATCCCCGGTTCAAATCCGGGTGGCGCCTCCAATCCCCCCGTGCCTGTCCCCGAACCCCTCGGGTCCGGTCCGCCCGGCTCGCGGCAGCGGCCTGCGGGTTCCGATCGACCCGCGGACCTGCTAGGATTGCCCGGAAGGAGGCGAGCCGATGGGCGAGAGGCAGCGCTACCGGATCATCGAGAAGATCGACGCGGGCGGCATGGCGGAGATCTACAAGGCCGTCGCCATCACGCTGGACGGCTTCGAGAAGCCCGTGGCCATCAAGCGCATCCTCCCGTCCCTCTGCAACCAGCCGAAATTCGTGAACATGTTCCTGGACGAGGCCCGCCTGGCGATGCACCTGAACCACGCGAACATCGTGCAGGTCTTCGACGTGGGCCGGGCCCAGGGCACCTACTTCATCGTGATGGAACTGATCGAGGGCTACAACCTCCGTAGGGTCTTCCAGCGCCTCTCGGAGGTGGGACAACGCTTCCCGGTCCCCATCGCCCTCTTCGTGGTCACCGAGATGCTGAAGGGGCTCGCCCACGCCCACGAGCGCCGGGACGCGAACGGGAACCCCCTGGGGATCGTCCACCGGGACGTGTCGCCGCCGAACGTGCTGATCTCCCGGGCCGGCGAGGTGAAGGTGACGGACTTCGGCCTGGCGAAGGCCATCACCCAGGCGGAACTGACCGACCCGGGCATCGTGAAGGGGAAGTTCAGCTACCTGTCTCCCGAGGCCATCGACGGCCGGGCGGTGGACCACCGGGCGGACCTCTTCAGCGCCGGCGTGGTCCTGTGGGAACTGCTGGCGAACCGGCGCCTCTTCCTGGGCAAGACCGAGATGGAGACCGTGGACCTGGTCCAGAAGGCCGAGGTCCCCTCCCTGACCCTGCTGAACCCCGACGTTCCCGAGGAACTGGAACGGCTGGTGCTGAAGAGCCTGGCCCGGGACCCCCGGAAGCGCTACCACAGCGCCCGGGAGATGGGGGACTCCCTGATGGCCTTCCTGTTCCAGGAGGGTCTGAAGGTCACCTCCTACGACCTGACCGAGTTCCTCCGGAGCATCTTCGAGGCCCAGGCGGTAGAGGCCGAGGGGCTGAACCAGGAGCGGATCAGCCTGCTGATCTCCGACGAGATCCTGAGCCTGTCGATGATGCGCTACGCGGGGCAGCCGCTGCCCATCGAGGGCAGCACCCCCATCCGGCTGGAGACCCTGAACCGGCTCGGGGGAGGGCACCTGTCCTCCGAGGACCTCCGGGGGCAGGCGGCCCGGATCGGGGACGGGTCGGCGATCCCCCGGACCCAGGGAACCCCCCTGGTGGAGATGCTGGAGGGACGGGAGACGATGGCGATGCCGGCCCTGCAGCCCCGGGCGCGTTCCGGCGGCCCGTGGCTGTGGGTGGGGATCGGCGGCCTGCTGCTGCTGGGGGCGCTGGCGGCGGCGGGGTGGTTCCTCCTGGGTCCCGGAGGTGGCGGATGAGACGGCGGTTTCTTGCATCGGGGGCGATCCTGTGCCTGGCGGCGCTCCTTGGAGCCTGCGAGTCCTCCTCCGGAGAGACGTCCGACCCGGGGTCGATCCGGCCCGACGTGCGGGACGTCCCGGCGACCCCCGACGAGGCGCTGACCGACGAGGGACCGGAGGCCTACACGGTCCCGAATCCCTCGGGGAAGGGGCACGGGGAGCCCTGCCAGCAGGATGCGGAATGCCAGTTCCTGCGGTGCATCGAGGCTCCCACGGTGACCGGGGGCCTGTTCCGGATCTGCAGCAAGGACTGCGCCTCGGGACCCTTCGCCCCGTGCAGCCTGGAGGGGACCGGATACCTGTGCCTCCGGACCTCCCCCTCGGCCGGAAACGACCTCGTTTCCTTCTGCGGGCTGCTCTGCGAGGACGCGGACCAGTGCCCCCCGGAATACGGGGACTGCCGGGTGGTGGTCGGGGCCCAGAAGACCTGCGCCGTGCCGGCCCCCTGACCGGATCGCCGGCGGCCTGTGCGGCATCGGTCCCGTCCGCTCGTCAGTCGTTGAAGATGTAGTCGTACCAGAATCGCTTGCTGCGGTCCGCGGTCAGGTCCACGTGGATGTGCTTGACCTGGGTGTACTCCAGCAGGCCGTGGGGCCCCAGTTCCCGGCCGACCCCCGACTGCTTGTAGCCCCCGAAGGGCGCCAGGGCGTTCAACAGGTGGTAGTCGTTGATCCAGACGGTCCCCGTCCGGATGCGCTTCGCGATGTCGATGGCCCGGGGCACGTCGCGGCTGAAGACCGCTCCCCCCAGGCCGTAGATGCTGTCGTTGGCCATCCGGATGGCGTCATCCACGTCGTCGTAGCGGATCACCGACAGGACGGGCCCGAAGATCTCCTCCTGGGCGATGCGCATCCGGTTGTCCACCTGGTCAAAGACCGTCGGCTCCACGAAGTGCCCCCGTTCCAGGTGCGGAGGCCGCCGCCCGCCGCAGAGCATCCGGGCCCCCTCTTTCTGCCCGGCCTCGATGTAGCCCATCACCGTGTTCCACTGGGACCGGGAAACCACCGGGCCCATCGTGGTGTCGAAGTCCTGGGGGTCCCCGACCCGGATGTGGCCGATGCGGTCCAGCATCCGGGCGACGAAGGTGTCGTAGATGCCCGCGGGGACGAAGCAGCGGGTACCCGACTCGCAGACCTGCCCCGCGTGGAAGAAGGTCCCGAAGAGAGCCCCGTCCACGGCCAGGTCCAGGTCCGCGTCCTCCAGGACCAGCGTCGGGGACTTCCCCCCGAGTTCCAGCGTGACCTTCTTCACCGTGTCGGCGGCCATCCGCATCACCTGGCGGCCGGTCTCGGTGCTGCCGGTCAGGGCGACCTTGTCCACCATCGGGTTCGTGCAGAGTTCGGGCCCGATCACGCCGCCCGATCCCGTCAGGAGGTTGAAGACCCCGGGAGGCAGGTCCGCCTCGGCGATCACCCTGGCCAGTTCCAGGGCCGAGAGGGGGGTGTCCGTGGCGGGTTTCAGCACCGCCGTGTTGCCCATGATCAGGGCCGGGGCGGTCTTCCACACGGCCATCAGGAAGGGGAAGTTCCAGGGGATGATCCCGGCGCAGACCCCGATGGGTTCCCGGTTCACGAAGTTCCATGACACGTAGGGAAAGTCGATCCAGGGAAGAGGTTCGTAGGTCGGGAGCCGCGCCCCCAGGTCCACCAGCAGCCGGAAATGCTCGATGCCCAGGGGGATGTCCATCAGCGTGGTCTTGCGGATCGTGGCCCCCGAGTCCCTCGACTCCAGGTCCGCCAGTTCCGCCTGACGGGCCATCAGCCCCTCCACCACCCGCCCCAGGGCAGCCGCCCGATCCTTCGGGGACATCCGCGGCCAGGGCCCCTCGTCGAAGGCCTTCCGGGCCGCGGCAATGGCCCGGCGGGCATCCTCCACGGTGGCCACCGGGACCTCGGCGATGGGCTCCTCGGTGGCGGGATTGAAGGTCGCCCGGACCGCGCCGTCGCTGGCGTCGCAGAACTGCCCGTCGATGAACAGCTGGTACCGTTCCATGGAGGACCTCCTGACTGGGGATTTGATTCTACCGGGTGTCGATTCCCCTGGACAGGGGCCTTGACGCAGCGCGTTAGCGCGTTATCTTTGGGGCGGCAGTTCGGGGAGGCCGGGATGAGAGAACAGCCCTCGAAGAGACCGCGGATCGGCGTGGCGCTGGGAGGAGGAGCCGCCCGGGGGTGGGCGCACCTGGGCGTGATCCGGGCCCTCCGGGAGGAGGGCATCGACCCCTGGTGCGTGGCGGGGACCAGCATCGGGTCCTTCATCGGAGCGGCGTGGATCAGCGGGAGTCTGGACCGCCTGACCCGGGAGGTCCTGGCCCTGAACCTGCGGCGGCTGCTGCCCTTCTTCCGGGTGCACCTGGCCCGGGCCGGGCTGATCGACGGACGGAGCCTCGAGCCTCTGATCCGGCAGTTCGTGACGGCGGAGCGCTTCGAGGACCTTCCCCGGCGGTTCGGACTCAACGCCACGGACCTGCGCCTGGGGGAGGAGGTGCCGATCCGGGAGGGCGACCTGCTGTCGGGCATCCTGGCGAGCACCGCGGTGCCGGGCCTCTTCAGCCCGGTGGAGCGGGACGGGAGGCTCCTGGTGGACGGGGGACTGGTGAACCCGGTCCCGGTGTCCCTGGCCCGGGAGATGGGCGCCGAGGTGGTCGTCGCGGTGGACATCAACCACCACGTCGTCCGGGACGGCCCCTGGCAGCACCACGGGGAAGCGACCCAGGTCCCCGGGGAGGACTCCGTGCCCGCCGAGTCCGGCGACGACGGGGACCCGGACCGGAAGGCGCCCTGGCCCGAGTGGATGCGCCGGTGGCTCCCCTCCACCCGGAACTCCGGGAGCGATTCCCCCGGACCGAAGCGGCCGGGATTGCACGAGGTCCTCTGGATGGGCATCGCCATCGGGGAGGTCGCCATCGGGGACCTCCGGATGCAGATCGACCGCCCGGAAGTGCTGATCCGGCCCCGGGTGGGGCACATCCCCTTCCTGGATTTCAGCCGGGGCGGGGAGGCGATCGACGCCGGGTACGAAGCGGCGCGGGAGATCCTGGGCGATCCGGCGGTCCGGGCCCGCCTGGGGCTGGCCCCCCGGGAGGATTTCAGGGTACCCTCGGACCCATGAGGGTCCTGGGCATCGAGTCCTCCTGCGACGAGACGGCGGCGGCGGTGGTCGAGGATGGCCGCCGGGTCCGGAGCAACGTGATCCACTCCCAGGTGGCGATCCACGCCCCGTTCCGGGGGGTGGTGCCCGAGGTGGCCTCCCGGGACCACCTGCGGCAGATCGTGCCGGTGGTGGACCGGGCGCTGCGGGAAGCCGACGTGACCCTCGACCGGGTGGACGGGATCGCCGTGACCCTGGGACCGGGCCTGATCGGGTCGCTGCTGGTGGGGATCCAGTTCGCGAAGGGACTGGCCCTGGCCACGGGGAAACCCCTGGCGGGGATCGACCACCTGGAGGCCCACGTGATGGCCTCCTTCCTGGTCCCGGAACGGGATCCCCCGGAGTTTCCCCACCTGGCCCTGGCCGTCTCCGGTGGACACACGAGCCTGTACCGGGTCGCGGCCCCCGGACGGCTGGAACTGCTGGGGAGGACCCGGGACGACGCCGCGGGAGAGGCCTTCGACAAGGCCGCCGCGATGCTGGAACTCCCCTACCCCGGCGGCATCTCCATCGAGCGGGCCGCCGAGGGGCACCGGACGGACGCGGTGGTCCTGCCGCGGCCCTTCCTGAAGGAAGGGTTGGAGATGTCCTTCTCGGGGCTCAAGACGGCGCTCCGGCGCCACCTGGAGACCCTGGGGCACCCCCCCGACCCCCGGGAGGTGGGGGAGATCGCCGCGGCCTTCCAGGAGGCGGTGGTGGACGTGCTGGTGACCAAGACCTGCCGGGCGGCCCGGGAGACCGGAACCCGGGACGTGGTGCTGGCCGGGGGCGTGTCGGCGAATCGGCGGCTCCGGGACCGGATGGCCGAGGCCCTGGAACGGGAGGGAAGGCGGATCCACCTGCTGCCCCTGTCCCTGTGCACCGACAACGCCGCGATGGTCGCCGGCCTCGGAACCCGCTATCTTTTCGGGGACCTGTCCGGGGCCCCGGCGCCCCGGGGCCTGGAGATGGAGCCCTACACCCGCGCCGGCGGAGGTGCCCGATGAGGATGTGGGCGGCGGGATGGCTGTTGCTGGTGGCCGCTTGCGGCGTCGCGCCGGCGACGGACCTGGGCCCGGACCCGGGGAAGCCCGAAGAGGTGATCGACGCCACGACGGATCTCCCTGATTCCGGGGTCAGCCCCGATGTGGCAACGGATGCGACTCCAGAATCCGGGGAGATCGGGAACTGTCCCGGCGGGATCCGCCCCTGGCAATGCCTGGTCCCCAGGGACTGCCCCGAAGGGACCTCCTGCTCGCTGCCGACCTCCTGCCCCGAGGGGTCGTGCCCCGGCGGCTGCCCGGACCTCGGCGGCGGACGGCCGGGGGTCCCTGGCGTCTGCCTGTGGGCGCCCACGGCCACGCCGTGCTCGGCCACGCAGCGCTGCCCCGCGGGGACGGGCTGCTTCCTGGGCGGATCCCCGGACCTGGGGGTCTGCCGGACGCTGCCCCCGATCATCGGGGCGTGCTGGGGGGACCTGGACTGCCCGGCGTCGATGGGATGCGTCGGGGAGGTCCGCTGCGAGGCGACCCGGTGGGCGACCTGCGTGGACCACCCGGGGTTGTGCCTGCCCAGGCCGGGGCCCCCGGCCTGCCTGGAGGACGAGGACTGCGGCGAGGGCCAGTGGTGCCAGGGGGCCACGCTCTGCGCCCTCGGGGATCCCTCCTGCGCCGATCGGCCCGGGTCCTGCCGGGCCGGCCCGGCACCCGACTGCACGCGGAACCCCGACTGCACGGGGGACCCGGCGGGACCGGTCTGCATCGCGGTGGCCACGGGGGGATCGGGCTACTGCGCCCCGGGGGCCGGCCTGCACCAGGGGGAGTGCTGGCAGGATGGCGAGGCCTGGTGCGGAGAGGAGGCCCCGGCGTGCGCCGGCGCGACCCCCTGCCCCCCGGGACGCCGCTGCCGGGCGGCCGGCATGCACGGGGGCGTCTGCGCGGCCTTCCCCCCGCCCGGGGAGGAAGGGATCCGGATCGACGTCCTGCGGGACGACGATGCGGACACGGTGCTGGTGATCCGCAACGAGGGACCCGTGGCCATCTTCGTCCCGACCTGCGACACGCTGTTGATGGAGACCCAGAAGAACGGCGCCTGGCCGGAGGACGGGACCTTCACCGGCAGCGCCCGGGATGCCCTCTGCGGGCTCCCGGGAGTCCCCGGAGCCATCCGGGTCCCCTCGGGAGGGGCCCGGGTGCTGAAGGGACTGGAGGTGTTCCTGCCCCTGCCCTCCCCGAAGCGGATGGTGCTCCACTTCCGGATGGGGTGCGACGGCCGGGACCCCGAGGGCGGGGTCTGCACGGTGCCGGACCGGGTGGCCCGATCCGAGGCGTTCCTGTGATCCCCGGACCCCCTCCCCCGGAGCGGCGCACGGCCCGCAAGGAACTGGGCCAGCACTTCCTGACCCACGAGCGGGACGCCCGTCGCATCGTCGAGGCCCTGGACCCGAGACCCGGGGACACGGTGCTGGAGATCGGCCCGGGGCCGGGGGCCCTGACCCGGCACCTGGTCCCCCGATGCGGCCGGCTGCTGCTGCTGGAAAAGGACCCCCGGTTCGTGGCGGACCTGCGGGATCGCTACGGCGATTCTCCCCGGGTGGAGGTGATCGAGGGCGACGCCACGGAACCGGATTTGGCCCGGTGGCTGTCGCCGGGCATCCGGGTGGTCGGGAATCTGCCCTACAACGCGGGGACCGCGATCCTGATGAATCTCCTGGAGAGCCGGGACCGCCTGGCCCGGGTCGTGGTGATGCTGCAGCAGGAGGTCGCGGAACGCCTGGTCGCGGCCCCGGGGAGCCGCGCCCGGGGATCCCTGTCCCTCCGGGTGCAGGCCCGGGCGGGGGTAGCCCTGCGGTTCCGGGTCCCTCCGGGCCACTTCGTCCCCCCGCCGGCAGTCTGGTCGGCCGTGGTGGTGCTGGACCCGGCCGGAGCCGATCCGGAGGCCGCCGAGGCGGCGAGCCGTCCCTCCTTCGACGCCCTGGCCCAGGCCCTCTTCGCCCAGCCCCGGAAGACGGTGGTCAACAGCCTCGCCGACGGCACCCGCCTCCCCCGGGAGAGGATCGCCGAGGCCCTGGCCCGGGTCCCCATCGACCCGGGCATCCGGCCGTCGATGGTCACGCAGGACGCCTTCCTGGGGCTGTGGCGGGAACTGGGATCCTAGAGGTCCTCCTCGGGCAGCGGGGCTGCGCCGTCGTCCTCCAGGGGCATCTCGGGCTCCTCTTCCTTCTCGGCCAGCACGTCCACCGCGACGACGCGCTCGTCGGCAGCGACGCTCATCACCCGGACTCCCTGGGTCACCCGCCCGATGCGGGAGATGTCCTTCACCCGCACCCGGATCACCTGTCCCGTGGAGGAGGTCAGCATCAGTTCGTCGTCCTCCCGGACCTCGAGGAGGGCCACCACCGATCCGACCTTGGGGTTCACCCGCATCGCCAGGATCCCGCTGCCGCCCCTGCGCTGGACCCGGTACTCCTCCGAGGGGGTGCGCTTGCCATAGCCCTTCTCGGTGACGGCCAGCAGGTCGCAGTCGGGGTGCAGCACCTCCATGCCGACCATCTGGTCGCCCCGGGCCAGGGAGACCCCCCGGACCCCCCGGGTGTCCCTCCCGATGGGACGCAGGTCCTCGAGGCTGAACCGGATCGACTTGCCCCGCCTGGTGAACAGCAGCACGTGCTGGCCCTCGGTGGCGCGCCGCACCGCGATCAGGTCGTCGTCGGGGTCCAGCCGGATGGCGATGATCCCGTTGCTCCGGATGTTCTTGAACTGGCCCAGTTCCGTCCGTTTCACGATCCCCTTGCGGGTCCCGAAGACCAGGGACTCGGGGGCGTCGGGGTCCGGCACCGGCAGGATCGCGGCGACCCGCTCGTCCCCCGCGAGGTTCAGCAGGTTCACCATCGCCCGGCCCTTCGAGGTCCGGGACCCCGGGGGGATGTCGAAGACCCGGAGCCGGAAGACCCGCCCCTTGTCCGTGAAGAACAGGACGTGGGCGTGGGTGCTGGCGACGAACATGTTCACCACCCAGTCCTCGTCCCGGGTCGCCATCCCCGCCTTGCCCTTGCCCCCGCGTCGCTGGCTGCGGTACTGGGCCACCTGGGTGCGCTTCACGAACCCCTGGGCCGACACCGTGACGACCATCTCCTCCTCGGGGATCAGGTCCTCCAGGTCCAGGTCCCCGACGTCCTCGACGATTTCCGATCGCCGGGCGTCGCCGTAGCGGTCCCGGATCTCCTCCAGTTCCCGGGCCACGACGTCCAGCAGCAGGGCCTCGGACGCCAGGATCTCCTCCAGGCGGGCGATGTTCTTCCGGATCTCCTCCAGTTCCTGGAGGATCTTGTCCCGCTCCATCCGGGTCAGGCGCTCCAGGCGCAGTTCCAGGATCGCCCGGGCCTGGATCTCGGTGAGCCCGAAGGTCTGCATCAGCCCGTTGCGGGCCTCCTCCGGGTTCCGGGAGGCCCGGATCAGGGTGATCACCTCGTCGAGGTGGTCAAGGGCGATCTGGTAGCCCAGCAGGATGTGCTCCCGTTCCCGGGCCTTCCGGAGATCGAAGCGGCAGCGCCGGGTCACCACGTCCTTGCGGTGCTCCACGAAGGCCTGGAGCACCTCCTTCAGGTTCATCAGGCGGGGCTGCCCGTGGTGGATCGCCAGCAGGATCACGTTGAAGGCCGACTGCATCGGGGTCAGGGCGTGCAGCTGGTTCAGCACGACCTGGGCGTCGGCGTCCCGCTTCAGCTCGATCACGATGCGCATCCCGTCCCGGTCCGACTCGTCCCGGAGGTCGTGGATGCCCTCGATGCGCTTCTCCTTCACCAGTTCGGCGATGCGTTCCAGCAGCCGGGCCTTGTTGACCAGGTAGGGGATCTCGGTGACGACGATGGCGGTGCGTTCCCCCTTCCGGTCCCCCTCCACGTGGCTCCGGGCCTGAATCTTCACCACCCCACGCCCGGTCTCGTAGGCCTCCCGGGCCCCCCGGGTTCCCAGGATCTTCCCCCCCGTCGGGAAGTCGGGAGCCGGCAGGTGTCGGGTCAGTTCCTCCAGCGTGATGGAGGGGTTGCGGATCAGCGCCACCAGGGCCTGGATCACCTCGCCCAGGTTGTGGGGCGGGATGTTGGTGGACATGCCGACGGCGATGCCCGAGGACCCGTTGATCAGCAGGTTCGGGACGCGGGCCGGCAACACCGACGGCTCCTCGAGGGACCCGTCGTAGTTGGGCACCATGTCCACGGTCTCCTTCTCGATGTCGGCCAGCATCTCCTCGGCCAGCCGGGTCATGCGCACCTCGGTGTAGCGCATGGCCGCGGGGGCGTCCCCGTCCACCGATCCGAAGTTCCCCTGGCCGTCCACCAGCAGGTAGCGGAGGCTGAAATCCTGGGCCATCCGGACCATCGTGTCGTAGATGGCCGCGTCGCCGTGGGGGTGGTACTTCCCCATCACGTCGCCGACGATGCGGGCGGACTTCTTGTAGGGCGTGTTGTGGAAGTTCCGGCTCTCGTGCATCGTGAAGAGCACGCGCCGGTGCACCGGCTTCATCCCGTCCCGGACGTCGGGCAGGGCGCGGCCGATGATCACGCTCATCGCGTAGTCCACGTAGGACAGGCGCATCTCGTCTTCGATATTGACCGGCGTCAGGTGCAGGCCCACTGGATCGGACATTCGGACCACCTCCCATCGGCGCGCCCGGCGATCGCAGGCCCGCGGCCGGGCCCCTTCGGAACGCGTTCGGGCGCGCGGATTTTACGACAGATCCTTCGTTCCAGGAAGGCCTTCGGACGCTGCAGCGCCCCGGTCACGTCCGTCAGGGATTCCCCTCGGCTGCCTTCGCCCGGGCACGTTCCAGCAGCTTGGGGGCCAGGGCGTTGTTGGGGTCGACCTTCAGGGCCTCTTCGAACCGCCGGATGGCCTCGGCGAAATTCCCGTCCTTCATGGCCTGCTGGCCGCCGAGCACCAGGGCCTTCGCCCGGGCCTCCCGCTCCTCGGGGGACACCGAGGGAGCCGGGGCCGCCGTCGGGGCGGGGGACCGGGGAGCCGGGGCGGCCCGGGGAGCGGGCTTCGGGGCGGGGGTCTCGACCCGGGGAGCCGGGGAGGCGGCCGGTGCCGGGGCGGGCTTCTCGGCTGCCGGCGCGGGAGCCGGCCGGGCAGGCGCGGGAACGGGCGCGGCCGGGGCAGGCTTCTCGGCGGCCGGCGCGGGAGCCGGTGCCGGGGTCGGGGCCGCGGGCGTCGGGGCCGGGACCACCGCAGGAGCCGGGGCTGCGGGCGCCGGGGTCTCGACCCGGGGGGCGGGAGCGGGAGGCGGCGTCACCGCCGGCGCTGGAGCCGGAGCCACCTCGCCGGCCGCCGGGACCTCCTCGGGACTCTCGGCGGTGCGGCTCTCGAACCAGACCACCGCCGCCAGCACCAGCAGGATCGCCACCGCGGCGGCGACGACCCAGAACATCCGGGACTCCTTGACGGCCTCGGCGTCCGAGGGCGGCACCACGACCGGCACCTCCGCCTCGGCGCCCTTCTGCTGGAACCAGTCCTCGGCGATCGGGCTCTCGGCGGCCGGCACCGTTGCCTCGCCGGGAACCGCGACGACCTGGGTAGCGGCCTCCGCCGGGGACTCGGCCGCAGCGGGGGCCTCCGGGGCCGGAGCGGCCTCGGGGATCACCCGGGTGGCCTCCTCCCCCGCCGCCGCGGCCTCCGCCGTCTGCTGGGCCGCCTGGACCGCCGAGGCCACGAAGGAGGGATCGAAGGCCTCGGTCGGCCGTCCCTCGGCGGGAGCCCCGGGTGCCGCGGCCGCCGACGCGGAGATCGTCCGGGCCTGCTCGATGGCCTCGGCCAGGCCCGTGAACACCATCGTCTCCCGGCTCTGGGCCGGCTGGGACGCCACCGGAGCCGCCTCGGCAGCCGCCTCGGCCTCCAGGGAGGACAGGATGGCCACCGGGGCCTCCCTCGGCGCCGGGACCGACAGGTCCGCCTGGGCATAGGCCTCGGCCTGAAGGGCCTGGATCTGGTCCATCACCGCCTGGGCGCTCTGGGCCCGGGTCTTGGGGTCCTTGGCCAGCAGCAGGGTCACCAGCCGCTCGTAGGGGTCCATCTGCCCCATGCCCGGGCGGACCAGGTGCAGGGGCAGGGGACGTTCGTAGACCTGACGCTTGATCGTCGTGGAAGGGGAGGCTGACAGGAACGGCGGCTTCCCGGCCACCATCTCGTAGAGCAGCACGCCCAGTCCATAGAGGTCCGAGACCTCGTCGCCGGCCCGGCCGGCGCAGACCTCCGGGGCCAGGTACTCCGGCAGCCCGTGGAACGGCTCGTTCTTCCGGGCCGGATTGTATCCCGGCAGCAGGTTCGACCACCCGAACCGGGCCACCCGGACCTCCGGGGACGGGGACAGGGACACGAAGACCGTGCCGGAGGACAGGTCCAGGTGGCGAACCCCCAGCGCCGAGGCGTCCCGGAGGGCCAGGGCGATGCGCCACGCCACCGTCAGGGCCTCGGCGGGGCTGAGGGGTCCCCGGGTCCGGATCAGGGACCGGAGGGAATCCACGGGGGGGGCTTCGCAGATCAGGTACAGGTTGCCGCCCTCGGTGCGACCCACCTCCAGGGTCAGCAGGGGGATGGAGTGGCGCGCGTCCGCGAGCCTCCGGGAGGCGACCGCGACCGCGTGGAGGTCCGACGCCTGGATCTTCAGGGCGGGGTCCAGCACGGTCATCGTCACCGGGAGTCCGTCCTCCTTCCGACGACCCGTCAGGTGGCGACCGTACTTGTCCTCCTGGGTCTGGGTCTCGAAGTCGTACCGGCTTGCCAGGGCCTGATCCAGCATGACGGATTCCCCCTTCTCGTCCACCGACGGCACTTGCCATCGATTCTAGTCACGCGTCCTCCTCTTTGACAAGCGACCCTGCAGCGCCGACCGGTCGCCGGGCGGCCCGGCCCGAGGGCCGGCCATCACATGCCGGTGGCGTAGGAGACCGTGGGAAAACTGACCGAGAAGACGCTGCCCTTCCCGGGAGCGGAATCCACCTCGATGCGACCCTGGTGCATGTCCACCAGGCGGCGCACCAGGGTCAGGCCCAGGCCGGTCCCCGGCACGTGGGCGGTGTAGTCGTTCTTGACCCGGAAGAACTCGTCGAAGATGCGATCCCGCTCGGCGGGGGACATCCCGATGCCGTCGTCCTTCACGATCACCCGGGCATAGAGCCCGTTGCTGTCCACCCGCACGTGCACGTGGCCCCCCTCGGGGGTGTACTTGATCGCGTTGTCCACCAGGTTCGACACGACGCTCCGGACCGCGTTCGTGTCCGCCAGAATGGGGTCGACGGCCGACGGATCCCCGCACTCCAGGAGCAGTTCGATGCGCTTCTCGGCCGCCCGGTCGGACTGCGCGTCCACGGCCTCCCGGACGATGGCGCACAGGTCCGCGTGCTGCCGCTTCAGGCGGAAGTTCCCGGTCTGGATGGCGGTGAGGTTCAGGAGGTCCGAGACCAGCGTCCGCAGCGTGCTGGCCCGCAGCCGGGCCCGTTGCAGCATCTGGCGGTCCCGGTCGGGGTCGCTGCCGGCGATGCCCGACAGGACGATGTCCAGGGACGATTCGATCGTGGCCAGGGGGCTCTTCAGTTCGTGGGCGACCATCGACACGAACATCGACTTCGCGATCTCCAGTTTCTTCAGGGCGGTGATGTCCCGCAGCACGGCCACGGCCCCCAGCGTCTCCCCGGAGGGCTCCAGGACCGGCGCCGCGTTGACCATGTAGGTGCAGGGACCGATGGCGATCTCCCGGGACGCGATGACCTGCGCCTCCGCCTGGACGACCTCCATCACCATCGAGACCAGTTCCGGCAGCTCCACCGCCTCAGCCACCGGCACCGGCAGCGGGTGGTCGGAACAGGAGGGGAGGATCCGGGACAGGGCCGCGTTGCGCAGCACGATGCGGCCCTCCCGGTTCACCACCAGCACGCCGTCGGTCATGCAGTGCAGGATCGTGGTGGACTTCGACCGTTCGAAGGCCACCTCCAGGAGGCGGCGCTCCCGCTCCTCCCGCAGGGCCTTCGCCTCGATGCGCAGGGCGCGCTTCTCGAGGCCGTTCCGGACGTGGAGCAGCAGTTCGTCGGGCGTGAACGGCTTCGGGATGTACCCGTAGGCACCCCGCTTCGTCGCGTCCACGGCGGTGTCGATGGTCGCGTAGGCCGTGATGACCAACAGCAGGGCGTCCTCGTCCAGGGCGCGGAGGGCCTCGATCAGGTCCATGCCGCCCATCCGGGGCATCCGGAGGTCCGAGATCACCACGTCGAAGCCGCCGGCGGCCCGGAACTTCTCCATGGCCGCCTGGCCGTCCTCGGCGGTCTCCACCTCGTAGCCCTCGGAGGCCAGGATGCGGCGGCACCCGTCGCGCATCCCGACCTCGTCATCCACCACCAGGATCCGGCTGGGTCGCTCGGCCATGGGACCTCCCGGAAAGCGTCGGGGCCGGTGCGGCGGCCGGACGCCACCCCCCGCCCCGCCCGCGGTCAGGCCAGCAGCCTCTCGACTTCCTTCAGCAGGGACTCGGGGGGCAGCGGCTTTTCCACGAAGCGGTCCACCGGCAGGAACTGCGGGTCCGGCTCGAACCGGAACGGGACGGTCGTGTGGACCGACGTGACCATGATCAGCGGGATCCCCCTCGTCGCCTCGTCGGCCCTCAGGGCACGGGCCAGGTCGAATCCCTCGCTGTTCGTTCCCATCATCACGTCCAGGACGACCAGGTCCGGCCGCTCGGCCTTCGCCTTCTGCAGGCCCGCCGGCCCGCTATGGGCGACGCAGACGGTGTAGCCGTGGCTCTCCAGCACCGCACGGTTCACGGCCACCAGGTCCACGTCGTCGTCCACCAGCAGGACCTTCCTTCCCTCGCTCATGGTGCCCTCCCTACCGGAAATAGTGTTCTTCGACCCGGTACTCCCGCACGCTTCCCTCCTCTTCGGAACCGTCGCTCCCGTGCACCGGGAGGCGGATGAGGAAGGTCGTTCCCTTTCCGACCTGGCTGTCCACGGTGATGTCGCCCGAGTGCATCTTGATCACGCCGTAGGTGATGGCCAGGCCGAGGCCCGTGCCCTTGCCCATCGACTTCGTGGTGAAGAACGGCGTGAAGAGCCGGGGAAGGTTCTCGGGCGGAATGCCACACCCCGTGTCGGAGATCTCGAGGATCACGTCGCCGCCGTCGGCCGAGGACCTGGCGGCCAGACGCAGGCGGCCGCCCCCCGGCATGCTGTCGATGGCGTTCATCACCACGTTGACCAGGGCCTGCCGCAACTGGACCCGGTCGATCATCAGGGTCGGCAGGCCCGGGGCCACCTCCAGGGTCGTCTCCACGCCGTTCTCCGCGGCCCGGGGCCGAGAGATGGCGGCGATCTCCTCGATGACCTCCCGGAGGTCCGCCGGCGCCTTCGAGACCCGGGACTTCCGTGCGAAGTCCAGCAGGCCGCGCACGATGTCCTTGCACCGCGTGGCCTCGCTGACGATCAACTGGAGGTCCTCGCGGTGACCCAGGTCGCCGATCTCGCGCATCAGCATGTGGCTGTACAGCAGGATGGTGCCCAGGGGGTTGTTCAGCTCGTGGGCGATGCCCGCCGACAACTGCCCCATGGAGGCCAGGCGTTCGCTGCGCAGCAGTTGCTTCTGGGTCGTCGCCAGCTGCTCGTGGGACTGGCGCAGGTCCCGCACGACCTGCTCCAGTTCCTCCACCAGGAACGGCAGGCACATCGCCGGCTCCGCCAGGCCCTGGCACACCGCGATGGCCTTCTCCCGGCAGGTGGGGTAGCCGCAGGCCCCGCAGTTGAGCTGGTCCTGGGCATCGGTCTTCCGCATGCGGGCCAGGGCCTCCCGGATCGCCTCCTCCCCGGGCATCGGCAGCGTCATGTCCTCGGGCGCGAAGCGCCTCTGGAGGTCCAGGTCCGCGAACTCATCCAGCGATTCGGCCAGTTCCCGGGCCGTGACGAAGCGCTCGCGCTCGCGGATGTGCCGGACCAGGATCTCCCGGCGGGCCAGCACCGACAGGTCGTTCAGCATCTTGGGTCCGTCGATGCACCCCTGGCAGAACAGCAGGTCGTGGAACAGGGCCCCCGACCGGCCGGCGGCCAGTTCCCGCAGGTCCTCCAGCACCCGGTCCTTGCCGTCGGTCCCGACGATCTCGTTCTCCAGCAGGTCCGTCCCCAGGCCGGCCGTCCGGAGCAGCCCGCCGCTGATCGGGAAGGCCCGGCCCACGTGGGCCCGGGGGCCGTCGAAGGACGACAGCGGGCGGCGGGCCGGGTGGATGCCGTCCTCGTCGAACATCCTCTGCAGTTCCTCGAAGGTCAGCACCGCGTCCACCGCGCCGCCTTCCTCGACCGGCTCGACCTGGTGCTTCTTGGCGATGCAGGGCCCGATGAAGACCACCCGGACGCCGCCGTCGTGGCGGTGGCGGATCGCCCGGGCGACGGCCTCCATCGGGGAGACCACCGGGGCCAGGAACGGGACCAGGGCGGGGAGGTACTTCTCCACGTAGGACACGACGGCGGGGCAGGGCGTCGCGATCAGCGGGCGGCGGGCCTTCCGGGCCTCCTCGAAGAGCCGCCGGTACACCGGGGCCACGAGCTCCGCCCCGAAGGCCACCTCCCAGACCTCGGCGAAACCCAGGGCCCGGATGGCCGCCAGCACGCGTCCGGCCTCCACGGAATGGAAGGCCGCAGCGAACGACGGAGCCAGGCAGGCGAAGACGGGCCGCTGCCCCCGCAGCAGTTCCCGGACCTTCGCGGTGTCGTCCCGGACCCTCTTCGCGCCCTGGGCGCAGACCTTCACGCAGTTGCCGCAGGCGACGCAGCGCTCGGGCATCACCCGGGCCTGGCCCGCGACGACCTGGATCGCCTTGGCCGGGCAGTCCCGGACGCAGGTGTAGCAGCGCCGGCACCGCTCGGGGATCGTCCAGAGAACCTCCACCTGCTGCTCCTGCTGCCCGGAACCGGGCCTCCGGGTGACATCGCCGGACTCGTCCATGTCACCCCCCGGCAAGACCGCCGCCAGGCACCTCCCCCAGACGTTCCCGGCGTCCGGCGGGGAGGTGCTGTCCGCCGGACGCCGGAACCGCCTGCCCTACACCCGGTCCCTCCCGAAGTACCGGGTGTGGAGGAACCGGTGCGAGAGTTCGGAGTTCGGGGCCTGGAAGAAGGCCTCGTAGGCCGCCCGGACCTGGGGATTCTCGTGGGACTTGCGCATCGCCTTGCTCTGGTCCTCGCGGTAGATCGCCTCGATGCGCGCCTTGCGGACGGCGTCGGTGGTCGGCCGGGGCTGGCCGCCACCCCCGATGCATCCGCCCGGACAGGACATCACCTCGATGAAATGGTAGGAGGCCTCTCCCTTGCGGATCCGGTCCACGAGCCGGTTCGCGTTGGCCAGGCCGTGGGCGACGGCGACGCGGGCCGTGACGCCTTCCAGGAAGTTCCACTCGGGCAGCACCCCCCGGAAGGTCAGGGCCGCCTCCTTGATGCCTTCCAGGCTCTCGATCGGTGCGACCCGCAGGCCGTCGAAGGGAAGCGGCCGCCCCGTGACGATCTCGTAGGCCGTGCGCAGGGCCGCCTCCATCACGCCCCCCGTGTTGGCGAAGATGTCCGCCGCCCCGGTGGACATGCCCATCGGCTGGTCCATCGCCTCGTCGGGCAGGTTCACGAAGTCGATGCCGGCGGCCTGGATCATCCGCGCCAGTTCGCGGGTGGTCAGCACCACGTCCACGTCGCGCTGCCAGGAGGCCTCCATCTCGGGCCGGGCCGCCTCGAACTTCTTGGCCGTGCAGGGCATCACAGACACGACGAAGACGTCGGAGGGGTGCTTCGCGATGCGGCGCGAGTAGTAGGTCTTCGCGGCGGCCCCGAACATCTGCTGCGGCGACTTGCAGGTGGACAGGTGCGGCAGGAAGTCCGGGTGGAAGTGCTCGCAGTTCTTGATCCAGGCCGGGCAGCAGGAGGTCGCCAGGGGGAGCGGACCGGGGCCGTGGGCCGGTTCCCCGTGTCCCTCCCCGTCGGCCGGGGTGCCCGTCCCGTTCCCGGCGAGGGCCGCCTTCAGGCGGTGCAGCAGTTCGGTCCCCTCCTCGAGGATCGTCAGGTCCGCCGTGAAGTTGGTGTCGAACACGGCGTCGAAGCCCAGGCGCCGCAGGGCCGCGGTCATCTTCCCTGTGACGAGCGTGCCGGGCTCGAAGCCGAACTCCTCCCCGAGGGCCGCCCGGATGGCCGGCGCGGTCTGGACGACCACGAACTTCGTCGGGTCCTCCAGGGCGGCCCAGACCTTGTCCGTGTCGTCGCGCTCGCTGATCGCCCCCACCGGGCAGACCGACGCGCACTGGCCGCACTGCACGCAGGTGACGGTGGCCAGGTCCCGCCCGAAGGCCGGGCCGACCACGGTCTGGAAGCCCCGGGCCTGGGGGAACAGGGCGCCCACGTCCTGGACCCCGTGGCAGACCGTGACGCAGCGACGGCACAGCACGCACTTGCCCGTGTCCCGGACCAGGGCCGGCGTCGAGGCGTCGAGGCGCGCCGGGCTCTTCGCCCCCTCCCAGGAGACCTGGCGGATGCCGAGGTCCCTGGCCAGGGCCTGGAATTCGCAGTCGTCGTTGCGCTCGCAGGTCTTGCAGTCGCCCGCGTGGTCGCTCATCAGCAGTTCCATCACCGTCCGGCGGGCGTTCCGGACGCGCTCGGTGTTGGTCCGGACCTTCATGCCTTCGGCCACGGGAGCGACGCAGGAGGGAACCAGGGTCCGGGCCCCCTCGATCTCGACCATGCAGACCCGGCACGCGCCGATGGCCTGGACGTTTTCCAGGTAGCACAGAGTCGGGATCCGGATGCTCGCATGGCGGGCCGCCTGGAGGACCGTGGTTCCCTCCGGCACCTGGACCGGAATCCCGTTGATCGTCAGGTTCACCATCGCTGGACCTCCTGGTTGCACGTCTCGCGCCAGTCGCAGCGCAGGCAGCGCCTCGCCTCGCCGCGGGCCACCTCCTCGCTCCAGCCCAGTTCGACCTCGGCGAAGGACCCCTTCCGTTCCTCCACCGGCCTCAGCCAGGCCGGAGCCCGCGGCAACGGGGACGGATCGGCGTCGGGATCGAAGGCGGTGTCCACCGGCACGTTCCGCCTCCAGAAGGCGTGATCGGCCCCCGTCAGGGCCTCGTCGATGGCCGCCGCGGCCCGCTCCCCGGCCGCGATGGCCTCGACGACCGACGACGGCCCGAGGGTGGCGTCGCCCCCGGCGTAGATCCACTCGACCGAGGTGCGGCCGGTCCGCGGATCCGCCTGGACCCGGCCGTCCCGATCCAGTTCGACCGGCAGGTCGCCGAACAGCCCGGCCGCATCCACCGACTGGCCGATGGCCGCGATGACCTGATCGGCCGGAATGGTGAAGATCTCGCCCTTGATGGGCACAGGCCGCCTCCGGCCCGACCGGTCGTAGGATCCCAGTTCCATCCGCTGGCACACGAGCCCGGTCACCCGGCCGTCGGCCACCTGGACCTCGACCGGGGCGGCCAGGGTCTCCAGCACCACGCCCTCGTGCAGCGCCTCGTCGATCTCCTCCTCCCAGGCCGGCATCTCGCTCCGGCGACGGCGATAGACGATCGTGACGCGCTCGGCGCCACGCCGGAGCGCCGTCCGGGCGGCGTCGATGGCCGCGTTGCCGCCCCCGACGACCACCACGTTCCTGCCCGCCGCGAATCCCTCCGAGAGGTTGGCCGACCGCAGGAAGGACAGCGCCTCGGTGACTCCCGGAGCGTCGTCGTGCGGGACTCCCAGCCGGCTGCCCTTCTGGGCCCCGATGCCCAGGAAGACCGCCTGGCATCCCGCGTCCCGCAGCGTCTTCAGCGTGAAGTCCCTTCCGAGCCGCATGCCCGTCCGGATCGTCACTCCCATGGACTCGATCAGGGCGATCTCCTGCGCCAGGCGGTCCCGCGGCAGGCGGTAGGCCGGGATCGTCTGGACCAGCATCCCGCCGGCCTTCTCCTCGGCCTCGTAGACCGTCGGGCGGTATCCCAGCCGGGCCAGGAAGTAGGCCGCCGACAGGCCCGCGGGGCCGGCCCCGACGATGGCGACCTGGCGTGCGGCGTTGGCCGGGTCCGGGCGGACCTCCGGGAGTTCCATCGCGACGTCCCGGTCGACCATGAACCGCTTCACGCCGCGGATGGCCACCGGCGAATCGAGGGTGACCCGCCGGCACTTCGACTCGCACGGGTGGAAGCAGACCCGGGCGCAGATCGACGCGAAGGGATTGCGCTCCCGGTGCCACCGCATGGCCTCGGCGTATCGGCCCTCGGCGACCAGGCTGACGAACCCCGGGACGTCCACCCCGGCCGGGCAGGCGTTCTGGCAGGGGGCCCGGACCAGGGCGCTGCACGCCCCGGCGGGACACCTCTTGTCCCGGATGTGGGCGTCGTACTCGTGGCGGAAGTACCGGATCGTGGACAGCACCGGGTTCGGCGCCGTCTGGCCCAGGCCGCACAGCGCCGTGTCCTTGATCGTGTTCCCCAGGGCGATCAGGCGCTCGACGTCGCCCTCCTCGCCCCGGCCCTCGCAGATGCGCTCCAGGATCTCCAGCATGCGCTTGGTGCCGATGCGGCACGGCGCACACTTCCCGCAGGACTCGTCCTGGCAGAATTCCAGGAAGAACCGGGCGACGTCCACCATGCAGGCGTCGTCGTCCATCACGATCAGGCCGCCGGAACCAATGATCGCTCCCAGTTCGATCAGGGACTCGTAGTCCACCGGGACCCCCAGGTGCTCGACCGGAATGCAGCCGCCCGAGGGCCCGCCCATCTGGGCGGCCTTGAAGGTCTTGTTGCCCGGGATGCCGCCCCCCACCTCGTAGATCAGTTCGCCCAGGGGCATGCCGATGGGGATCTCGACCAGGCCCGTGTTGCGCACGGCGCCGGCCAGGGCGAAGACCTTCGTACCCTTGGACCGCTCCGTGCCGTAGGAGGCGTACCAGGCGGCGCCGTTCAGCAGGATCGGCGCGATGTTCGCGTAGGTCTCGACGTTGTTCAGCAGCGACGGCCTGCCCCACAGGCCCTTCACCGCCGGGAAGGGCGGACGCGGGCGGGGTTCCCCCCGGTTGCCCTCGATGCTGGTCATCAGGGCGGTCTCCTCGCCGCAGACGAAGGCCCCGGACCCCTTGCGGATCTCCAGGTCGAAGTCGAACCCGGTGCCCAGGATGTTCTGGCCCAGGAACCCGCACTCGCGGGCCTGGGCGATGGCGATGCCGAGGCGCTCGATGGCCAGCGGGTACTCGGCCCGGACGTACACGAAGCCCTGGTGGGCCCCGATGGCGTATCCGGCGATGGCCATCGCCTCGATGACGCTGTGGGGATCGCCCTCCAGGACGGACCGGTCCATGAAGGCGCCGGGGTCGCCCTCGTCGGCATTGCAGAGGACGTACTTCACCTCGCCGGGGGTCTTCCGGGCGAAGGCCCACTTCAGGCCCGTCGGGAAGCCGCCGCCGCCCCGACCGCGCAGGCCGGAGGCCTTCACCTCCTCGACGACCTGCTCGGGGGTCATCCGGGTCAGGGCCTTCGCCAGGGCGGCGTACCCGTCCCGGGCAACGTAGTCCTCGATCTTCAGCGGGTCGATCACGCCGCAGTTCCGCAGCACGATCTTCACCTGCTTCCGGAAGAACTCCAGGTCCCGGATCTGGGGGACCAGTTCGCCGGTCGCGCTGTGGCGGTTCACCAGGCGGGACACGATCGCGCCCCGGACCAGGTGCGAGTCCACGATCTCGTCCACGTCGGAGGGCTTCACCTGCTGGTAGAAGGTGCCGTCGGGATAGACCACCACGACGGGGCCCCGGGCGCAGGGACCCAGGCAGCCGGTCTCCAGCAGCTGCACGCCTCCCTCGAGGCCCCTGGCGGCCAGGGCGCGGCGGAACGAGGCCGCCACCTCCAGGGACCCCGAGGCGATACAGCCGCCCCCGGTGCAGACCAGGACCTGGCGCCGATCGGGGCTGGCCCCGGCCGTCGAGGCCGAACCGCGAGCCGCGTCGCGGAACGCCACCAGTTCTTCCACGGACTCGATGCGCTTGCGCGTGGTCATGGCTGTTCGCCTCCGTTCGGGCCGGGCCGGCCATTCCCCTGGTCGACGTAGGAGTCGAGGATCGCCTGCAGGCGGGCGGGCTTGACCCGCTGGTGCACGTCGTCGTCGATCATCACGGCGGGGGCCAGGCCGCAGGCGCCGAAGCACCGGGCGACCTCCAGCGTGAAGTTCCGGTCGGCCGTCGTCTCGCCGACGTCGCAGCCGAGCCGCGCCTTCAGGGCATCCAGCACCTGCTTGCCGCCCCGGACGTAGCACGCCGTGCCCAGGCACACGCGGATCAGGTGGCGCCCCCGGGGCTGGGTGCTGAAGAACGAGTAGAAGCCCACCACGCCGGCCACCTCGCTGAAGGGCTTGTCCAGGCCCACCGCGATGCGCTTCAGGACCGCCTCGGGCAGGTAGCCGAAGATGCCCTGGGCGATCTGGAGCACCGGGATCAGGGCGCCGGGCTTCTCGCGGTACTCCGCGATGACCTGGTCCAGTCGCGACATCAGTTCCGATTCGGGAACCGCGCCGCACGCGCAGGGAGCGGGATTCGCTGCCATCTCGTTCGCCTCCTCCGTTTCGCCAGGAGCCCCGCCGTCCCTGGGCCGGGGCCCGCACCGGTTCCCCCCGGAGCCGGGGGGCTTCGGGGCGGCACCGGCACGGTTGGCAAGGGACATGCCAGGATCGGGATCCGGGATCGGTTCAGGAAGAAGCCAGGCGGAACGTGGGGTTCCGGCGCAGGGGCCGAGGGTCGTCGCCGGCGGATCCGTGTGCACAGGTCTCCCGCGGGAGATCGGGGAACACCGACGGGGTCACGGACGGAGGGCTCGGGATAGGCCGGGCGCGGTCACTTCAGGAACTCCTCCCGGTTCAGCCCGTACTTCTTCATCCGCTCGTAGAGCGCCCGCCGGGAGATGC
>Ga0302250_1000414_pt1 | contig 42970 bp, 49 predicted proteins | sample AAG_RA_Asp_MG_FD_193536 | JGI IMG/M metagenome (GOLD analysis project Ga0302250, IMG submission 193536) | Enriched activated sludge microbial communities from anaerobic digester in WTTP, New Holstein, Wisconsin, United States - AAG_RA_Asp | ecosystem: Engineered > Bioreactor > Anaerobic >...
CACCAACTTCACTGCTTCCGCCCGAAATTCCGGCGTGTAGATCCCTTTCGGTAGTCGTTCCATCCTTGTCCTCCGTTCCTCACATTTTACGAAACGTTGGACTCCACTTTTTTCAGCCTACCTCATTGGTTGCGACTGAATAGTGGGTTCGCTGGTGCGCGGCTCACGTACCAACGCGGCGGCTCGTAGGCGTGCAATATCCGCGCTGCCAAGATTGGTTTGCGCACGCTGAACGAGGAGAACTTCAGAATTGAAGACCGATGGAGTTTCAGACGGTTGCGAATTAGAGTCGTCCCGCATCTCGATCTTGTCGGCGGGAATACCTGATTGCATGAGCCATTGCTTTATGGCAAGGGCGCGAAGGGCTCCAAGCGTCGGGTCGGCACTTGGATCGCTGTGGCCAATGACTGTCACGCCATCAGCTGTGCGCGCAGCCGTAAGCAGGGACTGTAATGCTTGCTTACCCATCGGGCCGAGTTGAGCGCGTTTAACGAAGAATGGAACGCTGTAGGTGACAGAGGGAACGCGCGCCGTGGAAGCCTGTAAAGCGGTTTGCTGCGGGCTGTCTTCGTCAACATAGAAAGCGGCATGAGCGGAACCGGCGAGGGTCGCGGCTAGCAGGAACGAAAGCAACTTGGGTTTCATATGACTCCTTCCATTTCTGACGTTGGAAAAAACACTCGAGTGACAAAAATATTTGACACTAACGTTTATCATTGTACTAAAATAAATCCACAATTGGATATCACAAATGATGAAATTTGAACTGGAATCTACAACTGCGTTGCAAGCCTTGGGCGCTCTCGTCAAGTTGTGTAAGCACGAGGGGTGTGTTCGCGATTTGGCGCAACGCCTCAAGCTCACGCGGCAGGCGGTGTATCTGTGGGATAGCGAAGAGTGCACGCTGAGCGAACGTGCCGCAAAGCTGCGGCTTCTGGAGATTTCGCGATTGTCTGGCGAGCGCTTTGCGTCGATTGCCGGTCTCGCGAGGCAGGCCGTGGAGCACGTTGAGGCGCAGGAGTCGGCGTGTCTTGGAGAAAAGGCATGACTTCTGGGACACCAACGGGTTTTGAGATGCAAGACGCGGCCAAGGAACGGCTGCACGAAAGTCTGCGGCGTGACCTTGGCGGCGTGGTACTTGGTGCCCTGAACGATCCGAAAGTCATCGAGGTGATGCTGAACCCTGATGGCAGAGTGTGGATAGAAGACTTCACGAAGGGGATGGTTGATTCCGGATACCAGATGCCAGGATCGCAAGCCCTGAAACTCTTCGCGACGATCGCGTCGATGTTGAATACGGTCGTCAACGCAGCCAGCCCGATCCTCGAGGGCGAACTACCGCTGGACGGTAGTCGTTTTGAAGGGCTGATCGCGCCGGTTGTCGGTCGTCCGGTGTTCGCGATCCGGAAGAAGGCAGAAATCGTCTATACGCTGGAGAAGTACCGGGACGACGGCATTTTGACGGACAAAATGGACCCGCTGAATCGTCGAATACGGCGGGCTGATGACTTCGTAACCAGAGTCAAGGGGATGTCGCATTACGAGATCCTGCAACTGGCAATTATCGAGCGCAAAAACATCCTCGTCGTCGGCGGTACAGGTTCTGGCAAGACGACGTTTGTGAACGCGGTTATTGACGGCATCGCGCGTGTAACACCGGCGCATCGGATTGTGCTGATCGAGGACACGGGCGAGATTCAGTGTAACGCCAAGAACTACGTGCAGTTACGCGCGTGCAGGCATGTCGATATGCAGCAGTTGCTAAAGGCAACGATGCGGCTGCGGCCGGATCGGATTCTGGTTGGCGAGGTGCGCGGGGGCGAAGCGCTGGCTCTGCTGAAAGCATGGAACACGGGGCACCCGGGAGGGGTAGCCACGGTGCACGCCAATGACGCGGAAGCCGGTTTGGTGCGCGTAGATCAGTTGATCCAAGAAGCAGGGGTGCCATCAAATCCGCAGTTGATTGCGGAGGCGGTGGATGTGGTGGTGTTCATCGATAAGGAGATGGAGGTTAAGGCAGGGAGAAAAATCAAGGAAGTGATGTTGGTTGAACGGTACGACCCAGAGCAGAAGCGGTACATCGTGAACCGCGTGTAATTTGTTTTTTTCAAGGAGAAATCATGAAGCAGATTTTCAAGATGGATATGGACCGCCTCGGCAATGTAATGACGGTAGTTTTCCTGTTTGGTTACGCAGGCCTGGCGATGGCTGCTGATGGGGCGCCGTGGGAAGGCGCTTTGTGCGGCCTGGCTGGTTGGTTCCGTGGGCCGACCGCGTTGGCAATAGCGACCATCGCGTTCTTTGCTGCAGGAGCATCGTTCCTGTGGGGTGAAGAGATTGCCGGGATATCGAAGAAGCTCGTCACCATCTTCATGGCGGTGTGCATCATCTTGGGCGGCGCTTCGTTGGTCGGCTGGATTGCTACCAAGATGGGTGTTGCGAGTGCGTCGTGCGCGATGTAAGGGTTAATGAGCCATGAGCAACCATCGCAGCGAGCTCGGGAAGGTCGCAATCCATAGGTCGCTCATCCGGCGGATGATGTTTCTCGGCGGTGAGCGAACTATCGTCATTACCGCAATGATCTTCTGCGGCTACATGGCTTACCTGCTTACGTTCAGCTATGGGTTCATTCCTGGCGTGATAACGGCGGGGACGTTGTGGGTGGTACTGATATTCCTGGCGAGGCTGATGGCGCAGTCGGACGAACAGATGTGGCAAGTGGTGAAACGGCATCTAAAGTATCGGGCGTTCTATCCGGCACGAGGGCGCTTTGATGCGCCCGTACCAAACCTTCGCGACTTCAAATAACCGGGTATGCCGGACTGAGAGGAAATATGGCTTTCTGGGTGATGATAATGCTGGGGGTGATAACGCTGGTGATCTATGCGTTAATGTCCAGCAAGCCGGGTATGCAAAAAGAATACCGCGACCGCGCAATCGGGTTTGCGGATCTTTTGCGTTATGCCTCGGTTGTTGAAGATGGCGTAGCGCAAGGGAAGGGCGGCGAGCTCATTGCCGGGTTCTTTTATCGGGGGATGGACACGGAATCGGCGAGCAACAACGAGTTGCAAGCAATAGCAAGCCGTTTGAACGCCGTGATGGCGAGGTTCGGGTCCGGCTGGATGGTACATGTCGACGCAATACGTGGATCGGCCATTGGGTATCCAGAAGAAGGGCACTTTCCAAACCCGGTTTTGCGTCTGATGGACTGGGAACGCAGGGAGCAATACAGGCGAGAAGGGCTGCATTTCGAGAGCATTTACGCGCTGGTCTTTACGTATCTACCGCCAATGCAGGTGCAAAGTAAAGCTCAGGCCATGATGTTTGAACGTAGCCAGGATCTGGAGAAAGATGCAGGGTCGTTGTCTGATCAGATCCGGCGCAAATTCCTTGGTGAAATGCGAGAGGTCGAGGCTCAATTGGGCGCGATCTTCGATGGTATTTCGCGAATGCGCTGCCATGAAGTGAAAAACGAGGTTACCGGAACAACGGTCATAGTCGACGACCTCGCAGGCTATCTGCACTATTGCGCGACCGGTGTTCGCCAAAATCTGTTGCTTCCGAAAGCCGGCGTCTATCTGGATAGTGTCATTGGTAGTCAGGATTTCACTGGCGGCAACCACCCGAAAGTCGGAAGCAAGCACATTCGCGTGGTGGCAATAGAGGGTTTTCCAAGCGAAAGCTACCCCGGCATTTTGGATGCACTCAATTCGTTGCCGATTACCTATCGCTGGAGCACGCGCTTTATCTTTCTGGAGCCGGAGGAGGGTAAGTCAATCCTGGATCGTGTGCGGAAAAAGTGGCGGCAGAAGATTCGCGGGATGAAAGACCAAATGATGAACACGCAATCCGGCGCCATTGATGAGGATGCGCTGGAGATGACGGTTGATGCCCAGCAAGCCATGTCGGAAGCAACCTCGGGGCTTGTCCGTTACGGGCACTACACAAGTGTCGTTGTGCTCATGGACGATGATCACAAGATGATCGACGAAAACGCTCTGGAGGCAGCCAAGCTTATCCGCAACCTCGGATTCGCAGCGCGGATCGAGACAATCAACGCTGTAGAAGCTTTTTTGGGGAGCCTGCCGGGACATGGTTACGAAAACGTACGCCGGCCTATCATTCATTCGCTTAACCTGGTTCATCTGATTCCGACCACCGCCACGTGGCCAGGGTTGGAGTTCAACCCATGTCCGTTTTATCCCAAGAACAGTCCGCCACTATTCTTCGCGGCTACTACCGGTAACGCGCCATTCCGGGTCAGCATGCACGTCGGGGATGTCGGCCATGGCCTTATTCTTGGTCCGACCGGCGCGGGCAAATCCACAGACCTGGAATTCAAGATTGCGCAACACTTCCGTTATCCGCGGGCAAAAGCCTTTGTCTTTGATAAGGGCTACTCAGCCTTTGTCCTGTGTCATGCGGCCGGTGGGCACCACTACGACATCGGCGGCGATCACCAGAAGTTGGCGTTTTGTCCTCTCGGACAAGTGAAGAAACCAAGCGAACGGATTTGGGCCGAGGGGTACATCGAAACGCTTCTCGAACTGCAGGGCCTCGCGGTTACGCCGGCACGTCGTAACGCTATCCGCCAAGCGCTAATGCTTCTAGGGGAGAGCGACGAGGACCAACGGACAATGACGCACTTCGTCAGTAAGGTGCAGGACCAGGAGGTTCAGGAGACGCTTCAGTTCTACACGTTGATGGGCGGCAACGACATGCTCGATGCCGAGCACGACGACATTCGTGGCGGTTACCTGCAGGTCTTCGAAATGGAGCACCTGATGAACATGGGGGAGCGCCACATCGTACCGGTGTTGCTATACCTCTTCCACTGCATCGAACGACAGTTGGATGGCTCGCCGGTGTTACTCGTTCTCGACGAGGCCTGGTTGATGCTTGGACATCCACTGTTCCAGGACAAGATCAAGGAATGGTTGAAGGTGATGCGGAAGGCAAACGTGGCCGTGGTCTTCGCTACGCAATCAATTTCTGACGTTGGGAAAAGTGCAATCCGCGATGTCATCTACGAAAGCTGTCTGACCAAGATCCTGTTGCCGAATGCCGAGGCCCGGAATGAGGCATCCTACGTGCAATACAAGCTGATCGGTTTGAACGAGCGGCAGATCGACATGATCGCCAACGCAACTCCTAAGAGCGATTACTACTACAGTTCTCCGCTTGGGAAACGGATGTACCGTCTTGGCCTTGGGCCGGTTTGTCTGGCGTTTGTCGGTGCATCCAGCAAGGACGATGTGAAGTTGGCGCGGGACTTGATTGCTTTGCACGGCCAACGCTGGCCGGTGGAATGGCTCAAACTACGCGGCCTCCCGAACTGGGCGGAATCCCTTGAGTTGGAATACAGAAATTCCCGCTTGATATCGTGATATTGTGATATAATAAAAGCGTTGAGATAGAAAGAATTCTGTTAGGAGGTGTATGATGACTGTCATGCTTTTAATCCTCTCTGTCGCCTTAACGCCTGTGTTGACGTTCGCCGCATCCTTGATTGGTGGTGCGGTTGGATTTGTCGCTGCATTGGTGTTTCACGCGCTTCGTGCAGTAGTGAGGGCGATCTTCAAGCGCGCGTTTTCCCATTTCCGAAATGCCAAGGCAACTTAGGAGGCTCATATGCGTAGATTCCTTGTTCTTCTTCCCTTAATCCTTGGGTTCGCATTCGTAAATATCGCCGGTGCTGCTGGTACTGCACGAGTGGATTTGACGGCTACACCTACCATCTCTGTGACAGGTGTGACGCGCGTTTGCCAAGGGGAAGTGCCCTATGCGCGGCTTAATCTGCTTGTGAACTTACCTGACAAGGGGCGCCCCGGCTTGGTCTACGTGGGCTCTCACGATCCTGCCCAGACAGTTGCCGAGTTCTTTTACGAGGGGCAATGGACAACCTGGGATGGTGGGCTCTACCCGCCTCACTTGATCGTCCGGAACGGTCTTAATGACGTCACGCTGTATGTCCCTTACGACCGTCTTGTAGACAAGCTCGGCTGGCGTCTTTATGTCGGGTATGGCGTGCTGACGGCTGAAGACGAGCAGAAGGTTCAACGAATGATTCAATCGTACCAAATCGCAAAGACCAAGTTACCCGATCGCCAAATTCCTACGGTTGATCCGGATCATTTTCGGCGGGTGCTCATTCAGATGAACATGACCGATAACGTCAAGTATCGGTATGTCACGGAATGGACCAGCGATCTTAGCGGCTTGTGTGTGACAAGCAGTGGATCATAAACAGGGAAGGGAGATGCCATGAAACGTTTTCTGGTTACCGTAGCTGGTTCGCTTTGGTTGTCGAGTAGTGCCTTTGCTGGCGGTGCCGTCGCCGGCGCCACGGAACCGACGCAGATCATGAACAACATTCAGTTGGTCCTGAGCTACGTCGAGCAGGCCCAACAGACAACAACGCAGTTGCAGCAGTACCAGACCATGCTGACGAACCTGATGCGCTTGACGCCGAGCAACTTGCTCGGGCAGGCCTCGCAGCAGTTGTGGCAAGACCAAGGGATGGCACAGGCCTTCTCCAACCTGCGGAAGATCGTGGTCAACGGACAGAACATCGCCTACACGATGGCCAACATGGATTCCCAGTTCAAGAACATGCATCCGGGCTACGGTAACTTCGGCAACGGCACGGATTTCTTCAGGAGCTACCAAGGGTGGTCGGATAACACGCTCGGCCAGGTGAAGAATGCGGTGGCGATGGTGACCACGCACTCTGAGAATTTTGCGACCGAGGAAGGGATGGTGCAGGAGCTGGCGAACGCGTCGAATTCGGCGCAAGGGCAGCTGCAGGCGGTCCAGGCCGGCAATCAGATCGGTGTGGCGATGGTCGGGCAGATGCAGAAGCTGCGGCAGTTGCAGATGGCGCAAATGCAGGCGCAAAATGCGTACCTTGCGGGGCAGCAAAGCGCCGCCGACACCAAGACTCAAGGAACAGAGAAGGTCTATGGTGGAGTTTCCAGTACCAAAATCAAACAGTAAGGAACTCTCTGATGCGTATTCTTCTTGCGATATTTCTGTCTGTAGCATTGTTGTCCGCGTGCAATGAAAAAGCGGACGACAAACCGGCGCAAAACAATTCTGGCGATGCGGCCAAACGCGTTTTTGATCAACTGGGGCCTGATGCTGACAAGCGCATTATGAAAGCCCCAAAGTAACGCAGAAGAAAGGCTAGGGATGTTCTCGATACTGCGCCCTTCATTGTCCAAAGCTCCGATGCCGCGACGCGATTTCTATGCGCGTCTAGCGGTTTATTTCGTGATGTTCATCATGTTGGGACTGTCGTTCAACAGTAACGCAGATGCCCCGAGTATTCAGATTTTGGACCGCGTAGATGCGACGTTTAAGCCATTGCAGGATACGTGGTATACCGCAATTCGAAGTTATGCCGAAAGACTGTTCTGGCTCTTGGTGTTAGTCGATATCGGCTGGACGGCGGTTATCTATGTTCTTGAGAAGAACGACATCACCGAAATCGTTACCAGTTTTGTCAAAAAAATATTCACGATCGGATTCTTTTGGGGGCTCCTCAAATTTTCTGATTCGTGGATACCTGCAATAATTAATTCATTTCGTCAAATTGGAACGTCAGTTGGCAACGTGTCGTCTGTTACCCCGGATGGAATCGTAACGACGGGGTTTGAGCTCGCCAAAGGGGCTTTCAAGATCATGAAAGACCTCGGGACACTTGAGGCAATTGCTGTGGTGTTTCCGGTCACGCTGGTTGCAATCGTCGTATTTGTCGCATTCCTGTTTGTGGCAGCGCAACTCCTGGTTACGCTCATCGAAAGCTATATCGCGGTTGGCGGCGGCGTAATCCTGCTGGGGTTTGGCGGATCACGGTGGACAACCGATTTTGCGACCAAGTACCTTCAATATGCGGTGGGTACCGGTCTTAAGCTAATGATCATCTATTTGATTGTCGGGACTGGGCAAACGCTTTTTGACTCCCTGATGCTTGACCCGAACAACCTTATCGAGACGATGCTTGCAGCTATGGGAAGCGCCTTGGTTTATGCGTACCTCGCGATCCAAGTGCCACAAATAGCAAGCTCGATGATGTCGGGAAGCCCGAGTATGACTGCCGGATCGTTGGCAGGGACGGCTATTACGCTGGGCGCGGCGATCGCGGGCGCCGGCGCGGCGACAGCGGCCACGGCCGCTGCGGCTGGTACGGGTGGCGTAGGCGCGGCAGCAGGCGCCACCGGGCTCGCAAAAGCTCTAGGAGCTGGTTACAGCTCGGCGCTTGACGTCGGTAAGTCCGGTCTCGACGCTGGTATGCATGCGGCGGGCGAGGTTGCAAGACATGGCTTGGGGTTGGCCACCGGCGGTGTCGGAGATGCTGTAAATCAGAGCAAAGCAGCGTTTGCCGAGAAAGTGGACCAATCGACCGGTGGACGAATTGCCAGCGGAATTGAGGCGACCCGAGGAGGAAGTATGTCGGGGGCAACCCCCTCTGGGGACGGAGGTGCTGGAACAACCGCGGCATCGCAAACAAGCACTAGCAGCAGCATGGAGGCAACGACCAGTTCCGGTAGTACCGATGGCGGAACGAGCTCTGCATCACAAGTTGCCAATTCGTCCGGACAACCGGCATCAAGCAGCACCACAGCGGCATCCGGTGGTGGTGGAACAAGCGCTAGCACCCCGGCCAGTACCGCACCATCACGGGTTAGCGGCAGTGGTGGCACAAATCCGGTTTCTCCTCCGACATCAAGCGGCGCAAGCAGCCTCGGAGACGCATCAACAGCATCGATAAATGGCGGACAAAGCTCGCCCGAATCGAGTGGCGGTAGCAACAACAATGCGGAACGGAAAGATCCATTACACCAAAGAATTCAAGGGTTGCAAGGGTATGTACCGCAAGATATGGCCACTGGTGCTGCTATCCAGATCGATCTTAAGCATACAGCGGACTAATATTTTTATTCGATGAGAGAGGTTAATCGTGTTTGGACGAAAAAAACGGCTGGAACAAAATGCCAAGCCAAAAACGAAAGGCGAGCGGACACCGTTTATCGATCACAAGGAGACAGATGACGATCGGTACATGAATCTCGCGGTGGAGAAACACAACTGGCAAGTTGCATGGCGGCTGACGTTCGGCCTGCTGGCTATTTCCTTCACGTTCAACGGCTACTACATGATGCAGCCGAAGTATGTGCCTTATACGATCGAGGTCGACAAGATCGGGCACATCATCGCTGTCGGGCCTGCTGACAACGGAAATCCGATAGACACCAAGCGCGTATTGCGACGGCAGGTCGTCGAGTTCATTGAAAACTCCCGAATGGTTGTCGGCGACAATCTGGCTCAAAAACGGATCATGAACTGGGTATACGCACGAGTGCCGAGCCGCAGCAAGGCGAAAGTCTTCCTGGATGAGTTCTATCGGGATCGCAAGCCATTCACCTTGGCGCAAACCGAAACCATTTCGGTTGATCAAGTAAATCCATTGCCGCTAGGGTCAGACAAGACGTGGCAAATTGAGTGGGTAGAAACACGGCGTAACTTGGCTGGTGAGGTAATTTCCAAAGAGAACTGGAAGGCAATATTGACCTATGAGATTAGTCCGTTGGATACCAAGGAAGGTATCGACGCAAATCCGCTCGGATTTTTCGTGCCGTCGTTTAGTTGGTCGAAACAACTCTAAACGACGTTTGTAGAAGCCTTTACGGAGTGTTAGCGAAATGAGAACAATGAAGTGGTTGGCAGTCATGGCGTATTGCGTGGTGGCAAGTGCCAGCCAGGCGGCAGGAAGCAAGAAATTTCTGACGTTGGAAGACGCAGCAGTTGCGCAAGCGAAAAAATGGCAGGAAACGGGCGTTGCGAAGCCGATTATGTCAGATGACGGGAAAATCCTGTTCCCCTACGGCCAATACATGCCGACGCTTACATGCGCGCCACTTCGTGCATGCGATATCGAGCTCGAGCCCGGAGAAATTGTAACTGGGAAGCCTCTGACCGGCGATACCGTGCGATGGAAGATCACCAGAGCGGAATCGGGTTCCGGGGAAAAGAAGATCACCCATGTAGTCGTGAAGCCGATAGACAGCAATCTGGACACTAATTTGATTATTACAACAGATCGCCGCACCTATCACGTCCGGTTGTATTCGAGTGCCAACGAACGAGATTACGTCAATCGAGCAGGCTTCTACTATCCGGAAAGCATCGTCGACGAATGGAGCGAGGCTGCACAACAGGCGGAACAAAAGAAGGCAGACAAGGAAAAGCTGGTTGTATCCGAGCTGCCGACTCTGTCGATCGACAAAATTGATTTTGGGTACAAGATCGACGGCGATGATGCGCGCTTCAAGCCGGTGCGTGTATTCAACGACGGAACGCGCGTGTTCCTGCAGATGCCCGAAGCCATGAAGTCGGACGAAGCGCCGGTGTTGCTGTTGATGGACAAGGATGACAAGCCGCTTTTGGTGAATTACCGCGTAAAGGATGGCTACTACATCGTCGACAAGTTGTTCGACCGAGCAACGTTGATGGTCGGCACGGAAGGAAGTCAGTCGAAGGTGACCGTCACCTGGACGAAGACCCAGAAAAAGGGATGGCTCTGGTAGTAACCAGGGGATGATCATGGCCGACAAAAACAATCTGTTTGAAGAGTCTCCGGATACGGTAGAGCTCAAGGGAAAAGTGACGGGCGTCACACGTCTAAGCAAAAAGGCGAAGATGCTTATGACGTTGGGTGCTATGGGTCTCCTGGCATTCATCGTGTTCTCGATCTACACCATTGACAGCGCAGACGATCCGATGACCGTGGCGCGACAAGAGCAGGATGAAGCAAAGAAACGGTCCGGACCGGAACCCGCCAAGCCTGGTGACATGTTTAAGGGAATTTCGGATGGGCAAGCGTCCCACGGTTTAGCGACGGATAGTCCTATAGATCCGAACTCCGCGAATGCAATCGGTCCCGGTGTGACCGTCCCTGCGCCGGCGCCGGCCGCGGCAACTGGGGCAACTCCTAAGGTACAGATGTCTACTGCTCCGCAAGTTCCTGCCCCAAGTGCGCAGCCGATGACGCCGGAACAACAAGCGGCGGCGCTGCTGAAGCAACAGCGCGAACAAGCGAAATTGCAAGCGCGTGCTGCGGACATCGAGGTGGGGAGTAATTTCGGGACAGGCGGCGCGGGCGCTGCCGCAGCTATTCCAGCTGCGGGTTTCTTGCAGTCCGGTTTAGGAGGTGCAGCCGGTCAGACGGGGCAGCCAGGGCTGATGGCGGGTGGCGTGCAGCAACAGGACGATCTCAACAAGCAAGTGCGAAAAGAGAACTTCCTGAAAGACGCTGAAAGCCAACCGGACAAGAGCTATCTCAAGGAAGTAAAGCGGGCTCCAATCGGAAAATACGAGCTTAAGGCGGGGTGGTTGATTCCGGCTGTGTTGGAATCCGGTATCAATTCGGATCTGCCTGGCCAAGTCTGTGCCCGAGTACGGGAAAACGTCTACGACACTCGCACGGGGAAATATCTCTTGATACCTCAAGGAACGAAGGCGTGCGGTGTTTACGATAGTCAGGTTGCGATGGGGCAGACACGCATTCTGTTGGTCTGGAACCGCCTGATATTCGAGGATGGCAGTAGCCTCAGCCTACAGGGGATGCCTGGCGCGGATCAGGCGGGCTATGCAGGGTTCGATGGGGATGTCGACAATCACTACGTGCGGATCTTCGGGGGTGCGGTGCTGATGGCGGTCATCAGTGCCGGCGCGCAGTTGTCGCAAGGACAGCAATCAACCAACGCCAACACAACGACGCAAACAACCGGACAAACGATGTCCTCGGCGCTTGGCCAGCAGCTGGGGCAGGTTGGCGCTTCGTTGACGCAACGTAACCTTCAGATACAGCCGACTATCACCCAAGCTCCTGGATACCGCTTCAACATCATGGTGACCAGGGACATCGTGTTCCCCGGTGTTCATGGTCAAAAGGTGAGCAATTAGTGCGGTGAAAACACAAGGTGCCGACGATGTGAAGTACCTTGTGTTCCGGAGCTCATTGGCTCGCTACTGCGGTGTTTCTTTTCTATGTATTGGAATTTTGCTATTCTTAAAAAGGAAATATCTTTAATGTAGCCACTTTCTGCATGGAATCGGCCAATGAGTGATATTAAAAACGACCAGCCAGCGGATACGCGACCGCTGTCGCATAAGCAGCGTCGAATCGGCCGGCCGCGTACTCGCTTCGAACGGATGGAGCCGGTGCCAACGCGCTGCCCGGATCAGATCTACACCTACCTCAAAGGAATTACCCCTTTCCGGTATGGCTCTTTAACTGCAATGTTCGCCGACATGCTGACACGGTTCATCAACGAACGGCCGTGGGAGCATGGTTTGCACTGGCGGAAGCCGAAAACGGCGATGACGTACGCGAATGGCGCGGTCGGCCGCACCGGCTGGGTGCAGGTGAACATCCAATTGACCCGCGAGCTGGCGGAGCAGGTCGAGCGCCTGGCAACGTCCTGCGGCGTCTCAAAGGCGTGCTTCTGTTATACCGCGATGTTCTGGTGGGTGCAGTACATTTTCCCGCCTAACAAAATGATGTCGCACCAACGTTGATTTCCAACGTTAGAAACAAAGGGCCGCAAGAAGCGGCCCTTGTTGTTCTTAATTCGTGATATAAATAAATCGTATTTGCTTGCGTTGCCGCGAAAGTGGCGCTATCATAATATCAAGATATTGACCGAGGCCTATCGTGACTGAGATCGCAAAAAAACCCGTACTTGTTCGCATGCCCAAAGACATGTACGACAGATTTCTTAAGCGTTCCGCGAGGGAAACGGCGAAACGTGGTGAAACAGTATCAGTACCGAAGTTGATTGTCGAAACGTTAGCGGAAGCGGAAGCCATGGATAAACCCGGAAAGGAGTCTGAGAATGGCTAAAGTAATCACGGTCGTTAACCAGAAAGGGGGCGTAGGCAAGACGACAATTGCCTGCCACCTCACGTTCGCGGTGGCCGACAAGAAGAAGAAAGTGCTGTTGGTGGATCTGGACACGCAAGGCAATGCATCACAAATTTTGACGCGCAACCCCGTCATTACGGAGAAAGCTGGCGGGGCCGAGCAGCTTTTCAATGGCGGTGAAATAAAATACTCAGACGGCGACGTGGATGGAATCAAGATTCTCCACGGCCACCAGCAACTGGAATTGCTGGACCGCGATCAGGGCCTGCTGAAAGCAGCGATCGCCATGCGTGCTAAAGTGCGCAGCCTACCGTTTGATTACATCATCTTCGATACGCCACCGTCGATCGGTCCGCGTCAGGTAGCGCCGATGTTTTGGTCGGATTTGGTGTTGATTCCCGTAGAGCCGGCATCGCTTTCGATGGCAGGCCTGGCTTCGGTCTTCAATACGGTCAAAGGCGCGGCGAAAGTGAATCCTGGAGTAGCGATTCGACTGGTAGTAAATCGCTTCGTGCACGCGTCGACGGAACAGAAACGGATGCGTGCGGAGCTCGAACAAAAAATGGGGAAACAAATCATCGCAGAGCTTTCCCAGCGCGTGCATATCTCGGACGCACTGGCGCGCAGCATCCCCGTTTGGCGCCACTCCAGGGACAAAGACCTTAAAGACGCGTGGCAGACTTTCACCGACCGCGTTTTGAAACTGATCGCTTGAGGATACAACGATGACCACTAGCACTCTCGACTTCCTGAACAACCTGGATATACCGCAGCGTCAGATCGTGGATCTGCCGATCGCACTGGTTGATCCGGACCCGAATCAGCCGCGTACGGCATTTAACGCTATCGACGGTATGGTTGCGCCGGAGGTAGAAGAAGCTCTGCAGGAACTGGCCGACGACATCGCGGAAAACACGCAGTTGCAGCCGATCATTGTTAAGGAACTGGATAGCGGCCGCTACCAGATCGTAGCGGGCGAACGGCGCTGGCGTGCAGTCCGTCTGAACAACACCCGTGGTGTGCCCAACTCGGACACCATTCAGGCGATCATCCGGCAGGATCTCTCCAACGCGAAATTGCGCTTGACTCAGTTGTCCGAGAATCTGCAGCGTGAGCAACTGACGGACATCGAAGTGGCCTCCTTTCTCAAGGCCATCCTTGAAGAATTCCCCGAGCTGCAGAAGCAGGACCTGGCCAAGCTGCTCAAACGGAACAGTCAGTACATTTCCCGCATCTTGGCGCTGGTCGATCCGCGGTGGGCCGACGTGGTGCAAACCGGCATCATCACGTATGCCTCCCTGCTGGAACAGTTCAAGGCACTGCCGGAAAACAAGCAAGCGGAGCTCAAGCAGAAGGCCGTCGAGGAAAACCGGCCGCTGACGTCTGGTGATATGAAACGTGCCCGGGAAGAGCACAAAAACGGGCAAGGCGCGGGTTTGACGCCGCCGGTCATGCCCAAGGTTAGCGGTGCCGCTGAAGCCATGTCTAAGCTCGGCTTGCGCGATCCGAATACCGTGGATCTGGTTTCCGGTAAGTCCGATGCGGATGCGGGTAGCGGTAACCAGGGGCCTGGCGGTGTCGACGAGGATCTGGCCCACGCGGTACAAAGCCTGATCGAAGCCCATGCACCGAAGAACGAAAGCTACCAGCCGGGCACTGCCGCGTTGACGCCAGCAACGAAGGAAAGCAAGACGATTGTCGATCACGGCGGCGATGCCATTATTCCGAGAAACGCCGGCAGCCTCAATCAGTCGTTGTTGGAAAAACGCGAGGTCAAGCTGACAGTCAATCAACTTTTCACTCTGTACGATGCAGCGAAAGTTTCGGACAGCCACGTAATTTCCATGATGCTGCCGGTCGAGGAGTTGCGCCGCGCCATCGAAGGCCTCAAGGGAGAGGTGCCAGAGGATGACAATCTGCTGGTTATGACGTTGGTGCAACTGCTCAACCGGAAGCCTAAGTGAAGGACGGAACGAGCTCCTACGTGACGGAGGGGCTCGTTTCCGGGTAACGGCGGAACATGAGAGGATTGACTTTGAAGAATTCAACTATGACAAACAAAAGCTGGCGAGAGATTCATAAACAGTGGATCGAGGAGAACAATAAGGGCAGCGGTTGGGCCGTTATGGGTCTGATCGGGCTTTCCGGCTTGGTTGTCTATGGGTTTGGCTTCCTCCCAGTTCCGTCGCTGTTTGCCTGGTTTTTTTAAGCGTCTGGATGGCGGAGAGCTGCTGCAAGTGGTTTTTCACCAAGAAGGTGTAACTACGGAGACGGCAATGAATTTGACGTACAAAGAACCGGTAGTACCGGAACGGCCATTCAAACTGGGCGATATCGTCGAAGTTTTGGACCGCGAGCACAATGTGCTGTCGATCGCAAGTGTTATCGCTGCGGGACCACGGCGCGTCAAGACGACGTGCGGGCGTAGTTGGACGCAGGCCGGATGGTGGGCTGGTGACGGAGCTTATCCATTCCCTTCCATCCGGCTCTTGCCGGAAAGTGCAATAAAAATAGCTCCCGGTGTGCGTGTCTTGGTGAAACCTGATGCGCGTGGGCCAGGTGGATGCCGTCTGAAAGACGCTTGTCGCATCGGTGAGGTTCTCAGCGTGAATGGTGACTCTGCGTTCGTTCGCTTGGAAGCAACAGCCCAGAAAAGTACCGTAGAACGGTGGCTCGATGGAAGGGTGCTTTTCGTGCTGGACTCTTCGACGGCCGTTGAAGGGTAACGCATGAAACATCGCTTTGGCCTCAACGAATACCTGTTTCGCCAGAAGAAGCAGGAAACACCGGTGTTCATGGACACGTCGGAACTCATCAACGGCCATCTACTGTTGGCCGGCATGTCCGGCACCGGGAAAAGCTGGCAGCTGCAAAACCTGATTGAAACAGGAGCAAAGCAGGGCGTCGAATTCGATATTTTCGACGTGCACAACGAGCTCGATGTTGGCGGAGCGACGGCCGCGCTTTACTCCAATGCGACACGCTACGGTTACAACCCCTTGGTCTTGAACATGGACCCGCATTCGGGCGGCGTCCGGCAGAATATTTCCGACTTCATTGCATTGATCAACGCCACCAGCTCGCGGCTCGGGCCGAAGCAGGAAGCGGCTTTGCGCAATCTGCTCAACGACATCTACTTTCTGAATGGATGCTACGACGACAACCCAAGATCGTGGCAGAAGCGGGAGATTACCGAGCGGGAGCGCTCCGCGTTGATCGAAGCGCATCGGTACGACGAGTTGCGCCAGTATTACCCAACGTTGGACGACCTAATCAGCTACGCGGAGCGCAAGATCCGCGCGATGTACCTGGGGGGCGACACCAAGACAGTGCGACTCCTGGAATCAGTCAATCGCGCCGCGCACGCGCTCAACCTGGCCCACAAGAAAAGCCTCAAGGCGGGGCAGAGCGGTTCGGCCGAAGAGAAACAGAAGCTGAAGGCAAAGCTCGAGGAGGAGAAAGCCAAGGCGATCGAAGCCTACACGGATTACGTGGCAAGCATCGAGACAGGCCGGGAATTGAGCGACGTGCTCAAGTACAGTTCGCAAGAAGTCCTGCAGACGACGCTGGAACGCATCCAGATCCTCAACGCTTCAGGCACCATGCGTTCAAATCCGCCGCCGTTCGGCAATGCGCGTGTGCGTTGTCATCAAATCAAGTCGCTATCGGAGGATGAACAAAAGCTGTTTGTCTATCGACGGATGGCCGAGATTTTCCGCCGGCGGAAGGACGAAGGGGTAAAGCCGGATGTCTGCCATGTCATTCTGCTGGACGAGGCGCACAAGTTCTTCGTCGAGGACGGCGACAACATCATCAACGTGGTGGCAAAGGAAGCACGGAAATTCGGCGTCGGCCTGTGGTGCGCCAGTCAGTCGCCGACACACTTTCCGGAGGACTTTCTGAGCAATTGCGGGACAACCATTCTCCTGGGTATCCATACGATGTTCTGGGACATGGCATGCCGCAAGCTGCGGATCGAACCGGACGTACTCAAGTGGATACGCCCACAGCAGGTGGCTGCGATCAAGCTGCAACGCAAAGGGGATATGGCGCCACGTTTCATGAACGTGATCGTCAACGCCAATGCGTACCAGGCAGCGTAAAGCGAGACGACCTATCCGCGGTACTGCCGTGCATCTTCCAGTTCAGGAAGAATAGTCTGGTGCAACTCTTCAAGTTGCGGATAGGTGATTCCGAACCGGCCGATAGCGAGCGGTGCAACACGGTGCCATTCAGCATCGTGTTCGGTGGCAAGGAAACGGGAAACGATAAAGTCAGCGAGTATCCCGAGCGCCACCAGGTCAATTAAAGCGTCGTCATCGGAAGGCGCATCAACATCAAAAATACGGACATCGTGATGGTGGCCGATCGCGCGATAGACCGCTGATGGTAAATGCCATTGCCACGCCAGCATGGCACCAACAAGCGCGTGGTTGATGTTATGGCGCGCATCCTCAGCGCTGGTAAAACAATCGACGGAGCGATTGGCCAGGCGCAATGTCTCCTTGTAGTTGGCGAACCGCTGCATCAACACAGGGATTCCAGCATCACAAAAAAGCCCGAACGTGTAGGCGTTGTCGACGGACTTGGTGGCTAGAAGTGAGGCCAAAGACGCGGCCGCAATCGGTTTGTAAGCGGAGCGGTTCCAAAAGCGATGCATTGCGGCGCTGTTGGAACGCCCGAGAGACTGATGCAGTGTCACGTTGTAGGCGATACGGACAAGATTGCGGAGACCTAATACCGAGACTGCAGCGTGAATTGTCCGCGCTTTACTGGGGAGCCGAAAAAACGGGGAATTGGCCAAGCGGAGGACGGACGCGGCGAGGCCGACGTCGGTTGCGATTAACTGTGCAAGGGTCTTTAGGTCTGTTGCGTCCTCGCGGATCGCGTCGACTAAGCGAAGGATTACTGTAGGGCACGCTGGAATAGCGATGCTGTTGAATGTTTCAAGTACCGCGTCATCCGTAACGTCGATGCCAGATTCTGAAAACAAAGATGATGGTCTCATAAAGGATGCAATTTCCGTGATCCAACGCGGCGACTCGCGCAGGACGAAGAAAAGGACTCATTCTTTCGGCAGGCCGGGCGCCGCCGGCAACGGCGTGCTCCGATTATAGAGAGTGGCGACCAGTTCAGCCTTTGTAAGGTCGGAGGATGGCATATTTAGTTCCCCCATCAACTTATCGACCTCAGCAAGCAGTCGTGCCAAACGGTGTGCATCAATCATATTGGCAAACTCTACAGGCGGAACGCGCAAAGGGGAACCGTCGCCGGTGAGCAGCCAATGGAGATCCGCGCCGGCGAGGTAGAAGCTGTGCAATGCAGGGATGCCTGGATAACTCCGCGCCCCCTCGTACTCCTTGTAGGTCGGTATGGGAATGCCGACCTTTTTTGCAAATTCTTGTTGGGTGCCCCCGATGACCCGACGCAATTCCTTGAAACGCTTGGCAAGCTCTTCCTTCGTTACCGGGCGATCAGCGGGTAACGGCATGTTCTCGTGGGCTTGTTTGGTTGGCATGATGTGAGTAAGATTAATACTTAAAAGGATGCAGTATCATACGGCGTAGACATAGCGCCGGATGCAATTTGACACGTGTTGGAGAAAAAAGCTACGGACTATGGAGAGCGAACCCCGCTCGCAGTAAGGAATTCCGCATTATTTAATCTAGTAATCGCATTTCCAACGTCAGAATTCGAGAAGCGCAGTAAATAGATAGTAACTATTGACAAACTATTGACCTTTTATTTTTTTCGCGTACCATGTCGTCAAGGGCATGGTGAGTTTTAGAGTTTTTTCTGTTAGGGAGTCAGCAATGCAAAGCGTCAAAGGAATTGAGATGGTAAGGGAGGCAGGCATAGCAGGAAGCGATTTTATGCCTGACAAAGACACTGTAGTGTCGTCAGAAGTTCTCGCGCAAGTGTTCGAAGACAAGCAATTGCCTTTTCAGACGAACCCGGACGGGTCGGTGGATATGTCGGTGTACCTCGACTGGTTGAATGAAGCGGGACGCGTTGCTTTGCAGGCCTTTGAAGATTGTTTCGACCACGATGATGGATTCATCGAATTGCCGGCTGCTCGGCGCGCTTGAACAAGTGCTGTAAACTGCCGTTTTCAGGGCAGTTTGGGATAAGGCATGAATGAAGAAGACTTCATGGATCTGGTGAGAAATACCCGTTTGAGCAAAGCAAGCCGAGACGCTGCGCGGCTCGTGTTTGTAGAGGGGATGAGCCAGGCTGAAGCCGGAGCGACCTGCGATCTGTCAAAGCAACGCATGAGCGCCATCGTAGCGACTGTGCGGCGTGCCGAACAGGAACGCCAAACCCCGTTGGCGTCTCCTGCTGCTGGAAATGAATTGGTGGCCGCGATCGATGCAAGCTACGCATTTGCGGTCAAGGCTGCGCGCGATGAATTCGGTGACCAGGTGCAAATCGGTGCGCCGACGGAAACAACACGCGCGGTAGGTCCGGTCGTCGCGCGGACTGATTTCCACCTGGTGCAGTCGGTCGGGCGCGATGCGGTAATAGTGCACGATCTGGCGAAGCTGGACAAAGTGCCGGCAGTGGGAAAATCCGTGGCGATCCAGTACGAGAATGGGCGTGGGGTGGTTGCCGAAAAGGAACGCCAGCGGGGAGTGCAATCGCGGTAGTAGAACTGTTGGATATCAGCGGTGGTAATGCTGGCCGGGCCATCGCTGATATTGGTAGCAAGAAGTTGCGGCCGGCATACGTTTAACCGATTGTGGTTATATTATTTCATATAGGAGTGCAAATTATGGCCAAAGTAGCTACCGATGACTCTACGCAAGAAGCCGCTGCGGCGGCCAGCAACAAGCGTGGGAAAACCAGGATGGACGCGAACCTCAAGAAGCAACTCGACAAGCCGCTGGATGGCAAGGAAGGCGGTGTGGAAGTGGTGTTTGACGGTACGGGGGCTTACGAAGTGAAGTTTCCTTACAATCAAGCGCTGGTCCGGGAAATGCGGGATGTGAAGGGGGCTGAGTTCAACAAGGACACGGGCGCGTGGCACGTCCCGTTGGCGGAATACGATGCGCTGGCCGGCGCCGTCGGCAAGATGCGCAAAGAGCTCGAGCGGACCGTTGTCGACGCTGCCGATATCATGAACCGGGCTGAGCAAACGGCCCGCGCGTTGATGCACGCGAACGGTGTCGACGTCGATGTTGATCCGAAGATCAGCGACTATCGCAACACCGACAAGGCAACGCTCGGCGAAATCATCAATGTCAATGCCCGGTTTGCCGCACAACTGACCGGTTTTGGACGGGAGGACGGTGCGGCGTTTGTCACCATTCATCGTCTGGCGGATCTTGATCAGCAGCTTTTCAAAGGTGACGATGTTGCTATCACCTACGACGCCAAGGGCCGGGGCAAGGTCGCCGAACGTGGCAAGTCGCTGGCTGAAAAGCTGGATGAGTCGATGGGCAAGTACGTCGACGGCGTGAAGGTCCTGGAGCAAGACGGCAAGTACAAGATCGCGTTCGACTACAACCCGGCCGTTCAACATCGACTGCAGCGCGTTGACGGCGTCGAGTTCAACAAAGACGACAAGGTTTGGGAAGTCGGCGCAGACAAGAAGGAATTCGTCGCACGTGCCGTCAACGACATGCGCAAGGAAGTGGTCGCGGATCGTGCCGATCGCGAACAGATCGAGAAGGTTGCGAACGAGAAGATCGACGGCGCCAAGGTGAAGGACGCTTTCACCAAGGACGGCCAAGGCTACACCGGCCAGGTGCTGGCGAAGAACGAGCGGTATGTCCTGCAGCACACGGGAAAGGAATACGCGGCGGTGCACCGGGCGGCGGCTCTGACGAACGAACCGACCGTGGGGCAGGCCATCAAGGTGACCTACCAACAGGGGCGCGGCCAGGTCGCCGACAAGTCGCAACAAAGAGCGCAGGGGATGGAGCGCTAATCTGGGCTGGGGCGCCAATTGGTGCCCCAGTGCTTTATTTAAGTAAGCCGCATCAAAGTTGAGAGGTGTGAAAGTGAAAAAGCCGCATGAAATGACGTTCAGTGAGTTTGCCGAGTCGGTAAGACCGAGCGGTGCTGTGAATCGTATGCCGCAACTGGGCACCGGGCAGGAAGTGCTGACCTATTCTGTTTATATGAACGGGCCTGCGGCAGAGGAGCTTTCCGGTGATGCCCAAGAGCATCATTACCGTGACGTGATGCTGCATGCCTTGACCGAGAAACTCGGGCTCAATCCCGAGGCGTTCCGCGACAACCTGAAGGTTGCCGAGCTGGTGGCAACGCGTAGCGCGTGGATGACGGCGGTGCTCGACGCGTCGGTGCAACATACACCGAACAATGAGACGCGCGTACTGTCGCCGGAAGTCGTCAGGGACTACGAAATGATTACCGAAGGCCTGACCCATCCCTGGATTCAACAACAAATCAGCGCGCAGCGCGCACTCTCACAGAACCTCTCCCCGGCGTTGCACGCGGCGGAAATGGCCGTTGGTAGCACTGTGATAGAACGGATACCGGATGAAGTCACGACCGGAAAGATCGTGTCGCAGAATCCGGATTTCACGGTTCAGGCCATCGGCGACGGCGAAGTCGTCGCCCACGAAAACCGGCGCTTGGCAGCGGTCCCGACGATCGGGCAGAACGTCACGGTGACGTATTACCGAGGTAATGGGCAAGTTTTCGAGAATTCGCTGGATCTGCACGTGTCCGCGCCGTACATCGATGAGAAGAACGGCGATCTCGCGATCAACTTGTTGGACCACGAGCAAAACGTGCAGCAGGTGGTGTTGTTCAACGGCGTGGCCGCGCTTGCCAAATTCGTGGAAGAACAAGGACTGGACCCGAAACTGGTGGAGCAAGGGCTCGAGGCGCGGAGCTCGAACCCGAAGAAGATTGTGACACCGCCGAAACCGGAGCGCACGCCGGCGTCGGAGATGTACATCGACGAGAAATCTGGTTGTCTTGCGTTCGACTACATGGAGAACGGTGGCAAGCACACCGTGCTCTTCGGCAGTGTTCACGCACTGGAGCAACACGCCCATGAATTCAAGATTGACACAAAGCGAATTGAGCATGCGCGGGGATTGGAAGCGGCGCAAAACGTGGGCCGTGAGGATCTGGCCGGTGAATGGTCGTTGGCCAAGGCGCAGCAGTCGGCCAAGCGCGATTACGAGACGGTGACGATCGCGAACAAGGACAAGGGCCGCTATATGGGGCCGGTGATGATGGAAACGCAATACCACGTCATCCAGGACGTGGGGCGGCAGGCGGCTGTCATCCACGATAAGCGGGATCTGGAGAAAGTGCCGGCAGTCGGGCAACGACTGGCGGTGAATTATGAACAGGGTCGCGGACAAGTGCAGGAGCGCGGCACGAACAAAGGCCATGGGCGGTGAGGAGAGCATCATGCAAAAACTGAATGCGGAAACAGTCGGCGCGGTGGGCGCGCTCTTTAGCGACCTGACGGCGCGAACGAACATGCCGGGCGACGAGCTCGAAGAGGCTGTGCGGGATGCGTTGCGGGACGCGGCAGTGGCGCGGAACGCGCCGTTGCAAGGCCAGGCGCTGCAACAGCGCGGAACGCTTCTGCTGGGTCAGGAGATCGAGCAACACGGGCTGCAGAACGTGGTCGACATCCTCCGGCGTCACTTCACGTTGCCGGAACTGGCTCCAGACGTGCCGAAAACGCCGGACATTGCTGATCAGCCGTTGCGGCGTTACGCCGGCGTCTTGGTGGAGCACGGCAAGGCGAATTATCACTTTGACGCGCAGGAGAAGCCGAGCTACTGGGTAAAGCTGCGGTCGGCGGAAGGACGCGAAAGCACCCTGTGGGGCGTGGATTTGGAGCGTGCCGTGAAGGAAGGGCACGCGGCCGAAGGCGAGGAAATCAATGTCGATTTTCTCGGCAATCGTCCGGTGACTGTGACAGCAAACAAGCGGGATGAAAACGGCAACGTGATCGGAGTTGAGGAAATCGAGAGCCGTCGCAATACCTGGCGGGTTTCCAGGGCGCTTGTGCGCGAGGCGGACATCGAGAATGCAATTCGCCCTGTCGTTCCGGTTGGCGATGTGCCGCCGATTGAGGGTGTGGGTGAGGACTCGATCCGGCCGGCAGTCGTTGTGCCACCGGTGAAGGCTCAAGAGGAGGCAACCCGTGACGACGAACAGGAAGGCGTCATTAAGGGTGTGCGTTCTGCGAATGATCCGAGCGTGCCAGCGGAAAAGGCGACTTACGAACCACCGGCAAAACTCCTGAACAACCGTTTTGTTCTCGGTGAGAACGGCGAGTATCGGCGGGTCGGAGAAACGCGCGTGGCGCTGGTCGATGAAGTTGAGCAAATCCGCTTCATCGACAAACAAATGGACACCTTTCAGGCGGGTATCGAGCTGGCAAAGCTGAAGGAATGGAAGGCGATTGAAGTGACGGGCGCGGAGAAGTTCCGGAGCGAAGCGTGGTTCCATGCACGTATGGCCGGGCTCGAGGTGGTGGGGTACGAGCCGAAGGATAAGGATCTGGAACGCCTGGAGGTGGCGCAGAAGCGGTTGGAGAATGACAGCAAGGTTGCGGAAAAACCCAGCGAAGCCGTGCAGAAGTCGCGAAAAGAGGCAGAAAACTACGTTCTCGACAGTGGAGCGGGGCTGCAGGTGGCAAATGACGCCAAGGGGCGTTATGCCGGTCCCGTCGTTCATCAAACGGATCATCACTTCGTGCAGGACATCGGGCGCGGAGTCGCTGTGCTGCACGAGAAGAGTCGTTTTGCCGAAGTGGAGATTGCAAAAGCTGCACGTGGCCAAGGATCGGCAAGAATTCAGTACCAAGAAGGCAAAGGCGCGATCGAGGCGGGACGCGATCGCAATCAGGGGCTCAGCCATTAATTGAAGGAGATGATGATGGAACAACAGCAACCACAGAATCAAAGTGACGCCGGCACGCAAACGGATGAGGAAGTGATCGCCATGGCGGAATCGGGAACGAATATTCGCGAAGCAGGGATTGACGAAGCGGAGATGTCGCCGGAGCCGCCGGCGGAAGATGCACAAGCCTGATGGCGTTCGCGTGGGATATCGGCGCCGAACAACAGTCGGGCCGATGTCCTAAAAAACCGGAACGGATATCCGGTTACGGGATCGCCTTCGGCGGTCCTTTTTTTATCGGGCCTACGTTTCAGGGGGCTTTATGAGTGCACATGACGAGCTTTTGACCTACGCGGACATAAAAAAAGCGCTCGAGGGAGCGCGCACTCATCAAGCCGTTGCAGCGTTGAACGATGCGATTAACGACCGGTTGTGGGCCGATCGGCAACAACTGATCTTGACCGATTCCGAGAACCGGGAATTGGCGCTGTTGGTGGCGAAGAAGGTGACCCAGTTTGAATATCAAAGCGAGGGAGTAACGAGGATGGAACAGAAAGAAGCGAAACGAGATTATCGGCGTGAGCTCACGGACAAGATCATTCGCGCTTTGGAGGCAGGCACGGCGCCTTGGCAGAAACCGTGGGATGGTAGCGTCGCGCAGCCAATGATGCCGTACAACCCGATCTCGGGAACCGTTTACCGAGGCGGCAACGTAGTCGGGCTGATGATGCAGGGGTTCGACGATCCGCGGTGGTGCACCTACAAGCAGGCGCTAGAGCAGGGGTGGCAAGTGCGGCGCGGTGAAAAGTCGACCACAGTCGAGTATTGGAAATTCGATGATGTGATCGAAACGAAGGATGAGGAAACCGGAGAAATCAAGAAGCAACGCGTGATGCTGGAACGACCGCGTGTCTTCTACGCTTCGGTGTTCAACGCCAGTCAAATGGACAACGTACCGGAAATTGAGCGTACTCGCGACGGGTACGATTGGGAGCCGATGGAAATGGCCGATCAGATCCTGCAGCGGTCAAAAGTGCCGCTGTATCACGATCAGCAGGATCGGGCTTTTTATTCCGTAGCAAGGGATGAAATGCATATGCCGCCGCGTGAGGCCTTCGGCGATGCGATGCGTTACTACTCGACAGCCCTGCACGAGCTCGGCCATGCGACGGGGCACCCGTCGCGCTTGAACCGGCAACTGGGTAATGCATTCGGCTCAGAGGAGTACGCCAAGGAAGAACTCCGGGCAGAGATGGCGAGCCTTTTCCTTTCCTATCAACTCGGCGTGCCACACGATGTTGGCCAACATGCAGCGTACGTAGAGTCGTGGATCAAGGTCTTAGCGAAAGACAAGAATGAACTGTTTCGTGCTGCGCGAGATGCCGAGCAGATCACAGAGTACCTGATGGATATTGCTCGAGGCCAGAAGCAGGAGCAAGTGAAAGACAAGCGCCTGGAACCGGCCACCATTGTGGCGGCACATGAGCAATTCGTGGCGAACCTGAAAAAACGCTTCGGTGATCAGGAAATCCCGAGCATGGACATGCGCATCGTCTATGCACGAAACGATTTCTTCAAGGAAACGTATGGGGTGGATGCGGGCCGGATGTCCTACAACCGCCGTAGTGAAGAGCCGGGATCGGCGGCGGTTCCGTTCCGGGGGCCAATCGTGCACGAAGCCGATGGCCACTACTACCAATTAGACGAAGTGGACAACGCCATCATCAGGCATTACGGAAGTGGCCTGAGCCAACCGTTGGAGATTGGCAAGAACTACACGATTGAGAACACTGGCGGGGTGCGAGCGATCGTGCACGAGAACACCCGCGACAACCTGGTAGAAAAAGCGAGCCGGACAGAATTTCCAACGTCAGAAAACGACGCGCGAGAACCGGAATCGTCGGCGGCGTCACGGCGGGTATATATCAACGTGCCATTCGCGGAAAAAGAGCAGGCCAAGGGGCTGGGAGCGAAGTGGGACAAGGAACGTAGGAGCTGGTACGTCCCGGAGGACTTGGGGCCGGAAGTTGCAGAAAGCAACTTCAAGAAGTGGATGGACGTTCCCAAGGAACTCGGCCGCGCCGACGTGGAGAGGCAATTCCGGGATGCGTTAGCAACTGCGGGGCTCGTGCTGATCGACGATGCGCTTGATATGGACGGCGAATGGCATCGCACGCGGGTTTCTACCAGCAGCAAAACAAAGGCGCTTAAGGGCGCGTACATTGTGAACTACGATAATCTGAAGCAAGACGAGTTCCCAAACGGGTACATCCAGAACTTCGACACAGGCTATAAAGGGGCATGGTTCCCCGACGGGCTGATTCTTACCGACGAGCAGCGCCGGCAGTATGAGCGGCAAAGCGCGGAGAATCGAGCAACACGCGAACGCGAGCTCACAGAAGCGCAAGAGCAGGTTGCAGCCCGCTGCGCGAAGAAATGGGCGTTACTACCGGAAGTCAGTACGCACCCGTACTTGGAGCGCAAAGGAGTTGAGGCGTTTGGGCTGCGGCAGCAGGGCGAGAATCTGGTGACGCCGGTGCAAGACGCGGACGGCAAGATCTGGAGCTTGCAATACATCTCTGCAGACCCGCAGAAAATCAAGTTGTACGAGAAAGGCGGGCAGAAGACCGGGAATTTCCACGTTTTGGGGCGCCTGGAAGGCGCGGAAACGGTCCTTTTTGCGGAGGGTTACGCGACGTGCGCCAGTCTGCACATGGCGACGCAATTACCGGTGGTCGAGGTCTTCGACAGTGGAAACATCGATGCTGTGCTGCGGGCGTTGCGGCCACGTTTGGAAAACGTCGAAAAGATCATTTGCGCGGACGACGATATGGTGACAACCGCCAAAACGGTCAAAGCGCTGAACAACGAAACGATTCGGGAGCGGTTCGGCCTGGTTGATGGAATCAGCGCGGCGGAAATCGAAACAACCTTGGAGTCGTGTGAAAAAGTTGCGCTACAGGCAAACACGAATTGCACCTTGAAATTGTCGTATTGTTTCCCCCAGGAGCACGGTGGTTTCCGGCGTGTTGTGGGCGAAATCGTCAACACGGAAACGAATGACCGTTTGCCAATCCTTATCAACAATGTGGGGCGCGAGAAGGCATGGGAAGCCGGCCAAAAACACGGGGCGAAGATTGTAGCGCCGGCGTTCGCAACGGCGGAAGCCTACGAGGTTCTCGGTCGTACCGACTTCAATGATCTGCATCAGGATGAAGGCCTGGATAAAGTGCAAGCCCAGGTCGCGGCGGTCATTGATCTGGGCCGGACGAAAGGAGTGGCTGTCGAGGCGGCGAAGGCCTCGATCGGTGACGCGGTGACTGTGACGGACCCACGCGACAATCAGAAGTATGTCGGACCAGTAGTGGCAAACGCCGGGCTGCATGCCGTCCAGGATGTTGGGCGCCTGACGGCAGTAGCGCATCCAATCGACAAACTTGACCGCATGCCCGTTGTCGGCGCAACAGCGCGCATCGAGTACGAGCAAGGGCGCGGTAAAGTGACGGAAACACCTTCGAGGCAGGCAAGAACCAACGAGCGGTAACGGTTGGTTTGCCTGTGAATATCGGATATTATTCTGATATATCTAAATGAGAAGGTGAACGTATGGCGGCAGGGCAAAGAAACCAGTCAGTACGATTCGGCGTTTCGGTCGTACTGGCCTTCTTTATGTGCATGGTGGTCGCATCCTGGACGGCGACGCAGTATTTCGCGGCGTTGCTGGAATACCAGCCGGGGCTAGGGGAGGCTGTGTGGAGCCTGGGTAGCGGCCAGAAGATCTATCAGCCGTTCTCATGGTTTTTCTGGAACGTTGAGTGGATCAACGAAACGGGCCTGCTGCGAGACTACATCACGCGAATGCAATTGATCGTAGTGGTCGGCGCGTTCACGAGCGTAGGGATCGGCATTTTCATGTACTACCGCCGCAGCATGCAGAACGAGGTTATTAGCGATTTGCATGGTTCGGCACGTTTCGCCACTCCAAGTGACGTCGAAAAGATGCGCCTGGTGAGCCATAAGCAACGAGGCAAGGCATACCCAGCGAAGGGGGTCTATATCGGAGCGTTCGATTTCCCAGACGGGCGGCGCGTACTGCGTTACGACGAAGCGGCGCATGTACTGGCGTTTGCTCCGACGAGAAGCGGGAAAGGTGTCGGGCTCGTCCTTCCGACGTTGCTTTCATATCCGCACAGCACGGCAACAAACGACATCAAAGGCGAGAACTTCGAGCTCACCAGCGGCTTCCGCCATTCGGCCGGGAGCCTCTGCATCCTCTTCGATCCGACGAGCACGGACCAGCGCAGCATCGACGGGGTGACGCGTTATAACGTGGCGTCTCGGTGGAACGTGTTGGACGAGGTGCGGATCTGGACCGAGAAGGATGTGATGGACGCGCAAAACATCGCAGCGGCTATCGCTGATCCAAACGGCGAGGGGATGGACGATCACTGGGTAAGCACGTCCTACGAGCTCCTGACGGGCGTAATCCTGCACGTTCTGTATTACGAGCGCGATAAGTCGCTGACAGGTGCTGCAACCTATCTGGCAGACCCGAGTTTTACCGATCCGGAGCAGATGTATTTGCGGATGCTCGATGCCGAGCATGATCCGCAGGGAATCATGGGCTGGCTCGATTCCTCTGGGAAACCGACGAAGACCCATCCGCAGGTCGCGATCGCGGCGCGGGCGATGCTCAATAAGGAAGAAAAGGAACGCAACAGCGTACTTTCGACGGCCAAGACGAAGCTGGGGCTCTACACGGAGCCGATCGTAGCCAGGAACATCGCGCGGTCGGACTTTTGCGTGTCGGATCTGATGAATCACGACAAGCCGGTGAGTTTCTATCTGAAGGTACCGCCGAGCGACAAGGACCGGCTGCGGCCGCTGATTCGGTTGTTCATCAGCTTCATGCTTCGGCGCTTAACGGAGAAGATGGATTTCGAGGACGGCAGTAGCGTAAAAGGGTACCGTCACCGCCTCTTGGCGCTCATCGACGAATTGCCGTCGTTGCGTAAGCTCGACGTGCTGCAGGATGGCCTGGCATACATTGCGGGCTACGGCATCACGGCCTACTTGATCGCGCAGGACTTGATCCAGTTGCGAGAGGCCTACGGCGACAAGCAGAGCATCGTTGCGGGTTGTCATGTGCGAATCGGTTATGCGCCGAACACCGTGGAAACGGCTGAAGAGCTCTCGAAGATGACGGGCATCACGACGGTCAAGCGCCAAAACGTTTCGTACTCGGGAAGCCGTATCAGTTCGATGCTCAATCAGATGAGCGTTTCAGAGGAATTGGTGCAGCGGCCGCTGATGACTGCAGACGAAGTGATGTCGTTGCCACGTGATGATTCGTTGATCTTCGTGGCCGGCAACCCGGCAATCCGCGGAAAGAAGCTGAAATATTACGAAATGCCGGAGTTTCTGCGCAGGGCGAAAATTCAGTCGCCAAGCCGCGTTGCGATGACGTATCGCGGTGAGGACGGTGCGGTTTGCACTGAGTGGTTCATGGTGTTGGTGGAACGTACCAAGGACTCGCAGGAGCTCAAGGCAATCATTAGTTGCTACCAACGTTTTCCGGCGGTGCGCGTGGTCGTCAAACAGGAGGATCTGGCCACCGAACAGGTGGTGGAGTACGAGTACCAGATGGTGGATGGCGACGGACAAGTCGTCGACCGGGAACTCGGTTTGGACGATCGAGAGTTCACGCTCCGACCTATCGACGCGGCGGGATTTACCCCGTTGGAACTCTTCGAAGTGCATTTCATGGTGATTGATCCGGCGCCGTATAAGCAATTCTCACAACTCGGGTTCTTCCGCATGCCATCTGTGCACGAGAAAGCTGCACGCGATCTGGCGAAGAAGCATTTCCGCGAGAACGGCGACATCGATCTCAACATTGATGCGACGGTACCAAATGGCAGCTATTCCGGCATCGTCGTGTTGGAGACGGACCATTTCGCGATTGTTCAACGCAACAAAGACACGGTGTCTCTCCATAGAAAGATCAAGCTTTCGCGTATACCCGCGATCGGCAACCAGGTGACCATCAAATACCAAGGAAAGAAAGGAATGGTGCAGTGACGGCAGCAGTGGTGGAAAGAAGAGTGATGAGCACGCGTAAATATCCTGTTCTGGCCCGGTTGTTCGTGAGTAGGGATAACAACAAGGTGGAAATCGATCGGGGAGCTGCGCTGCACCTCTACAGGCTCTTGCAACGATACAACTGGTGCCTAGCGGATGATTCGCTTCGCGAATCCCGTTGGCGGCGTTTCTGGCGCGGAATTGCGGCAGTCGAACGTGTTGTGCTCAGTCATTTTGTAAAAGCGCATTGTGGCGGTCGCCTTGGTGTTCGCGTGCGGGTGGAGAAGCCGCCCGTGGATTTCGAGCAATTCGAAGACGACCCAAGTCCGGTGCAAATAACGCCGGCAGTCGAACATGAGTTCCGGCGAGTGCTCGACGACTTTTACAAGCGACTGTTGCCGACGACCGCAGTAAAAGAGGTGTGGCGCCGACGATGCCCGGAACAATTCGCTGTGCTTGAGGCCAGTGGCCAGGCCGACACGGTGCTGTCGCCGGCAACACGATGGGTCGCCGACGATATGCAGCGACAGATTGCCGGTGCGTTAGCGGCAATGCAGGAGCCAAGCACTGATTCACAAGAAGTGGCCACTGCTCTGGTGTCTGCGCTTTTGGCCGAAGTGGAAGAGCGGGAGCGGGCGCTATGCTGAAAAGCCGCAATTGCGTTGTGAAGCGGTTACGTTACGTTACGTATGTCACGTTACGAATCGTTGCGGCAACAAGCGCGTTTCTGACGTTGGAAGCGTCTGCGGCCGATCTTTCGGAATTGATGCAGAAGTGTGCGCCTAACGTACATCCGGTGACCATGGGCGCGCTCGTGCGCCATGAGTCGGGAGGCAATCCGTACGCGATCCTGGACAACGGGGATTGGAATCTCCCAAAAGACGAACGCGTGCTGCGTTCGCTGCGGCCACAAAGCGAGGCCGAGGCCGTAATGGTGGCAAAAGAACTGATTGCGGCCGGGCATGTAGTCGATATGGGATTGGGACAAATCAACAACCGGAATCTTAAGCGACTCGGATTGACGGTTGAACAAATCTTCGAGCCGTGCACGAACCTGCAGGCGTCGCAAGCGATTCTCTCGGGCAACTACACGATGGCTGCGAAGCAGTTTGGGCCGGGCGATCAGGCGCTCTACGCGGCGCTGAGTGCCTATAACACTGGAAATTTCACGGCGGGCTTTACAAACGGCTACGTGCGGAAAGTGCTGCAATCCAGTGCGATGAGCGTACCGGAGCTCCGTGTTCTGCCGGCGTCGTTTGAACGATCGCGATTGGCCGCTTTGGCGGACGCTGGCAAGGGGAAAGCGGGCAGGGCGCGGCCGACGTCGCGGAAGAGCCAGTTGTTGGAAGCGAAGCTGGCAATGATCGAGGTGGAGACGTTTTGAAAATGACAGGGATAACGAAAAGGGCATGTTCGGATCTGCGGGGCGCATTAATGCGCGCCGGCGGGCAACTGAAGCAGGTCGAGGATGTCGAGGGCGAATTTCATCCTACGGCCGAAATCGGCCACAAACGACGCGTGTATGGCGTACTACGGACGCACGATGCGGAGGTCAAAGTCGGGTTTGACGCGGACAAAGTGCGTCTGCCGGCTGGAGCATGTCGGATGCTGGTTAGCGGAAAACTTTGGTTGAACGAGCGCGGCGGGGAGCTCACTATCATGGTGAGCAGCTTCAAAGTGGTTGGGGATCTTCTCGTCGGTGGTGCTACCGGCGTCTAGGCGGGTATGAAGTGAGATTATTAAGTTAGGACAACGCGCGATGAAACGGCTACTCGAACCGGCATTCCAACCAATCGTCGATTTAAAGACGGGAGAGGTCGCACATTACGAGGCTTTGGCCAGAATTCGGCGCGATCCTACAGATACGGGGCATGCAAAGCTGATCCAGCTTGCAGAACGTCACCATTTCATTCACCTGGTGGATCTGGCCATCCTCGAAATGGCGGCAGAGGAAGCTGTGCGCGAAGGGCAACGAATCGCGTCGAACTTTTCAGCGCTTACGATCGAGGTGCACTTGCATGACATCGTTACGAAGCTGGCCGAGCTCGACCAGGTTAGAAAAAAAGGCCTGGTGGTAGAAATCACGGAGACAGTACCGGTGCGCGATCGCAGAAAGGTGGCTTATTTCATTGATGCCGTGCGGGAGATGGGGTGTCTCGTCGCCCTGGATGACTTCGGAAACGGCTTCGGACATTTCACGGAGGATCTGGTGTGCTACCTCGAGCCCGATTTTCTGAAGCTCGATGGTACGATCCTGGCCCGCGCAGAACGCTCCGGTGATCACCGGGGACTGAAACACGCGACGGCACTTGCCCAGAGTCTCGGTGCGCAGGTGATCGCCGAGTTTGTCGATACGGAGAAGAAGATTGACCTGCTCAGGCAATTTGGCGTGAGGTACGGGCAAGGCTGGGCGTTCGGGAAGCCAATGCGAGGGGCGTTTTTCAGCACAATCGTTTCCGAGACGGTTTGTGCATGAGCCGCAAGAACGCCTTGACGGCACCTAAGAAAGGAATGGACATGCTGGTCAGCCGCGTCCTGGAGGAACTTGCTCGCGACCGGGCGAGGGCACAAGCAGCGGTGGAGGCGTGGCCGCGCGTTCTGGAAGAGCAAAGGGCCGCGTCAGTTGCACGGTTACGTCGGCTGCGTGAGGTAGCATGACGCACGGAAACGACGCACCAGGCTTATAAACGAGAAAGAATGATAAACACGTAAAGGAGACACAAGAATGTTGAAAAACTTCGAATTGGTACATGCAGGCGGTCAGACGAGCAGCCGGTGCACCGTGAATACGGCGCAGGTTCTGTGGGTTATGGCTGCACGCAAAGACCAGATCGGCAAGACAACCATCGGTGTTTGCGGCAATGGCACGATCGCAATTAAAGAATCGATCGACGACGTAATTCGCGCGCTTGGGGTGGATCTGATCAAACTGCTAACCCACGATCGCGCCGGCCGTCCTGGATTTGCGCACGACATTTACGTTACGCCGGTGACAATTAGCGTGACCACAAGGGCTCTCGCAGACGAATACGACACAATCAAATTTGTGGATGGCACGGAACTGGACGTCATGGATGCACATGGGCTAATTGGATAACCAGCGACAGTAGCGACGAAGCGAGTATTTAGTTTTTTTGATCGATAACACGGAGAACAACATGCACCCAGTAATCCTGAAAACGCTTGGCGGTCTTACGAAGCAATACTATTTCCGGCAGATGTTTTTTAGCATCCTAATCGGCGCAATGGCATTTACGCTTTTCAATAGCAGCACGCACCCAATGCAATCGGGTTTATGGGTTGTTGCGTTTATCAATCTGCTTCTGTATCCGTATTCGCGCTTTGTCTATGAAAGCGTCGTCGGATTTGTCTTGGGCGAAAATGTGTTCTTCGTTAATGCCTTATTTATGCTGGTATCCAAGATGATCACCATGTTGATGTGTTGGTGGTTTGCAATCTTCATAGCGCCCGTCGGTCTTCTTTATCTATATGTTTACCATTCACGGAAGCAAGCCGAATAATCTAGGCCAGCATTCAAAGCCACCAGCTAAAAAGAGTGGCTAGCAAAGTTATGGCAGCATTTGCAGCAAGATAATTTTATTAATGAAAGGTTATCCTATGAAAGTAGCATCGACTATTGTTGCATCCACCATTGCCATTTGTGCGACTCTCATTTCCGGGTGCGCGCCGTTGCTGTCTGGAGCGATGAACGCCTCTCTTGATGAGAATGCCGTGGCCGAAAAAACCGCTAAGTATTTCGGGGCGACGCGCAACGAACTCGTGATTTCCGGTATCGAGAAGAAGGCCCTGACGACGACGTATCAGACGAAGTATGACAGCGTGCTCTACAACTGTTCGATTTACTATGGCGAGGTGACGTGCACACAACCAGGCGAAAAGGCCGACGTACAGGCCCCACCGGCTCAGAGGATCAGCGATGCGCCGACACTGCCCAGCGAAAGGAAAATGACTATCGCGCAGGCACAGACGCGATTGAACCAATTAGGCTATCGCGTTGGAACACCTGACGGTGTTTTAGGGAAGAACACCATTCGTCAATTGAAGTTATACCAGCAAGCCAAGAGTTTGCCGGTAACGGGCAAACTCGACGAGGCGACGGCAGCGGCCTTACGGTAACGCTTGGGGAAATGACATATAACACAAAAAGATGGTGAGTCTTTGAGGCGAATATACGAGCAGGTCCGTCGCAACTTCAACCCTATTGCATTGGTGCTCATGTTGTTGGCCGCCATTTTTTCCAGATACACGGGGGTCATCGGCAGCGTATTAATTGGGTTGGCCACCGTTATTGGGGTGGTGGAAGTATTGCAGTACACAATTACGACATATCGGGCACCGGAGCGCTCGCCGTATGTTGTTATATGGACGCCATGTGCTATCACTCTTGGTGTAATTGTCGCCAAAAGCATGAGCGATTCTCTAATTGCGGCTGTTCTGGGTGGTTTCCCCGCTGCCGCTCCTAACAGCAGTAGCTTAATTACGTACGGGATTGCGGCATTAACAATTCCTAATATCTTTATGTTGGGAATGATCCCCTTTTTTGTGCGACAGGTATGGATAGCAAAGCGCTCTGACACGCGGCCGCAGTGGAAAGCGGCCTGTGAGATGAGCAGCGAATTTGGGCGATGGGTTGGAAGCTGCGTTATTGTGTTCGTGACTGCGTATGCATTAGTACAACTATATCCCGAGTGTTCACCGCAATGGGTACACAAAACGGTTGTATATATTGTGGAACACAATGACGCCTATCCAAACGCAATTTGTTCATCAACTAAGAGCAAACGAGTAGTCCCTATCAGTGATTCCAAGATTGCGATACGTGATTCAGAAGGTAGTGGATTTCAAATACGAGACTGCAAAAGATCCGAACAACGAACTTGATATAACGTATGTGGGGTCAGCTCACGAAACGGAAAAAATCGTACGCTAAGCCGCTCACCCATCTTCACTTCACCAAGTAGGGCCTGTTGATGGTAGCGGCGAGGTCGGGGCCTTTGTAGTACGGCCGAATCCAGATCAGCTTGCGATCTTGGCTCTCTGGCCCATGCGGTTGCCGGCGCCAATGGCCGCGGACCATGAACCTCACCAGTGGTTTCCCACCACCACTCCCGCCTTCACCTCCCTCTGTCTCACCTTTCTGGATTACGATGGGGCCAACGGATGCGCCCACCTCCTCGTAGTCGAGCGCGGTATACCGGCCTGTCGTTTGGAGCAGTTTCCGCCGTTTCGGTAGCGACGCGATGCCCTTTGCCCTGTCCTCGATCTCCTTGCGTGGACTCTCCTTGGCCGTCAACTCGGCCTTATCGGACGACAGGTACAGCACCGCATTGAGGACAATCCGGTAGAAAGCCAGCCCATCGGTGTAAAAGGTATCGTCGTCCTGGTGCGCGATGGACTCTTCATCCAGATTCACGCTCATCCCGATGCCAAGGTCGTTCGGCGTCAGGGTCTCCCAGTCGGTACGTAATGCCTGCTCCAGCGTCCAGTCGTCGCCCAGATACAGCTCACGCTTGAGCGCCAGATAGGACGTGTCTGGAAGCCTGGCATGCCAGGCGCACAAGAGCAGTTTGCGGCCGGGCAAGCCCGCACCGGCAGGGTGCATGGTGAGGAACACAGAAATCGGCGCGGAGTAGTCCAGGCCGGCGATGTTCATGGCCCAGCGTCCAGCATCGCCCCGGATGTTGTGCATCGCGTTGATGACGGCGCGGGACGTGAAGGTGAACAGGCACGTTGGAAACGGCAACTGAATCAGTGCGGCCTTCACATTGATTTCGGTGTTCGCCAGATGCTCGGCCAGATTGTCACTGAAATGGAAGGTCTTCTTGCCGGCCAGGGCGAAGTTCACCACGCTGTGATACTCGTTATTCACCGTGCTATAAAGACTGGCGAGCGATGCCTTCGCCTGCGGTGGCGCACTGGAAAGGAATGGCGACATTTCCTCGATACTGACGCCGGGACGGTCTACCCCATAGCCAAGGATCTCCGCATTCAGTCGTTCGATGTACTGCGGAAACCGGCTGTCGTAGTCGTCTACGCTATGAATGGCCTGCGGCGGGTTCGGGCCGCTCAGCAACTCCGCTGCATCCTGCTCCCCCTTCTCAACCAAGGTAGGGCGCACCTTGCGCACGAAGTCATAGTAAGTTGGTGGTAAAGCCATTTCAGCGGTCCTCTCGGGTATGCCACAGCCGCAGTACGTAGATGATTGAGTCCTGAATTTCGTAGCGAACCTCGTACTCCCCGACTAGAATTCGCCGTGCCTCGCGCGGCTCGAACTGAAAAAGTTGCTCGCCTATGCGCGGGTTGGTCAACAGAATGGTTGGGGCCTTGGTCAGTGCCTGCACCGTCCGCGCGGCGGCAGGCTTGTTCACCGGAGCCAGGAATTCATACAAGCGCGCCAAATCGGAAAGCGCCTTGCTGGTCCACTTCAGCTCCATCAGCCCGGCACCGGCGGCGGCTGGTCGGAGCCAAGGCTATCCGCCCACGCTTGTACGGCCTGGTGTTCGATGACGCGGCCGGCGTCTACGTCAGCCAGCGCTTCTTGGGTCAGTCGGTCGCGCTCCTCTTCCTGGGCGATCCAGGCGGAAAGCGCCTGCTTCATGATCCAGCCGCGCGAGCGTTCAAGTCGTGAAGCCATCTGATCCACCTTGTCGGCCAGCGGAAGCGGAACGTGTGCGGTCAGCACTTTGGTTGCTGCTGTCATGTTGCACCTCCTATCGGAACTTGATCTTGCCGGAGCCGGCAACACTGTGGTCACGGTGCGGCGGATTGCCCCGCACCAGGATGTCACCGGAACCGGCCACGCGGGCGCGTACTTCGGAACGAATGAACGCCTCGATGTCGCCAGACCCAGCAACCGACAGGCTAGCGCGGTCTGCAATCAACTCGCTGGCGTCTACATCACCAGAGCCGGCGATTGCGACTTCCAGGTGTGCGACTTGCCCATAGGCGGTGATATCGCCTGAGCCTTCGATTTCGAGGTCCAGACCCGCTTGCTGCAGATCGAGCAGGGTTGCGTCGCCGCTACCCTTGATCTTGACGGCCGGTGCCTCGGGCAGTGCGACGCCCACAACTACCTTGCCTTGGCTGATGCTCGTACCCATTGACTTGCCGTTCACGATGTCGCCCATCACGAACGCCCCGACCGAGCCATTGAACGTCATGCGACTGTTGCCGAAGCTGATGGTCATGCCTTCCCGCTCGATCACCAGCTTCGAGCCGTTGAAGTAGGTTTTTACCGAGACGACGGCCTCGGATGTCTCGCCGGCCACGATGAGCATTGGTTTGTCGCTACGCCGGAACACCACATCGACCGACCCCTTGACGACGATCTTGCGGATCGGTTGGAGCGGCCGTTCCTCCTTGACATAGTTCTCAATGCGTTCCCAGGCCGAGTCCTTTTGGTTGCTCGTCGCGGGTAGACGGAAGATGTCCATCGGCACGATCCTTTCTGATGTGGTGCGATATGAATGGAATCATAGTGATTAATAGTGAAACGTTCAAGGACTCGCAATCCCCCGCAAAACGGTAGTTTTACGGACTCGTGACGACCGGGGCAGCGACTGTCATTTTCAGAAGACGACTGCACCAGTTGATTGAGTGTAGCGGCTGTTGTGCAGCCAGCTCCTGACAGTCCAATATCAGAAGTGATCTGCACCAATCTCGACTATGCTCAATACTCGTGTGCACCAAAGCGAGGTGAGCATGACGACCGACACCCCACGGATTCCCGAGCAAGGCGTGGCCACTCTGCCTGATAAGGCTTGGGAGCGTGCGCGCCGTCGTGCGGAGATCATCGGCCCGTTGGCGCAGTCGGAGACGGTCGGGCACGAAGCGGCCGATATGGCTGCTCAGGCGTTGGGCTTGTCTCGGCGGCAGGTGTACGTTCTGATCCGGCGAGCCCGGCAAGGCAGCGGCCTCGTGACGGACCTGGTCCCCGGCCAATCCGGCGGTGGCAAAGGCAAGGGGCGCTTGCCGGAGCCGGTCGAGCGCATCATCCGCGAGTTGCTGCAAAAGCGGTTCCTGACCAAGCAGAAACGGACTCTGGCAGCGTTCCACCGCGAGGTCGCGCAGACTTGCAAAACGCAAAAGCTGCGGGTGCCGGCGCGCAACACCGTGGCATTGAGGATCGCCGGCCTCGATCCGCGCAAGGTCACTCGCCGGCGGGAAGGCCAGGATGCGTCCCGCGGCCTGCAAGGTGCTGGCGGCGAACCTCCTGCCGTGACAGCACCGCTGGAGCAAGTACAGATTGACCACACGGTCATCGACGTGATCGTGGTCGATGAGCGCGACCGGCAACCGATTGGCCGCCCGTATCTGACCATCGCCATCGACGTGTTCACCCGCTGCGTGCTCGGCATGGTCGTCACGCTGGAAGCACCATCTGCCGTCTCGGTCGGCCTGTGCCTGGCGCATGTCGCCTGCGACAAGCGCCCCTGGCTGGAAGGGCTGAACGTGAAAATGGAGTGGCCGATGAGCGGCAAGCCCAGGCTGCTCTACCTGGACAACGCGGCCGAGTTCAAGAGCGAAGCGCTACGCCGAGGCTGCGAGCAGCATGGCATCCGGCTTGACTATCGCCCGCTCGGGCAGCCGCACTACGGCGGCATCGTGGAACGGATCATCGGCACGGCGATGCAGATGATCCACGACGAACTGCCGGGAACGACCTTCTCCAACCCTGACCAGCGAGGCGACTACGATTCCGAAAACAAGGCCGCCCTGACGCTGCGCGAGCTGGAGCGCTGGCTCACATTGGCGGTCGGCACCTACCACGGCTCCGTGCACAACGGTCTGCTTCAGCCGCCGGAAGCGCGCTGGGCCGAGGCGGTGGCCCGCATCGGTGTGCCGGCCGTCGTCACCCGCGCCACTGCCTTTCTGGTCGATTTCCTGCCCATCCTCCGCCGCACGCTGACCCGCACCGGCTTCGTCATCGACCACATTCACTACTACGCCGACGCGCTCAAGCCGTGGATCGCACGGCGTGAGCGCTGGCCGTCCTTTCTGATCCGGCGCGACCCGCGCGACATAAGCCGCATCTGGGTGCTGGAACCGGAGGGGCAGCATTACCTGGAAGTCCCCTACCGTACTTTGTCGCACCCGGCTGTCACCCTATGGGAACAAAGGCAGGCGCTAGCGAAATTGCGGCAGCAAGGGCGCGAGCAGGTGGATGAATCGGCGCTGTTCCGCATGATCGGGCAGATGCGCGAGATCGTGACCACCGCACAGAAGGCCACGCGCAAGGCGCGGCGCGATGCGGATCGACGCCAACACCTCAAGGCGTTGGTTCCGCCGGACAAGCTGACTCCGCCAGAAACGGACGTTGCGGCCGCGCAGGCAGACAACTTGCCGCCCGCCAAACCGTTCGACCAGATTGAGGAGTGGTAGCCGTGGACGAATATCCCATCATCGACCTATCCCACCTGCTGCCGGCGGTGCAGGGGCTGGCTCGGCTGCCGGCGGACGAGCGCATCCAGCGCCTTCGCGCCGACCGCTGGATCGGCTATCCCCGCGCGGTCGAGGCGTTGAACCGGCTGGAAACCTTGTATGCGTGGCCGAACAAGCAGCGCATGCCTAACCTGCTGCTGATCGGCCCGACCAACAACGGCAAGTCGATGATCGTCGAGAAATTCCGGCGCACGCATCCGGCCAGCTCCGACGCCGACCAGGAGCACATTCCGGTGCTTGTCGTGCAGATGCCGTCCGAGCCTTCGGTGATCCGCTTCTACGTCGCACTGCTCGCCGCGATGGGCGCTCCCTTGCGCCCGCGCCCACGACTGCCGGAAATGGAGCAATTGGCGCTGGCCTTGCTGCGCAAGGTCGGCGTGCGCATGTTGGTGATCGATGAACTGCACAACGTCCTGGCCGGCAACAGCGTCAACCGTCGGGAATTCCTTAACCTGCTGCGCTTCCTCGGCAACGAGCTGCGCATCCCGCTGGTCGGTGTCGGCACGCGCGACGCCTATCTGGCGATCCGGTCGGACGACCAGTTGGAGAACCGCTTCGAGCCCATGATGCTGCCGCTGTGGGAGGCCAACGACGATTGCTGCTCGCTGCTGGCCAGTTTTGCCGCGTCGCTCCCGCTGCGGCGGCCTTCCCCAATTGCCACGCCGGATATGGCCCGTTACCTGCTCACGCGCAGCGAAGGCACCATTGGTGAATTGGCGCACCTGTTGATGGCGGCGGCGGTCGCCGCCCTGGAAAGCGGTGAAGAAGCGATCAATCACCGCACGCTCAGCATGGCCGATTACACCGGCCCTGGCGAGCGGCGTCGGCAGTTCGAGCGGGAACTGATGTGAAACCGGCAGCACGCTGGCCGCTGCATCCTGCTCCCAGGGAAGGCGAAGCCTTGTCCTCATGGCTCCAGCGTGTCGCCGCCCGCTACCAGATGGACTTGTATGACCTGCTGGAGCACGACCTTGGTCACGGCCGGGTCGATGACCTGGATACTGCGCCACCTCCGGCGCTGCTGACGGCCCTCTCCCTGCGCAGCGGCATTGAGCTGGAGCGGCTGCGTTGCATGAGTTTCGCTGGCTGGGTGCCGTGGCTGCTGGACAGCCTCGATTCCCGGATTCCAGACGCGCTGGAAACCTATGCGTTCCAGTTCTCGCTATTGCTGCCGAGACGCGGCCGCAAGACGAGATCAATCACGAGCTGGCGCGCCTGGCTGCCAAGCCAGCCGATTCACCGCGCCTGCCCGCTTTGCCTGAACGACTCGGAGGATCAAGCCATACTGCTCGCGTGGAAATTGCCGTTGATGCTGAGCTGCCCGCAACATGGCTGCTGGCTGGAATCCTATAGTGGCGTGCCGGGGCAGTTTCTCGGCTGGGAAAACGCCGATGCGGCCCCACGCACGGCCAGCGACGCGATGGTGGCAATGGACCGACGTACTTGGCAGGCGCTGACGACGGGTTACGTCGAGCTGCCGCGCCGACGCATTCATGCCGGCCTCTGGTTTCGGTTGCTGCGCACCCTGCTCGATGAGCTGAACACGCCACTCTCGCAGTGCGGGCCTTGCGTCTGGAGCATTCGCCATGTCTGGGCGTGCTGCGGCCATCTACTGCGCGCTGGACAAAGCCAGTGGCGTCCCTACGAGATTCTGGCCCCGGCGGTGCAGTTACAAATGCTGGAGGCGGCGGCTACCGCCATCGAGCTGATCGAATCGAGCGTGGTGCGTCCACACGGGGAGTTGGGAGCACTGTTCTTGTCGGAGCCGCACACCGGGTTCACCAATGGCCTGCCCGAGAAGAAACGTAAGCCTGAGCCTGTCGATCACTGGCGGGAGGCGGTCAAGGCGCTCAACGAGGCTATCGCCGAGGCCCGACATAATTGCGAAACGGCCCGCTCACTGTTCACGCTGGCGTCTTATGGGCGGCGCGACCCCGAGTCCCTGGATCGCTTGCGCGACACGTTTGCCCAGGAGGGCATTCCCCCGGAATTTCTGTCACATTATGTTCCTCGCGAACCCTTTGCATTCCTTAGTATGAATGACGGGTTAAGTGACAAAATTTGACGATCAGAACTTTCCAACCCACACTGTCACATAATCGAACGTATACGTGACGGGTGAAAAGGTGCTGATCGGCTACATGCGGGTATCGAAGGCGGACGGATCCCAGTCCACCAATTTGCAACGCGATGCGCTCATCGCCGCTGGTGTGAGCCTTGCGCACCTTTACGAGGATCTGGCCTCGGGCAGGCGCGATGATCGCCCAGGGTTGGCTGCTTGCCTGAAGGCGCTTCGTGAAGGGGACACGCTGATCGTGTGGAAGCTCGATCGGCTTGGCCGTGATCTGCGCCACCTGATCAACACCGTGCACGACCTAACTGCGCGTAGCGTGGGCCTGAAGGTCCTGACCGGTCACGGTGCGGCGGTCGACACGACGACTGCCGCCGGCAAGCTTGTGTTCGGTATTTTTGCCGCGCTGGCCGAGTTCGAGCGTGAGTTGATTTCCGAGCGAACAGTCGCTGGACTTATCTCGGCGCGCGCTCGCGGCAGGAAAGGGGGGCGCCCCTTCAAGATGACCGCCGCCAAGCTACGCCTGGCGATGGCCAGCATGGGGCAACCGGAAACCAAGGTGGGCGATCTCTGCGAAGAACTCGGGATTACCCGGCAGACGCTCTACCGGCACGTGTCGCCCAAGGGCGAACTGCGGCCAGACGGCGTAAAGCTGCTCTCCCTCGGTTCAGCCGCATAAATGGAGGCGACCTGGAACGGGGCGCTGTTCAGTGCGGCAACGATCCGATTACCGGTGTCGACCCAGAGCAGCCGTAGAGCTTTTGGGAAAGCTGTCGTTCAACACCTGAATTAAGCCGCGCCGCGAAGCGGCGTCGGCTTGAATGAATTGTTAGATGCCAGCCCGATCAATGTGCGCTGACCTTGGATAGCAGATTTAGAACGGCGACGCCACTAACGATAAGTCCCATGCCAACGAACGCCCACAAGTCTAGTTTCTGGCCATGGAAGATCCAAGCGATAGCTGCCACAAGTACGATGCCGAGGCCAGCCCAAACAGCATAAGCAATGCCGACCGGGATGGACTTGATTGCGAGAGAGAGGAAATAGAACGCAAGCCCGTAGCCAGCCACAACTACAACAGAAGGAACTAACTTGGTGAATCCATGGCTGGACTTCAGTGCGGAAGTTGCGACGACCTCACCAAATATTGCAATAGCCAGAAAGAGCCAGTTCTTCACGTGCAATCTCCTCTACGGTATGAAGGATAAATAGTGGTGGCTATGAGTTGCCAAAAACAGTCTTGCGGCTGTCGATTTTCTGTGAGCATACGCAACGCCAAATCTGGCATCTAACTTTGTTTTAGGGCGACTGCCCTGCTGCGTAACATCGTTGCTGCTCCATAACATCAAACATCGACCCACGGCGTAACGCGCTTGCTGCTTGGATGCCCGAGGCATAGACTGTACAAAACAACAGTCATAACAAGCCATGAAAACCGCCACTGCACCGTTACCACCGCTGCGTTCGGTCAAGGTTCTGGACCAGTTGCGTGAGCGCATACGCTACTTGCATTACAGCTTACGAACCGAACAGGCGTATGTCCACTGGGTTCGTGCCTTCATCCGTTTCCACGGTGTGCGTCACCC
>Ga0302250_1000415_pt1 | contig 42915 bp, 37 predicted proteins | sample AAG_RA_Asp_MG_FD_193536 | JGI IMG/M metagenome (GOLD analysis project Ga0302250, IMG submission 193536) | Enriched activated sludge microbial communities from anaerobic digester in WTTP, New Holstein, Wisconsin, United States - AAG_RA_Asp | ecosystem: Engineered > Bioreactor > Anaerobic >...
TTGAGTATTAAGAGGGCGGCTCATTAATCCCAATAACGCTAAAAACATCAGCCAAACAAATAGCTTGCTATACTTTACTATATTGAGGCGGTGCTTCATAACTAATTTATCTTATTAAGATATTATAGCAAAAGCAATAGGTAAAGTCTAACATATTGTATATTATTGGTTTTTATTAAATTTTTGTTATAATATTTAGAGGTTTTATTTATTAATTATGACATAATATGCGGCGAATGGCGAAGTGGTTTATTTTTATTGGTTTAATGGTTTTAGCGTGTGCCATGATCATTTCTAGATTTTTACTACAACCCAGTAAAAATCAGACAGCAACCTCCACGGTAACATCCTCTATTATTTATTTTGCCTATGGTTCTAATTTAAGCAAAAATAATATGTATAGCCGATGCGGGTCCGACATTGAAACGCTTGGCCCGGCTAAATTATTGGATTATGATTTGACGTTTGATAAACGAGGTTATGCTAATATAATTCCTTATTCTGGTAAATATGTCTGGGGATTGGTATGGAGAATAGACGAAGATTGCCTTAAGGCGTTAGATATATATGAAGGTTATCCGACATTATATGGACGGCAGACTGTTACGGTGAAATTGGGGCAAGACAATATCACTGCTTTAGTTTACATAGAGCCACCCGAACAGTCCGGGGGACAGCCAGATCGTACCTATTTAGAAAGGAAGGTTATACCTGGAGCCAAAGAGCATAATTTACCGTCAGAGTGGATTAATAAATTAGAGAGTTATTATAAGTAAGCGCTTTGAATATATTGCTGTAGCATTCTTTCCGAATTAAAAAATGAGGCATTAATGGCAATAGTATAACGCATGGTTTCTCGCCAATTATCAGGAGAGTGATAATAACGAGGCAGTATTCTGGTTTCTAATTTATTATAAAGATTTTCGGCATCTCGTTTATTGAGCTGTTTGGGGTCCAGAGTATTACGACGTCCCCCGATGGCCCAGCCAGTTTTACGATTAACAAATCCCTCTATCCACCAGCCATCGAGAGTGCTAAAATGTGGTACTCCATTATGAGCTGCCTTCATCCCGCTAGTACCTGAAGCTTCATTAGGGGGGAGGGGGGTATTAAGCCAGACATCTACTCCGGCAGTCATTAACTTGGCAATGTTCATATCATAATTTTCTAAGAAGACAATTTTAATTTCTTTTTTATATTGTTCTTTAATTTTAATAATGTCTTTAATAAGTTCTTTGCCATTGTCATCATCTGGATGAGCTTTGCCGGCATAAACTATTTGGATAGGGCCGGCAGTACGATTAATTCTCAGTAATTCATTCATATCGTAAAATAGCAAAGTGGATCGTTTATAACCAGTAAATCGGCGAGCAAATCCCAGAGTAAAAACATTTAAATCAAGTTTAATGCCTTGTTTCTTGTAGATATAATGAAGAAGCCGCGCTTTAGCTTGCTGGTGAGCTTCCCATATTTCTGAAGTAGGAATACTAAAAACATTGCGTAAGGATAGACTACACTCTCGCCAGGTGGGGATATATTTATAAAATAATTTTTGGAATTCTGGCGCAGTCCAGGTTGCCGAATGCACTCCATTGGTGATGGAATAAATACAATAGCCAGGAAATAATTTTTTAGATATTTCTTGGTGGCTACGAGCCACCCCATTGACATAAGAGCTGAAATAAAGAGCCAATTTAGTCATGTTTAGCTCATCATTTTTAAATAACTCAGGAACATGAGGCAAATCACCCTGTAAAGTTTTAGCTAAATTGAGAGGGAAGATATCGTGACCAGCTTTGGTAGGAGTATGGGTGGTAAAAACACATTTGTGGCGCACTTCTTTAATTTTGGCATTTTTGCTTTTCGCTAATGATTGCTGGAATAGTTCTATCGCCGCTAGCGCAGTATGACCTTCGTTGAGATGATATTTTTGGATATTATGATATCCTAACTCGGACAATATTTTTACACCGCCTCGGCCTAAAATAATCTCTTGCATTAGACGATATGTCGGTTCAATGCCATAAAGCCGACTATTCAGACAACGATATTTTGTTTTGTTGCCGGCGATGTTGGTGTCTAAAAAGTATATCGGGATATAATAATTACTATATCCCTTGATTAGATATTCCCAGGCGCGGATTTTTACCATGTCCTCACCAATTTTTACCTGGGTGACTGCTCTTGTTTTTTTAAGATAGCGATAATTAAATTTATCCGGCAGTTCTATTTGTTCACCCTCACGATTAATTTTTTGTTTAAAATAGCCATAGCGGTTTAAGAGAGTAATACCGACCATGGGTATTTTTAAATCAGCAGCTGACTTGAGAGTGTCGCCAGCTAAAACGCCCAATCCACCAGCATAGCTTTTAATTTGGTTGTTGATGGCTATTTCCATGCTGAAATAGGCGATTTTGGTAGAGTCTTTGTCAATAGAAATCATATATTTTATTTAAAATTTGTTTTCCCATCATAGCACATTTTACAACTCATTTAAAATTGTTTATGATATAACTATAATAAATTAAATTTATTTTAAAATTATTTTATGTCCTCTAATAAACGTAAGACAGCTTTAATTACTGGAGCTGGTCAAGGCATTGGACGCGGTATCGCCGTTAGATTAGCTCGTGATGGTTATAATATTGCCATTGCCGATATTAATTTAAATAATTTAGCCGAAGCAGCCCAGGAAATTAGTGCTTTAGGTGTTAGAGTCTTAAAAATTGAGGCTGATGTTTCTAGCGCCCACGATGTTCAACACATGATTCAAGCCACAGTAGATGAGTTTGAATCTCTTGATGTTTTAGTTAATAATGCCGGCATTTATCCTTTTACTCCATTTATGGACATAACTGAAGAACAATGGGATAAAGTGATAGCTGTAAATTTAAAAAGTGTATTTTTATGTTCCCAGGCAGCAGCACGAATTATGCCAGATGGCAGTCGCATTATTATGACCTCGTCTGTTGCTTCAATGCTTGGTTTTTCGGGGCTAGTTCATTATTGTGCCTCTAAGGGCGGTATCAATGGTTTGGTTAGGGCTTTAGCCCTAGAGCTAGCCCCACGTCAGATTACCGTTAACGCCGTTGCTCCGGGAAGTATTATAACTCCAGGTACTAGCAACATCGACGAAGGATCTCAAAAGGCTACTATGGCTAAGATACCCTTGGGACGGTTAGGCAAGCCACAAGATATTGCGGCGGCTGTTGCTTTTCTAGCCTCTGAAGGAGCGGGTTATATCACTGGTCAAGTTTTGGTAGTAGATGGTGGCTGGACCATACAAAGTTAGCGCCACCTTGTTTTTCTTAGATGTTGGTGTATTATACACATAGATTGTGATGTAATAATAAAGATTACTATGAATTATGATCGTATTTGGCAAAAGATAATTACTCCTGGCGAGAAGATTGAATATCAATTTTCTATTGGCAATCGTTACCTTTTTCTTTGTTGGTTATTATGGTTGCTGATTAGTATTGGATCAATTGTTGTTTATCAGTCGCCGCTGGTGCCGTCTTTATTATTTTTGGGAGCTACCTTCTTTTATGGTTTTTATTTTAAAATAGCCAATGCCTATGCCTTTACAGACCATCGGGTGTTAGCACATCGCGGCTGGCTATCTACTAATTTGGTAAGTATTGATTATAGTAAGATTACCAATGTTACTGTGGAGGAGCCATTTTTTACTAAAATTTTTACCGGCACAGGTTCTCTAACTATTTCCACGGCTGGTTCTATTGATGGCGGGGTCCAGTTGAAGCACGTGGCAAAGCCTTATCAATTAAAAAAGATTTTAGACAATTTAATGACTAAATATCGGACCAGTAGTGCTGGTACATAAAAGTTTATGGTAATTTATGAAATTTATTGACATAAAAAATTTATATCGCCAGACCAATCAGTATTTAAACCAAATTATTAGTGTGGCTGGCTGGGTCAGGACAGTACGTCTTTCTAAAGATTTTGGTTTTATTGAACTTAATGACGGAACATTTTTAAAAAATTTACAAATCGTTTTTGGCAGACAGTTAGATAATTTTTCAGAGATAGAGAAATTAAGTCTAGGGGCAGCTATTAAGGTAGAAGGACAGTTAGTCAAATCGCCAGCTCCGCTTCAACCATTTGAACTTAAGGCCAATTATATTGAGGTTCTTGGGCCGTCAGATAATAGTTATCCGCTTCAAAAGAAAAAGCATAGCCTAGAATTTTTAAGGGACATAGCTCATTTAAGAGTAAGAAGCACAACGTTTTCTTCGGTTTTTCGAGTACGTTCAGTATTGAGTTTGGCTATCCATCAATTTTTCCAAGAGCGTGGTTTTAGTTATGTTCATACCCCCATTATTTCTAGTAGTGACTGTGAAGGAGCGGGTGAGATGTTTACGGTAACCGCTATGGATTTAGCACAACCTATTGCAAAAACACCAACCGGACAGGTTGATTATAGCCGTGATTTTTTTGGACAAAAAGTGAATCTGACAGTTAGTGGTCAGTTGGAGGCTGAAGCTCTTATCTTTGGCCTTAATCGGGTTTATACTTTTGGTCCAACCTTTCGAGCTGAAAACTCTAATACTACCCGACATGCTTGTGAATTTTGGATGATAGAACCGGAGATGGCTTTTGCTGATTTAGTGGATATTATGGATTTAGCTGAAGAGATGGTTAAATATCTAATAAACTATATTTTAGAGACCTTGCCAGAAGAGATGGAATTTTTTAATTATTCTATTGATAATACTTTGATGGAGCGTCTGCAAAAGACCATTAAAACTGATTTTGTTAGATTATCATATAGTGAAGCTATTGATTTACTTTTAAAGAGTAAACAGCATTTTCAATATCCAGTAAGTTGGGGAATAGACCTACAAACTGAGCATGAGCGTTATATCACTGAGAAGATTTTTGGTCAGCCAGTGTTTTTAACAGATTATCCTAAAGATATTAAAGCTTTTTATATGCGCCAAAATGATGATGGCCAGACAGTAGCGGCAGTTGATTTGTTAGTGCCGGGTATTGGAGAAATTATTGGCGGAGGGCAGAGAGAAGAACGTTGGACATTCTTAACAAAACGGCTTGATGACTTAAAGATAAATAAAAAGGATTATGAGTGGTATTTAGACCTAAGAAAGTTTGGCTCCATTCAGCATGCTGGTTTTGGTCTAGGTTTTGAGAGACTTATAATGTATTTGACGGGGATAGCTAATATTCGTGATATTATTCCTTTTCCACGTACTCCCAAGAACGCTAAATTTTAATGTATGAAAAAAACAATTTTTTATTTCATCCTGAGCCTGATTATAGTAAGTGGTTTAATAATTTTATTTGTTAAACTTAATGCTTTATTTAAATCCCCCAAAACTAATTTTACTATTGAGCCCAATATGCCCATTGATATATCGGACCTTATTATAGTAGATAGGCCACAAGCAGGAGAAATTATAGATAGTCCAGCAACTATTAGTGGTCGAGCTCGTGGTTCTTGGTTTTTTGAGGGTTCCTTTCCGATAAAAATTATTGACGTTAATGGTGAGCTGTTAGGAGAGGGTGTAGCTGAAGCGCAATCTAATTGGATGACTAATGATTTTGTAGATTTTAGGTCAGTTATTAGTTTTAAGTCACCAGCCACTAGTTCTGGATTTGTAGTTTTACATAATGACAATCCTTCGGGTTTGCCGGACAAAGACAAAGAATTAAAAATTCCTATCGTATTTTCTGGGAATCCAGCAACAAGCACAGTGCGAACTGTTAAGTTTTTCTACTATGATAGCCGATTAGATCAAGATGAAACTGGCAATGTTTTATGTAGTCAGCGTGGATTAGTTGCTTGGGACCACGACATACCTTTTACTGCTACCCCAATTAAAGACACAATTGAGGAGTTTTTAAGTACCCCCTTACCAGAGGAAGCCGCTGCTGCTGGTTTGAGTAGCGAGTTTCCTTTATCGGGTGTCTTTTTAGAAAGTCTTAATTTAGATAAAAATAGTGGCTTATTAATTATTAGATTATCCGATCAATATAACCAAACGGGAGGTGGGGCTTGCCGAGTAAGTATTCTTAAATCTCAACTTGAAGCGGTAGCTAAACAATTTCCCGAGGTTAAAGAAGTCAAATTTGAACCGGAGACTTTATTTCAGCCATAAAATATTATGTGGTATTTAGTTAGAAAATTATCTAAATATTTATTATTTTTTAACTCTCTGCTGATTGCTTGGGCTATGGCTTTGCCAGCAATGGCTCAAATAACCATTACAGATATTGCTATTAGTGAGCCACATAATGGAATAGCCACTGTTACTTGGAATACTAGTGAACCGACCAAAAGTGATGTTTATTTTGGTACTAGTAGTGACCGCTTAATTTATCATGTGGGCAATATTGAATTTAAAATGCATCATGAAGCTGACCTTACTGGACTTCAAAAAAGGGCTGATTATTACTATAAAATTATAGCTATCAATAGTAGCGGTCAGAGCGTTGAGTCTTTTGTCCAATATTTTAATACGGACAAGATGAAAGATTCAGTGGCTCCAGAGGTCAGCGGGCTTCGGGTGCTTCAAGCCATAGATACCGCAGCAGCTATTCATTTTTTTACTAATGAACCGAGCCGTGTTAATATTTTTTATGGTTTTACTCCAAATAAATTAGACAAACATCGTTCAGATAATAATTTACGTTATGAGCATCTTATAATTATTGATGGTTTAACATCTGGTAGTAAGTATTATTTTAATATTTTAATTAAAGATGAAGATGGCAATACTACTGAAAGAAGCGGGGAATTTACTACCTCTGCTTATCATGATTATAACCAAATAAAAATTAGTAATTTAGTCCCAGCCAACGCTAACCAGGCCATAATTTTGCCAGAGGCGGCGGTAATTAGTTGGGACAGTAATGTTTTAGCTACCTCGGAGGTAATCTATGGCCTTGATCCGGATCATATGAATAAACGTTTGCAGGCATCTAAGGATCATCAGCTTAGTCATCGGGCTGAATTAACCAACCTTAATCCTAATACGGTTTATTATTTTAAGATTAAAATGTCTAGTAGTCTCAACCATAAAAATTTTGAGAGCCAAGTTTATAGCTTTAAAACAGCGCCACTTACTGCCGAATATTTACGTCAATATTTTAAGAGTGGTGATATTTTGAAATACGGTAATAATTATTATTATTTATATAATCAGCAAAAAATAAAACTTAATAATAATAGTTTAACCAGCCGAGGTTATGATAAGTCAGTCGCTAAACCCATAGCTGATAAATATTTTACATTTTATAAAGATGGTCCGGCTTACTGGGGAGCGTACCATGATGGGCAGGCAGTGAAGTTCCCCAATAAGTTGACGGTGTATGTTATTGACGGTCAATATAAACGTCCATTAGCCAATGAGTTTGTATTTAAGTTTTTAAATTATAAGACTAGCGATATTATTATTGATAATGGTCGTAACTTAAATAATTATAAAGATGGAACAGTCGTTGAGCACTCCAGTTACTTAACTGGCAAGTGTCCTTTGAAAAATTATAGTTTGGCTAAATCGCCTAATGGTACTACTGTTTATTTAATAGCCAATGGTCGTAAGATGCCATTTGTTAATCAAAAAGTATTTTTGCAATATGGTTTTAAGTTCTCTAATGTTAAGGTAGTAGAGTGGGGTATTCTGGGACGCATTCCTGATGGACAGCCCATTATTTAGATTAGATAAAAATCTAAATAAAAAATGCCGAATAAATTTCGGTATTTTTATTTTACCAGGAAGGGACACCCCTAGTGGTCAAACTATTGCCGGGCTGCGTTGGTTTTTAACCCAATCAGCGAGGGGGTGCCCCTTACTGGCCTGATTGAGTTCATTAACCATTTGCCGATTAAAATCGGCGGCAATAGTTTGACATTGTCATTTTATTATTTTCTTATATCCTTGTCAATTATATGGCCATTTGGAAAATAAAGAAAAATTTTGTATAATATAAATATCTCATATAATTTAAACCATTATGTCTCAACACAAACATCAAGGCGGCTTTACCTTAATTGAGTTATTGGTAGTAATTTTTATTATTGCTATTGTTTCTACCCTTTCTTATGTGGCTTTAGAGGAGGCTAGGGCGAAGGGACGAGACGCCAGGCGACTATCTGATGTCTATATGATTCGTCAGGCGCTGGAGTTATATAGAGATCGCGAAGGTAATTATCCTCTTGCTTTGCCAGAGTCTCAGCAATCGCTTTTAGGTCCATCCGGCAGGCTTTATTTATCACCTATGCCCAGTGATCCCAAAACCAGACAACCTTATCTATATAATTTATTAGATAATGGTGGTTATCAATTAATATTTAATTTAGAAAGAGATAACCTAGATTATCCAGCGGGAGAAAATATTTTAATTTCGCCTGGCGGGCATGAATAATACGAGCATGCTGCAGATTATTGTTGTTACTATTGGTCGTTGTAGAAATTCTGCCTGTGAGGCATTAGCAGCTAGTTATGCCTGTCGATTAAACAAATTAGCCAAAATTAAAATAGTGGAACTAGCAGGTGGACGATTTGCTAGTGGTCAAGCTTCGGTAGCTCGTTATAACGATAGTGTGAAAATAGCTAAATTTTTAGACCATTATCCCGGGGCTCATGTTTATTTATTAACTGAATTGGGCAAGGAGTTTAATTCTATGGAGTGGGCCAATATGTTGTGCCACTGGGACGAGGCTGGTCAATTAGTTGTCTTGGTAATTGGCGGTGCTCCTGGTTTAGATAATAATGTGTTAAAAATTAAAGACACCTTGTCTTTATCTTTGTTAACTTGGCCGCATGAATTAGCGCGGGTATTGTTGCTGGAGCAATTATATCGCGGTCTAACCATTAAGGCTCATAAAGATTATCATTATTAATTATGGAACAAGGTAAATATATTATCCATTATAGTCATAATGATCGCCAAAAACTTCCTGAGCTGGAGTGTGTTAAGCGGTGGCTACCAATATATAATGAAGTTAATGGGGCCAATTATAATTGTTTGCGACCTAATTATTTTCAAAATGAGGTGGATGTTTATGTTTATCGGGAAGGAGAGTCCGGTAAGCCGTTACGTTTACAATTAACTAAAGCCAATTTTCAATCTTTAGCTAGGACCATTAAACGTAAAACTCAGTCATATACCCCAGAGCAGAAAGCCGACCTATTATTGCTTTTAGATTTTCACGACGACAAATCTCAAAATACAATTATGGCCTGGCAAAAGAAGCATCTAGACCTGTTGGTGAATAGTGGTTTTAATGAGATTTGGCTAGTGGGTTATAATGGTTTAATAGTTAATTTATGGCCCGGTCTAGCTTAAAAGCGAAAATTATTAATAATTAAAACAAATTTATAGCCCAATATCTCTGCTGCCCGTTGACACTGAGTCATGCGGTCAATAAAAATTTGAAAATAATTAATAGGTTCGACTTCTGCGGTGTCAATAGTGAGTTTTAAAATGATTTCTTTAGCTCTCTTCTTTATTAATAAATCATTGTTGGTAACCGCATAATTAACACGGTCATGGATATCTTCCTTGATTTTAGCGAGATCTTTCTGCCTTACTCGGCTTCGATGGACATCGGATTTATCGGCCAGAACTAAGACGGCGGCGATTTTATTATCTGTTTGTAAATGATTGCTGTCATGGTTAACAATAGCCTGCATAATAGTCACTAAATCAGTGGTTTGTTTTATTCGGGGTTGCATTATTTGGAAAAAAATTAGAGCTGACCAATAATGATGCATTTCGCGTCCCATAAAATTGCCTAAATCGTGGCAATAACCAGCAACAGCAGCCAATTCTTGTTCTTTGGGAGTTAGCCCTAGTTGTCTGGCTAATTTTTTAGATCTATCGGCGACAATAGTTAAATGCCTAAAACCATGATCAGTAAATCCCAGACGTTCTAAGTATTTTTCGGTAGCTTTAATAAAGCTATTAATTTGTTGGTCATTTTTTACTAACTGGTAAGTTAAATCCATAAATTTATTGTAAAAATATTTTAATAATTAGCATAATAGTTAGGCCAATACACAAACCCGCTAGCTGCTTGAGAGATTTTATTTCGGTAGTTTCTTTTTGCATCTCGGGTAGCAAGTCGGCGGTGGCGATATAGATAAAGCTACCCGCAGTCAAGGCTAATAGATTGTTGATTGGCCAATTAGTGCGAAATATTATCACTAATAACGCTCCAAGAAAAGCAGATAAAGACGATAGGAAATTTAATTTGCTGGCTTTTATCCGGGAATAGCCAGCATGCAGTAAAATGCCAAAATCACCTATTTCTTGAGGAATTTCATGCATAAAAATAGCTATGGCAGTGCTTATTCCCATGGTGGGGCTCACTAAAAAGGCATTAGCTAATACTAAACCATCAAGAAAATTATGGAGAAAGTCACCGACAAGATTCATAGTCCCTAGGGGATGAGGATGTTCTTGGGAAGTGGGAATGTGGCAATGCCGCCAGTGGATTATTTTTTCTAAGATAAAGAAAATTATTAAACCAGCAATAAGGTAAAGCCAGATAGTTAGGCCATCTTGGCCCCCAGTGGCCTCTGGCAGGAGGTGGAAGAAACTGTCGCCTAGGAGTGATCCAGCGGCGATACTAATAAGCCAGGCATTGACATTGTTCAGCCTGACGGTGGACCAATCTAAAGTGAGAACGCCGATTAATGAGACGGCTGAAATAATCGCCAGAGATAAAAATAAAAATATATAAATCATAGAAATTTATTATTAATTATAAAGAAAAACTGTTTAACTAACAAGCAACTGTAGGTACTATGTTTAAAATTTTTGTAATATTGGCTTGTTTTTGTTGGGTTTACAAAATATTAAAAAGAATTTATGCTATAAATAGCACATTATATAATTATTAAAAGGAGGCGAAATGTGAGTAGTAATAAAATGACTATTCATCATTTAATTCCTCGCAGCCGCGGCGGGGATTCGTCTAAAAAAAATTTAAAAAAGTTGCCATGGCCGCTTCATGATGCTTGGCATACTTTATTTTTGAATTGGTTGCCGGAAGAAATTTTTTCTCAGATAGTGGTTATGCCAGAAGTATTATATAATAATTTCCATAAGCAGTTAGCTTGGGAAGCGGTATTCCATTATTCGTGGGAAGAAGTTAAGTGGCTAGAGTCGGTTCGACTTGATGTAATGGGACAGTTACTTACAGGATGGGTGCCAATAGATTATAAAATCTCCTGGGAACAAGTTAACCAAGGGGTTTGGAATATCTGTTGCGCCAACTGTTCAATGAGTCATTGCCCTTTCCATTGCCACAGGCAGCAACCTTTTGAAAGTGGATCGGTCTTATATTATTGTTATTGGCCGATTCATAAAGATTTATTGCATTTTATAATTTTCCCCCGATGTTAACATCGGGGCTTTTTTATTGTTACCAGTGATATTTAATGATATTGTCAAATTATAAATTATCATATAGTATGATACCATGTTTATTTACTATAAATTATTGTAGTAGTTTTTTATTATTATATGCGAAAACATAGAAAGATTTGGTTAATTATTATTGGAATAGTGCTGGTGGTGAGTCTAATTTTAGGCTGGGCTGCCTGGAGGGGAAATAAACGAAATAAGCCACAATATACCACAGTACAGGCCGAGATCGGCCCATTAAAGCAAACAGTAAGCGTCGTAGGAACAGTGAAGCCCCTTAAAGAGTTAGCTCTTAATTTTTTAACATCAGGGCGGGTAGCTAATGTGGCGGTAAAGGTTGGCGACAGTGTTAAGGCTGGTCAGTTACTGGGTGAGTTAGATTATAGTGCCTTACTTCTTAGAAAAAATGAAGCTGAGGCTGGTTTACAGATTGCTCAAGCTAATCTAAATAAATTATTATCAGGAGCTAGTCCAGAAGCTATTGCCGTAAGTCAAGCTAATGTGGAACAGGCGTTGGCTAATCAAAAAACGGCCCAAGCCGAATTAGATAAGCTCAAAAAGGTGGTGGCGGAAAATATTAAACAGGCAGAGCAAGCTTTAAATGACCTTGCTGATAATGGCTCGGGAGTAATTACGGCCCAAGAACAGGCCGTTGCTACGGCTCAAACTAATTTAGCCAACTTAGATAAGACTACTCGTGAAAATCTTGCCAATGCTTATAGCTCTGGCCTAATTGTTTTTAGTGATAAAATTTTAGTAGCCAGGGTATCTCTAGACCATATTAATACCATTCTTACAGATGATGATGCTAAATATGTTTTAAGTGTTAAAGATAGTATTTATCTTCAGCGAACCAAAGATACTCGCACCCTAGCCTTAGAAACTTATACTGCTGCCAGTCAAGCTATAATGACAGCGCGAGACGGATCAAGTGATGCTGCTTTTACTGCAGCGGCGGATAAAACCAAACAATTTTTAAACCAAACCGCTCAAGCTTTGGCCTATAGTTATTCCATGCTAGAAGCAACTATTACTAGCAATAATTTTTCTCAGACTAAATTAGATAGCTATAAAAGTATTATTAGCGGGCAAATTAATCAAGTTAACGCCGCTATTACTGCTGTAGAATCGGCGTCCCAAAGTTATGAAAATACTAAATTAAATAGAGAAACCAGTCTGGCAGCCGCTCAAGATAGTCTTAATCAGGCTAAAGTTAATCTAGATAATGCTCGTCAGACAGCTCAGAATAATTTAAATACTGTATATTTAACTGGTGAGCGACAAATTGCCGCTGCTCAATCGCAGTTAGATACAGCCACTAAGGCGGTGGAAGTAGCCAAAGCCCAACTAAAAAATGTCAAGGCTCCCGCTAGACTAGCCGATATAACTTTAGCTCAGGGGCAAATTAATCAGGCTTTAGCTAATTTAGCTAGCGTACAAAAGCAGATTGATGATAGCCGTTTAGTTTCACCGTTGGATGGACTGATTACTCAAGTAAATTATGAGGTAGGTGAACAGTTTTCTGCCGCCGGCAAGCCATTTATTACCATTTTAGTTAATAATAATTTTTATATAGAAGTAGATATTACTGAAGCCGATATTGCCAAAATTAAAATCGGCAATCCAGCCGAAATTACTTTAGATGCTTTTGGCCCCGAGACAATATTTAAGGGGCAAGTGTATTTTATTGACCCGGCTCAGACAGTTATTCAGGATGTAGTATATTATAAAGTGAAGGTTAGCTTTAGCGATTCACAGGAAATTGCCAGGCTGACAACCGAACACCATACAGATATTAAGGCTGGCATGACAGCCAATGTAACTATTATTACTGCCGAACGTGATAAGGTAATTAAGGTGCCAGCTCGAGCGATTGTTGACAAGGATAATGGAACTAAAATCGTGCGGCTATTAAAAGATAACCAATTACAAGAAGTGCCAGTAACTGTAGGTTTGCGGGGTGATGATGGCTTAGTAGAGGTAACCAGTGGAGTAAACCCTGGTGATCAAGTGGTAACTTTTATTAAATATCCTAAGCAGTCTAATGGTAGTATTAGCTTAGATGAAAATAATTAATATGGCTGATTATCCCTTAATTGATGTTCGACATCTCAATAAAATATATGACAATGATGGGGTGATTACCCAGGTTTTATTTGACATTACTTTAAAAATTGCCAGTGGTGAATTTGTATCTATTATGGGGCCATCAGGCTCTGGTAAATCTACCTTAATGCATATTTTAGGACTTTTGGATCGTCCAACGAGTGGAGAATATTTTTTTAATGGACACAACACTAATGAATTGTCAGACAATCAATTGGCAAATTTACGCAATCAAAATATTGGTTTTGTTTTTCAAGCCTTTAATTTATTGCCTCGCACTACGGTTTTAGATAATGTTAAATTGCCGCTGCTTTATTCTAAGGATAAGAAAAACATGGATGAGCGAGCTCGAGAAGTTCTAGAAAAGATTGGACTAGGGCACCGTCTTTATTATTTAAGTAATCAAATTTCGGGCGGTGAAAAACAGCGCGTGGCTATTGCTAGAGCTCTAGTAAATAATCCTCAGGTTATTTTTGCCGACGAGCCAACCGGCAACCTTGATTCTAAATCAGGTATTCAAGTTATGCAGATACTTCAAGCCCTAAATAGTAGAGGGACAACTATTATTTTAGTTACTCATGAAACTTTTACTGCTGAGCATGCTCAACGTATAATTAAAATTTATGATGGTCATTTAATTAGTGATGAGCCAGTGGCTAATCGTCGTATAGCCCAAGAGAATGAATTTTTAAAATAACAGCATGGGTGCAGAGTTAAAACAATCATTATCATTGGCTTGGCGAGCTTTAATGAGTAATAAAACGCGTAGTTTTTTGACTATGCTGGGGATTATTATTGGAGTAGCGGCGGTAATTATTATTATGTCTATTGGTAATGGCGCTCAGTCACTTATTCTGGATCAACTAAAAAGTTTTGGTAAAGATTTGGTAATTGTTTTACCAGGTAATTCTGATGAGGGCCCGCCTAGTGAAGCTCTGGGCATAACCATTACTACCTTAAAATACGACGATGCTAAAGCCTTGAGCGAACCTAATAATGTGGCCAATGTTAAGGCGGTTGCCGCTTATTATCAGACATCAGCTAATGTTATCTGGCGGGGTAATAGCTATGAAACTGTCATTAATGGAGTAACCGCCAATTATTTTGATATAGAGGATAGCTCTATTGATCGGGGCCGTTTTTTTACTCCTGAAGAAGTAGACAACGCGGCTCATGTGGCAGTATTGGGTAGTGTAGTAGTTGATGAGTTGTTTGGTGGTGCTGATCCTATTGGTCAGCATATTAGAATTAAAAATCAAATGGTTGAAGTGATCGGGGTGCTTAAAAGCCGTGGTAAAGTGGGCATGCAAGATTATGATGATCAAATATTGGTTCCGGTAGTTTTTGCGCAAAAAATGATTGCCGGGGTAGATTATTTAAGCTCTATAAGGGTGAAATTAGTGCCTAATGCTGATGCAGATAGAGCGGTGTTAGAGATAACAGAAACTTTAAGAGAGCAACATAATATTCTTCAACAAGATGATGATGATTTTTCAGTTCATAGTTTTCAGGATGTTCTGGATACTATAACCAGAATTACTAATACCATCAATTATTTTCTAGCCACTATGGCCGGCTTGTCTTTAGTGGTGGGTGGTATTGGTATTATGAATATAATGTTAGTAAGCGTTACGGAGCGTACTAGAGAAATAGGTTTGCGTAAGGCTATTGGGGCTACTAATGGACAAATTTTGAGACAATTTTTGCTGGAGTCAGTGTGTTTAACTTTGATAGGTGGCTCTCTTGGTATTATTATAGGTATCTTGGTTTCTTATTTAGCCGCAGTAGTGGCTCATCTTTTACAATATGAATGGGATTTTATTATTTCAGCTCCAGCCTTAATTATTGCAGTATGTATATCTATTGCTGTTGGCATTATCTTTGGTCTTTATCCAGCTAGACGAGCTAGTAATTTAGAGCCAGTTGATGCTTTACGCTATGAATAAAATATTATGAAGTTTCATGCCGCCCTACAATTATCTATTAGATCTTTACGGTTAAATCTTTTACGAACCACCTTAACTGTTTTGGGGGTAGTGATTGGAGTCGCTGCCATTGTCGTAGTTTTTGCCGCTGGTGATGCGGTGAGAAATTTAGTTACTGAGGAAATTTCTTCTTACGGTACGGATATTATTGAGACTGAAATTAAATTACCTAAAAAGAGAACAGCCAGCGCATTGGCTCAAATAACCACTCTAAAAGTGGAAGACATGGAGGCAGTGAATAAATTAGCTAATATTAAGCGAGGTTATGGCGCTATTTTGGGCCAACAAAAAGTTAGCTGGCAAGGTCAGAGCGAGCGGTCTTTATTGTTTGGTGTTAGCGCATCTTATGCTGAAATAGATCAAAAAAGTCAACCAATAGAAGGTCGTTTTTTTACAGCCGAAGAAGATAAAAATCAGGCTATGGTGGCAGTAATAGGCTATGGTTTGAAAGAAGAATTATTCGGCAATCAATCACCTTTGGGAGAGTGGATTAAAATTGGTAATAATAAATTTCAGGTAATTGGGATTATGGAAGAACAGGGCCGGGGTGGCGACAGTAAAATAGATATAGATAAATCAGTGTATATGCCCTTAAAGACCCTGCAGAAGCGAATTTTGGGGGTGGATTATATACTTTATATGGTACATCAGCTTAAAGATCCCAGCAAGGCTGAAGATACTGCCGCCGAAGTCACGTTGTTGCTGCGAGAGCGACACGGCATTGACGATCCAGATAAAGATGATTTCCGTGTTATTACCATGACTGACATGATGGATACTTTAAATACAGTTACTAATACTGTAACTTGGTTGTTGCTGGCTATCGTTGCTATTTCTTTGATCGTCGGCGGTATTGGCATTATGAACATTATGTATGTGACGGTGTCTGAACGTACCCCAGAAATTGGCCTACGCAAGGCTTTGGGGGCGAATTATCATGATATTGTGGAGCAATTTTTAATGGAAGCCATGCTTATTACTATTTGGGGCTTTATTATTGGTACTATCGTTGGTTTATTATTGGCCTGGATATTAAGCATAGTGGCCAGTCATTTCGGCATTGAGTGGAGTTTTATTTTTCCATGGTTAGGTATTGGTACAGCTCTTATTTTTTCTGTGATTTGCGGTCTTTTGTTCGGCCTACGGCCAGCGCAGAAAGCGGCTAAACTTGATCCAGTGGAAGCTTTACGGACTGACTAGTATTTAGAGATAACTAAAAATAGTAATACCACCAAAGCCAGCAAAGAGTAAAAAGATAATAAGCATAATAATTCTTCGTGGCCATCCCGGACGGGTGGATGGTGGTAATAATTTCCAGTTGCCAAGGTTTACAAACCCAATATGGACAAACATTGCTAAGGCATTAATAATTGCCCCAACAGTAATTAGCTGTTTAGGTTCATAAAAATTAAGAAGCAATAAAATAATGCCAAAGATTATTTGTCCCCAAAGAAAGGCATAATAAATTTTAGACAAATTAAGTTTTTTCTCTTTTTTATTTTGTAGTTTAAGTAAAGCAGCATTTTCGGCCATAATGCGGGAGGTGGAATCTAAAACGCCAAGTTGAGTCTGGGCGAGCATTAGGCCTAGAAGTACAAGGAAACTTGAGCCCACCCAGGGAGCGAGAGTTTGTCCAATAAGTTTAGCTTCATTAAAAATAAAATTAATACCTTCCTGGTTATTGTTGAGGCCAAAAGCGGTAGTATATGATAAAATCATAAGCAGGGCCATGGCTAAGAATCCCAGAAACCAAAAAATCAATAAGTGTTCTAAGCTTATTTTTTTCCACCATTGCCGAAAACGTTGTAAATTAGTGGGGGTAGGCGTAAAGCTTGATCCCTCTAAATTAACTTCCTGTTCCTGATTAGACTTAAATAGTCCGCTTAATTTTTGCGCATATAACCCCATACCATAGCCTTTATCTTTAATATAGAAAGATTGGGAAAGGTTAAGGTTACCTCCAGCTCCAGAATAGGCGAAAGCTGCCAGAAAGGTGGCTAAACTGACACCCGATGGTAGCCAGTGATAATTATGTCCTTGGCCAACCAGACCTTGCAGTAAAGCGAGCCAATCAGTTTGTGCAGATAAAATAATAGCTAAAATAATTAAACAAGGTAGCCCAACTAAAATAATAGTTTTGGTTATTTTTTCTAAAGTATGGTAGATGCTTTGGTTAAGAGTAAGAATTAAGCCAATAGCCAACAAAATAATCATGGCCAGCCAGCGAAAATCTTTCAGGCCAATCAGGTGCCCAAAAATTTGAGCGCTGGCAGCGGCAATTCCTGGCAGAGCCCAGCCAAGAAAAGTAGAGATGATAAACCAATAGGGGAGTCTAAGCCATATTTTACTCAGGCCAGTAAAGACGCTTTCGCCCTTAACTAGAGCGTAGCGTTCAATTTCCATGTTGATAAAATATTGGCAAGTGAGTCCGAGCAAGGCACCCCAGATAATTCCTAGTCCATAATTAGCAGTAAGATAAGGCCATAGAATAATTTCCCCTGAGCCCAGTCCTAAGGCCAAGATAACAAAGCTCGGGCCAAGCATTTTTAAAAGAGGGATGGGTTGCGGAAAAGATTTAGTCGTCATACAATTATAGATGGTATTGTAGCAGAAAAAGATTTAGCTCACAATAATTTAATTTATGTTTGAACCCCTTGCTAGTGTTATGCGGCCTAATAAGTTAGAAGATTTTGTTGGTCAGGAAGATATTGTTGGCCCTGGTTCTTTTTTACGGCAAGCCTTAGCTAATAAGCACGTGCCGTCATTATTATTTTGGGGACCGCCAGGCTGTGGTAAAACAACCTTAGCCAAAATTATGGCTTCTGAGTTAGATTCAGAATTTTTTGCTTTATCGGCAGTAACTAGCGGCCTCAAAGAATTGCGGCAAGTTATTGATAAAGCTCGCAGCAATCAATTGATAGACAAGAAGACGCTCTTGCTGGTTGATGAAATCCACCGCTGGAATCGTGGACAGCAAGATGCTTTGCTACCTTATGTTGAAAACGGCACCATTATTCTTATTGGCGCTACCACTGAAAATCCGAGTTTTTCAGTTAATGGAGCTTTGCTGTCGCGTTGTCAGGTAATTGTTTTTAAACAATTGTCGGTTGATGACATTATTAAATTATTAGAAAGAGCCCTGAAGGATAAAGAGAGAGGGTTAGGCGGGCGAGTGAAGGCCGATAAAGCCGCCCTAAAACGCATGGCTAATTTGGCTGACGGTGATGCCCGGCTGGCTCTTAATTTATTAGAAGCCGCCGCTAAGACCGAACCAGTAATTAATTTATCCATAGTGGATAAAATTAGCCAGCAAATTGTTTTTAACTATAATCAAGTAGGTGATGAGCGTTATCATTTAATTTCTGCCCTACATAAGAGTATGCGTGGTCATGATGCTGACGCTGCCCTTTATTGGTTAGCCAGAATGTTAGAAGCTGGCGAGGATCCTTTATATATTGCTCGCCGTCTAGTACGTTTCGCGAGTGAAGATATTGGTTTAGCCAATAATACCGCTTTATTGTTGGCCACTAGTTGTTTTGAGGCGTGTCGGCAAATAGGACTGCCAGAGTGTAAAGTTATCTTAGCTCAGACAGTAATTTATTTAGCTAAATCATCTAAAAGTATTGCGGCTTATGAAGCTTATGAGCGAGCTATGGCCGATGTTCAGCAATTTGGAGCTTTGCCCGTGCCACCCCATTTACTTAATGCCAGCACTAAATTAGCTAAAGAGCTAGGTTATGGTGAGGGTTATAAATATACACCCAAAGAAGATAGTTCCCAGCAAAATTACTGGCCGCAGAAATTATCATCCGGTCATAAATATTTACCGCGCAAGTAATTAGCGAGTATCGCGGATACCCAGTATTGGAATGAGCCCAAGAGTAAGGCCAATAGCAAGAACTATAAAAATAGTAGGTAAAGAACAAAAGCTTAAGATGATAAAAGCCGTAAGGGAAGCCAAGAGCCAGCCTAAAGGACGATTTTGACGATAAAGATTAATAACTGCGGTATCGTGGCTGTTAATTTTTTTATAGAAATAAGATTCTTGCATACTTTCGGCTAGAGCTGCGCCAACCCGGCTACAGAATAATAGAAATCCCCAGACAAAAGGGCTGGCAGAGTCGGTTAGAAATATATCCACTACAGAGATAATCATAATAATATTGCCAACTAGCAACATTTCTTTTTCGCCAAAAAATTTATCGGCTAAAGCTCCAGCTGGCAGTTCTAGAATAACAAAAGGGATCAGCATTATAGTGAAGATAATACTTAAAGTGGGCCAACTTAGTCCCATGTACTGATAAAGATAAATAGGGATATAAAGACTTAGTAAGGCATAAAAAAATTGCAACACTAAAGAAGACAAAAATATACGCCGCCGATCATTATGACCCATTAATTTTCTTATACCCTTTTTAATATTTTGTTTTTGATAGTGAATTCGCGGATGTGGTAACTGATGTCTGGTAAAAATAAATAAAATTAAGGCTGCTGCTAGAATGAAGCTGCCAATGTAGTAAATTTGCGGATAATTATTGTTGTGGCCAATAATATGGCCCATCAGCAGAGGCGATATCAGCCAGGCGACATTAAGGACCGTTAAATATTGAGTTCGGATGATCCCGGTACGGTTGTTAGTAGAAATATTTTCTAGAAAAATATCTAGATTAATCATTAGAAAGGTAAAAGATAAATAGCGGATGACAAAAGCTATTAAGACTAGCCAGCTAGGCCCTTTAGAAGATAAAATGAGACTAGTAATAATAGATCCCAAGTAAGTAATGAAGATTAGGCGAGAAATAGAATGGCGGGCAATTAATCGGGGATAAATAAAAGAGGTAGCAATAGTAATGGTGGTAACTAAGGATAAAAATAGGCCGATATAATTTAAGGGAAGGAAAAGATTTAAATAAGAAGATTGAGCATAGCCAGTTATAGCATCAGCGATAGCAGTGGCAAAGGCCAGAGCATAAATTATATAAAAGGTTGATTTGTTTTTTGCCATAAAATAAAGCCTTATAAAGACCTAGACCTATTATATAAAAAATTAGGAAGAAAGCCAAGTTTATGTTATAATCTTAATAGATTTCATTTATTTATTATATTATATATGCCTAAGTTATTATCTCAGTTTGTATATCCCGCCGATGTTCCTAAATATCGCCGGACAACTTATGATACTAATTGGCGTTTGCTTACTAAGGGTACTGGTCGTTTATTGCTGCTAGCTGGTGATCAGCGGATGGAACATCTTAATAATGATTTTTGGGGGTCTAATATTGATCCAGCCGATAATAATCCTGAACATCTTTTTCAAATTGCTGCTCAGGCCCCAGTTAGCGCCTTAGCGGTTCATTATGGGCTAGCCAGCCGCTATGGCCATAGCTATCAACACCTTAATTATGTCATTAAGCTTAATGGCAAGACTAATTTAACAAATGATGACCCGGATAGCCATTTGCTAGCTACTATTGATCAAACTATTGAATTATCCAAGGAGGCTGGTTTTCATTTAGCGGGTGTGGGTTATTCTCTTTATCCGGGTAGTCGTTATGAGCCGAGAATGCTAGCAGAGGCGAGCCAGATTATTATTGAAGCCCACGATAATGGCTTGCCAGTTATTTTATGGATTTATCCGCGCGGGGGCAAAGTTAAAAACGAAGATGATGTTTCTGTAATTGCCGGAGCGGTCGGGCTAGCGGTTAGCTTAGGCGCTGATGTTGTTAAGGTCAGGGCACCTCGACCACTGACTGTGAAAAATATCCAACGAGTAGTGGAAGCCGCTGGTCTTACAAAAGTTATTTTTGCCGGTGGCGCCGCTACTTCCTATGATAAATTATTACGTGATATTCATTTAGAAATAAAGGGCGGTAGTGCTGGTGTGGCCATAGGACGTAATATTCATCAGCAATCCTTAAAGGAAGCCAGCAGGCGGTTACAAATTTTATCTGCCTTAATTTATGAACATAAGACCTTATCTCGGGTAGCTAAGCCAGTGAGCAGAAAAAGCCCCCAACGTAAATTAAAGAAATAATTTTTAATTTTTAATATATGCAAGCCAATATCAAAGCTAACAATTTTGAATTAACCCCAGCTATTAGAAGTTATGCAGAAAAAAAACTTAATATGCTGGATAAATATTTGGGCAGTGTAGTCCCCATCAGTTGCGATATGGAGGTAGAAAAAACTACCAGGCACCACTTAAAAGGTGATGTTTTTAGGGCGGAAATTAATTTAGAATTGCCAGGAGAACTTTTAAGAATTGAAAAAATTGAGCCTAATTTATATAAGGCCATTGAAAAAACTAAAGACCACCTAGCTCGAATGATTGTTAAATATAAAGAAAAAAGGCAATTACGTTAATCTTGTATTTTATTTGGTCTTTCTACTATAATAGAAAATTAACTAATTAAAATGTTGTTTTATTTATTGTAATGAAATTTTATGGGAGTTTTTCAGAAAATAGTCGGTGATCCTAATGGACGGGTTATTAAAGATTTACAGCTGACTGTTAATTTAATTAATGAATGGGAACCACGAGTTGTTAATAAAACACCAGAGGAATTGCGGCAGAGAACCCAAGAATTTAGAGAAGAATATCAGGCTATTGTTAAAGACAAAGGGATTAAGGCGGCAGATAATTATCTAGATGAAATGTTGCCGGAAGCTTTTGCTATGGTACGTGAAGCTAGTAACCGTACTTTAGGACAACGTCATTTTGATGTCCAGTTAATTGGCGGCATTATTTTACATCGCGGGGAAATTGCTGAAATGAAAACTGGTGAGGGTAAAACCCTAGTAGCTACCTTGCCTCTTTATTTAAATGCTTTAAGCGGTCAAGGGGTTCATCTAGTGACGGTTAATGATTATTTGGCTAAAATTGGTGCCGGCTGGATGGGCCCGGTTTATGATTATTTAGGTGTAAGCGTGGCGGTTATTATCCACGAGCAGGCATTACAATATGACCCTAATTATTATGACGAGAGCCAGTTTGATGAGCGACTTAGTCATTTTCGGCCGATTAGCCGCCAGGCAGCTTATGCCTGTGATGTGCTATATGGCACTAATAACGAATTTGGCTTTGACTATCTCAGGGATAATATGGTTTATGAGCTTAGTCAAATGGTCCAGCGGCCGCTTCATTATGCTATTGTTGATGAGGTTGACTCTATTTTAATTGATGAAGCCAGAACCCCGTTAATTATTTCTAGTCCAGCTGAAGAATCTACAGATAAATATTATAAATTTGCAGAATTAGTAGCTCGCCTTGATGAGGCCAGTGATTATAATGTTGATGAAAAAATGCGGGCGGCTACCTTAACCGAAACAGGCATTGCTAAAATGGAGAAATGGCTAGGGGTGGATAATATTTATGTGGAGGGTGGAGTTGACGATGTTATGCATATTGAGCAGGCCTTAAAAGCCAGAGTGCTGTTTAAAAAAGATCGTGATTATGTAGTAAAAGACGGTGAGGTGATTATCGTTGATGAGTTTACTGGCCGTTTAATGTACGGCCGTCGTTATAGTGAAGGACTACACCAGGCAATTGAAGCTAAAGAAGGGGTGGTTATTCAAAAAGAAAGCCGTACTTTGGCTACCATTACTTTTCAGAATTATTTTCGCATGTATGATAAGCTCAGTGGCATGACCGGCACGGCCCTTACTGAGGCGGAAGAATTTTCTAAGATTTATCATCTAGAGACGGTAGTTATTCCTACTAATAAGCCAACGATTCGTCAGGACCTTAATGATTTGATTTATGCCACCGAAGAGAGCAAGTTTAGGGCAGTAGTGAATGATGTTAAGGCCCGTCATGCTAAGGGTCAGCCAGTGCTGGTCGGTACTATTTCTATTGAAAAAAATGAGATTTTAGCTGATTTATTAGCTAAACAGGGGATTGAAGCCGGGGTATTAAATGCTAAATATCATGATAAAGAAGCCCAAATTATTGCCCAGGCCGGACGAAAAGGAGCGGTTACTATTGCGACTAATATGGCTGGCCGAGGTGTGGATATTATTCTTGGTGGCAATCCGCCTGATCCCAGCGAACAAGCTGAAATCCGTGCATTGGGTGGTCTTCATGTTATTGGAACAGAGCGACACGAAGCCAGGCGGATAGATAATCAATTGCGAGGCCGAGCTGGCCGGCAAGGGGACCCTGGTTCTAGCCAGTTTTATATTTCTACTGAGGATGATTTAATGCGTATTTTTGGCGGTGAACGTCTAAAAAGAATTATGGCTACCTTGAAGTTGCCCGAAGATATGCCCATTGAAAATAAAATTATTTCTCGTTCAATTGAATCGGCTCAAAAGAGAGTGGAGGGCAATAACTTTGATTTAAGAAAACACTTAGTAGAGTATGATGATGTTATTAATAAGCACCGGGAGAGTATTTACCGACGGCGCCGGCAGATTTTAGAGTTAAGTGAAACGCCAGTGGACAATACTACAGAAAGTACTTCTTTGCTAACTCCTTTATCCTCTTTGATTTTAGAGATGATTGATAATGAAATTGAACAAGTAGTTAGTTTTCATACACAAAGTGAGAATATTGATGATTGGAATATTAGCGAAATAGCTCAGGTAATGAGCACCATCTTAGATGTAGATGCTACTAAGCTGGCCCAGGAGCTAGTTAATTTAGGCAGCAGTTCAACAGCTAAAATGGATAAAATTGCTTATCGCGACAGCCTAGTGAAGTATTTATCTGACATGGTCCACAAGGCTTATAATGAATTATTAGCGCTGACTAAAGATATTGGACTGGATTGGTTGGCTATTGAAAAGTCAGTACTTTTAAGATCTATTGATAGCCGATGGATGGATCATTTAGATGCCATGGATTATATGCGTCAAGGGATTGGCCTGAGGGGCTATGGTCAGCGTGATCCGCTTGTTGAATATAAAAAAGAAGCCTATCGTCTGTTTAATGAACTTAATGCGGCTATTCAGAAGCAGGTAGTTTATGCTATTTTTAAGATTGTCGATTTAAGTCGTTCTAATGAACAAAAAATTAAGCAAATGATAAATATTTCTGCTCCGGCTAAAAAAATTATTCTTAACGCCAGCGGAGAAATAAGTACTGCTCCGGTAGAGCGGAAAATGAGAGATAGTACAGGGCATAAAATTGGCCGTAATGACCCTTGCCCCTGCGGGAGTGGTAAAAAATATAAAAAATGTTGTGGTAGATAATATCAGGTTATGAGGAATAAGATAGGACCAAGGTCAACATTTAAACCGCATCGAGGTCAAACAGACTATACTAATGTTCGGTGGGCGCCAGTTATTAATTGTGTAGTTAAATATGGTTCTAAGATATTGGTAGTGAAGCGTAGCCCTGACCTTAATTTTTATCCTGGCTATTGGAATGGGGTTTCTGGCTTTCTGGACGACCATCAAAGTTTAACGGAGAAAGTATATAGTGAATTAAAAGAGGAATTAGGATTAACTAAATCACAAATTGCTAAAATTAAGGTAGGCGATATTTTTGATCAAGATGAACCAAAATATAATAAAACTTGGATTGTTCACCCGGTTTTAGTAGAAATTAAGACGGATAAAATTAAACTAGATTGGGAGGCTAGTAATTATAAATGGTTTACTGTTCCTGAGATTAAAAAAATAAAATTATTACCAAGTTTTGCCGAAACGCTAAAACGTTTGCTTCCTGGCAATGAAATAAAATTATGATCATTAATATTGCTTCCCATAATCCTAATAAAATTGAAGCTCTGCGGGAAATTATTAGAGATTATGATAATCTACAGCCAGCAACGGTTGTTGATGTGGATAGTCTCTCTGGAGTAAGCGAACAGCCTATATCACTAGATGAGACTATAAAGGGGGCAATAAATCGAGCTCAAGAGTCTTTTAGGGATTGTCAGTATAGCGTGGGTTTAGAATCTGGTCTTATATCTGTGCCTTATACCCAGACAGGGTATATGGATGTTTGTGCTTGCGCTATTTTTGATGGTCATAATTATTATTTAGGGCTTTCTTCCGCTTGGGAGCCGCCAGCCACTGTAGTCCATTATATTATTAATGAGGGTTTAGATATGAATGAGGCGGCGCTTAAAGCTGGTTTAACCCCTAAAAAGGATGTAGGTTCAGCTGAAGGATTAGTTGGTATCGTAACCAAGGGGAAATTATCTAGAAAAGAATACACCAAAGAAGCTATTAGAATGGCCTTAATTAATCTAGATAAAAATGAGGTGGACTGATATACACTATTGACGTTAGTGATTATTTTTGCTATTATAAAGATGTAAGTTAACAATTCAAAGCTAAGCGCTAGCTATATCTGCGCCTTTTATCTCTCTCGTTTAATACGAGTAGGCAATCCGGGAAATCTGCGGGGAGCTATATGAGGTAAATGACTAATCGTTAAAGCGGTTGGGAGATTTCAATCTAAGAGATAGTAATATATTTTGGTGAAATCTCTTAGCCGCTTTTTTTGTCGGTTTAACTAGAAGGGAGGTGAAAATATGAAAATAAAAAAAATTAAAATTGGCGACATAATTTATATTGATACCGAGTTACATGTATCTCATGGCATAGATGATATTATTGGTGGAAAGACAAAAGTTACAAAAATTGAAAAAGGTGAAAATGGAAGAGTTTGGGTGTGGACCGAGCTTGATCCATCAACTCAGTATAATTGGAATATGTTGTCAGAAGAACAGGAAAAATTAAAAAAAGAATTCGGCGATAGCTGGGCTTATACCAAACCAGACTACCGACCGGAGTTTAATTCATTTTATTAAAAACATATGGAACTAACAAAAAAAATTCAAAAAGCGATTAATCTGGCCAGTAAATTACACTACGGTCAGATACGTAAAGGTGATGATGAATTGCCATACATCAGTCATCCTTTCTCTGTGGCATGGATTTTAAACCAGTATACAGATAACGAAGACATAATTGTGGCCGGCATTCTTCATGATATTTTAGAGGATGTTAGGGGATATGATTTTGATGACATGACAAAAGATTTCGGGAGTGATGTAGCAAATATTGTGAGGGGAGTAAGCGAGGATAAAGATCCGAATATTGAAAGTGATGAAAAGGAAAGTTGGGAGTTAAGAAAAAATAAGTATTTGAAAAATTTAGAAAGCGATAGTCAAGAGGCATTGATGGTTTGTTGCGCCGACAAGATTCATAATCTCAGATCCATGAAAGAAGCGTATAAGGTTCAGGGTGAAAAATTGTGGGACAAATTTAATTCCCCATCTGATAAAAAGATTTGGTTTTATGAAGAAGTAGCGAAGGTGGTAAAAGAAAAGCTTGATTCAAAAATTACTGAAGACTTAGAAAAAGAAATTATTGAGTTGAAAGAACTTATTAAAAGCACACAACAAGAAATATTTATCGCTTTTATAATGCGTGACTCGGGAGATTTTAATGTCTACTTGGTTAATAATTCTGATTTTCATTTTTACGAAACTAAGATATTAACTGGGGCATATATGTCGGTTGATGAGGATTTATTGGAAACGGGAAAGGTGGTAAAAAAGAAAGGGTCTTTGAAGCCAAGATCGTTTATTGAGATTGATAAAAGTGATTGGGACGAACTTGATTTTGTAATTTGGTATCACGTTGATCTTTACGATGAAAAGGGTTTAGTGGTAAGACAGTATTGGTTTCAATTGCCGAAGTATGGATGGGGATATGATGAAAAAGTTGTAAAATTGCCGGTAGTTGGTGAAATGGGAATGATAATAGACCTTGATCAAAGAGATAGGGAATCAATAGATGACGAAGTTCAGCACTTGGACATGAAAAGCAAGTATCATAAGCATTAATAGGAATTTTAAAAGTGGTATGACAATTTTTGCCACTTTTTGACATTAAAAATAAAAAGCGGTAAAATAAGTACATAGAAACTTATTAGTAAATCGCTAATATGGACAATAAAAATGACAAATTGTTAAACATTGAAGAAGTAGCAAAAATATTGAGGGTTAGCACAAGATCTGTAATCAGATATATAGAATCAGGGAAGCTTAAAGCTTCAAAGATTGGGGTATGGCGAATTAAAGAATCGGATATTCAACTTTTTTTAGACGACACAAGTAATCTTAAGAATAAATAATATAATTATATGGCAAATAAAATTCAAAGAGTTAATTTAACATCCTCAAATTTGAGTAATGAGAAAATAGCTGAGCTTAAAAGTATTTTGCCGGATGTTTTTTTTGAGGACAAAATTGATTGGGAAAAACTAAGGTTAGTGCTTGGTGATCAAATTGATCCTCGAATTGAAAAGTTTGGATTTTCTTGGGCTGGTAAAACCAACGCTATTAAGAATGTGATAATCCCAAGTGGTGCGACTCTAAAGCCCGACTTCAAGGAAAGTATCGAATTTGAAAATACTGAAAATCTTTTTATTGAAGGTGATAATATGGAAGTTTTAAAACTTCTACAAAAAGCATATTTTGAAAAAGTAAAAGTTATATATATTGACCCTCCATACAATACTGGTGCAGATTTTGTTTACAAAGATAATTTTACATCTCCGGTCAAGGGATATCTTGAGCAAACCGGACAAATAACGGGCGAGGGGCAGAAGTTGCAGGCCAATAAGGAAACTAATGGGCGTTATCATAGTGATTGGCTTTCAATGATGTATCCAAGATTAAAATTAGCTTGGAATTTATTGAGAGATGACGGAATAATTTTTATTAGTATTGATGATAATGAGGTACACCATCTAAGATTAGTGATGGATGAAATATTTGGTGAAGAAAACTATTTAAATGCATTTGCATGGGTAAATAATTTGAAAGGTAGACAGATATCAGGTTCTGGTGCGGCCAAAACTTATGAATATGTTTTGGCCTATGCAAAAAAAGTTGAACATATCGGTGTTTTTGAGATGTCGATAGAAAAGTTAAAAACCTTAATGCCGAGTAGTTATAAAGGTTTCAATTATGAAGCTGAAAATGATGAGGGCGGAGATTTTGTTGTTAAGAATGAATTGTATAATACTAACTCAGCATTTAACGAAGAAACACGTCCTAATTTAGTTTTTAACATTCATTATAATTTTAAAACAAAAGAGGTAAAATTTTCTGATACTAACGAATCGGCGAATTATCCAGGATTCACAAAAATAGCTCCTAAAAAGAATAATGATGGAAGACATAAATATCATGCATGGAGGTGGAGTAAAGATAAAATACTTAATGAGTTGAAAGATTTAAAATTTGTTGAAACAGATGATGGAGCGAGAATATATACAAAAATTAGAGCTTATTTGAGTACCGCACTTAAAGATATAATTACGGATATTACGACCACAAATGGATCGGGCGATTTGAAAGAGTTGTTTGGAGGCACTAAGCATTTTGATTATCCAAAACCAATAGAATTGATAAAGATATTTATTAACCAGATGGATGGCGATGGTATCGTGTTAGATTTTTTTGCTGGCTCAGGGACAACTGCTCATGCAGTATTATCATTGAATGTTGAAGAAAAAAGCGATAAAAAATATATCTTAGTTCAACTTCCTGAGGCGTTTGAAGTGCATTCTGATGCTTATAAAGCTGGGTATAAAAGTATAGCTGATTTTGCAATTGATAGGATTAAAAAAGCCAATAAGAAATTAAATGGTAAGGGCTTTAAGGTATTTAGACTCGCTAAATCAAACTATCCAGAAAATAACTTTGAATATGATCCCGACAAAAGCGAAGATGAAAACAAAAAAGCTTTTGATTCATATTTAACAAAAGCAAAACAGTCTTCATTATTTAGCGAGGACAATCGTATTGATATTGTTTATGAAAATATAATTAAAGAAGGACTGTCATTGAATGCTAAAGTCGAAGAAAAGAAAATAAGCAAAAATCAGGTGTTTGAAGTAAAAGATGATGCAAGATTATTAATTATTTGCTTGGACAATAAAATTGAAAACGAAACGGTAAAAGAGTTGTCTGGTCGTGAATATAAGGATCAAACATTTATCTGTTTAGACAGTGCATTAAATGATTCCGGCAAGGCAAACCTTGGTCTAAATTTAGAATTAAAGACCATTTAAGACAAAAGCTATGAAGTTAAAATTTGATTCAAATCAAGAATTTCAAATAGATGCAATTAATTCAATAGTTGGATTATTTGAGGGTCAAGAACAAACCACAAGTAAGGCTATTACTGGGGGAGGTCTTTTAGGCATCTATCCGAATATTCTAACTTTGGCTAAAGAGGAAATTTTATCGAATACAAAAAAAATTCAAGAAAAGAACAAAATAAGTAATGGCGAGATGGTTCAAGATATGGATTTTTCAATTGAAATGGAAACAGGAACTGGTAAGACATATGTATATTTAAGAACGGTCTTTGAGCTTAATAAGAGATATGGTTGGAAAAAATTTATTATTCTAGTTCCATCAGTTGCTATAAGAGAAGGTGTTATTAAGACTCTAAAAATTACAAAAGAGCATTTTGCAGATTTGTACAACAATACTCCTTATAGATTTTATGAGTATCAATCAAAAAATATTTCTCAAGTAAAACATTTTGCAGATAGTAGTAATATCGAGATAATGGTGATGACGGTTGGCGCATTTAATAAGGATTCAAATGTTTTATATAGCGAAAGAGATCAAATGCACGGTGAACAGCCAATAAGCTACATTCAAAAAACTAATCCAATATTGATTCTTGACGAGCCTCAAAATATGGAGGGTGAAGCTACTAAAAAAGCTCTTGAAAATTTTAACTCATTATTTAGATTAAGGTACTCGGCTACACATAAAAATATTTATAATTTAGTTTATCAATTGGCACCTTATGATGCTTATCAGTTAGGTCTTGTCAAAAAGATTGAGGTTTTTTCTGTGGTTGATGATGAGAATTCTGTATCAGCACCATTACTTAATCTCGTTGAAGTTAAGCCAAGCAAGTCAGCTTTAAAAGCTCAAATTGAAGTTATAGCGAAAGATGATCAAGGTAACGGGAAGAAGAAGAAAATACTTGTAAAACAAGGCGATGATTTAGCAAAAAAAACTAAAAATTCAGGGTACGAAGGATATATAGTAGAAGATCTCACCGCTGAAGCTCCTGATTTTGGTTCTATCGGATCAATCCGTTTTAGAAACAACGTACTCATTAAACAGGGCGAGGGGGTTGGTGGTAATAGAGAGGATGTTTTGAAAGAGCAAATATCCGAAACGATAAAATTGCATTTTGAAAAGAAAAATAAGTTGAGAGAGATGGGTATAAAAGTGCTTTCTTTGTTTTTTATTGATCGGGTGGATAATTATGTAAAAGAGGACGGCATTATTAGGCAGACTTTTATACGCGAGTTTAATAAGCTCAAAAAGGAATTTAACCAAGAGTCTTTGGATATTGAAAAAGTTCATAAGGGGTATTTTGCAATGAAAAACGCTACAGAGTACTTAGAAAGAGAGTCGGCTATAGCAGAAAACAAAGAAGCTTATGAGTTAATAATGAAAGAAAAGGAGAGATTATTATCTTTTGATGAGCCGACGGAATTTATTTTTTCACACTCCGCCCTTAGAGAAGGTTGGGATAATCCAAATGTTTTTAATATCTGTACTTTGAATTTAACATCTTCAACGATGAAAAAACGCCAAGAGATTGGGCGTGGTATGCGTTTATGTGTTAATCAGGATGGCGAGAGAATATTTCTTAAAAATATCAATCTTCTATCGGTTGTAGCCAATGAGAGTTATTCTGAATATGTTTCAAAATTACAATCTGAGTTTGTGGAGGATGGGATTTATAAGGCGCCTCCAATTCCAAGTAATGCGAAGCGCAAAACTACAGTCAAACTTAAAAAAGGATTTGATAAAGATGGTAATTTTCAGGCAATTTGGAATAGGATTTCTAAAAAAACAAAGTATATTGTAAAGGTTGATGCTGAACGTTTGATTGAAAGAGCGTCAGTTAAAATTGCCGAATTAAATATTGCTAAACCACAGATTAAAATTGAAAGAGCGGGAATATTAATCGCTAAAGAAGGTATTGGGGCGACAGTAATTGGTGGCCAAGCTCAAGAAATAAATCAGGGTAAAAGGATGATTGATTGTGTAGAGCAAATAAAAAATGAAACAAAATTAACACGTCTAACAGTTGCAAGTATTTTGAGTAAGGCTGGAAATTTTAAATCGCTGTCAAATAATCCAGATAAGTTCATATATGAAACGACAAAAATTATAAAAGAAGAGTTAGTAAAGGATTATATTGAGCAGATCGCTTATGAGCTACTTCCAGAAAATTATAATATTGAACAATTTGAAAATATACTAAGCTATAAGGACTCAACGCATCCAGTCGATCATTCAATTTATGATGCTATTGTTTATGATTCAGAAGTTGAGAAAAATTTTGCAATTGATTTAGACAGGGATGAAAGAATTAAATTGTTTATTAAGTTGCCGGGCTGGTTTAAAATAGAAACGCCAGTTGGTGGTTATAATCCTGATTGGGCGATTGTGACCAGTAAACGCGATCTACAAGGAAATGAGAGTGATGAGAGGGTATATTTTGTAATAGAAACAAAGGGCGGTACAAATCTAAGATCAACAGAAAGAGCAAAGATTGATTCGGCTAAAAAACATTTTGAAGTAGTTGAAGTGAATTATAAAGAGATAAATAGTGGATATCAGCAGTTCAATCAAGAATGTTTATCGAACACAAATTAAATTAAGTTAGATGAACAAATTAGTGGGGCAATAAATGCCATGTTGGTATGATTAATTGGATTACTAAAAAGATAAATATTAAAAATATATTTAGCTCAAGATGGGAGCCGTCTTTATTGAACTTAATAAAAAAACAGAAAAAAAGCTCTGAAGAGCTTGGTGGTTTATTGAAAATTAATATAAGAAATTTTTGGATCTCTAAAGCTGAGATGGCGTTGGTGGTTTGTTTATTTTTTGTTTTCATTTTATTGTCGCATGTCCAAACAATAATTCAGACCTTGTTTAAAAATGAGGGGATAATTTCTGCAACATTGAGCCATTATCCATTTAAAGGTTCATTGTTTTTACAATCAATAGATGCCCATTATTCCAATTTAATATCAGTACACACCGGTATAGGTGCTGTATTGATTGCACTAGCATTTTTCATTGCGCAAGAGCTAACTAAGGATGGCGGACCATACAAGGGAATAATACTATTAAGGAGAAGTAGATTTTTCACTCTTTTAGTCGCAGAGATTCTGTCTTTTTTACTTTTTATTTGGGGTTCAGTCAATATTTTTGTTATTTTACCAATTATAGCGATAGCTATTTTTACGATAATTTCTATTTTTCAAACAATAAAGCTGATAACAAATAATGTAGGTTTAAAGAAAGCAGAAGATGAATTATTAAGCAAAATTATTGTTGGTAATTTTCTCAAAGTCTTGGATAAAGAAATTACGAAACGAATTGCTACTAATACCTTAGTTGAAAAAATAAAACAACATGACGATATTATTGAGCTTAATCCATTTTCGCCTGTTCATAAAGAACTATATTTCGCAATAAAAACAAAAACATCAGGCACGATTGCAGATATTCGTTTGAGAAAATTAAAAAAATTAATATCATTTATTGGAAGTAAACAGGTGGCTGATAATTCTTTGGTTGATCAAGAAATAGAAACAACCAAGAAAAACGAGTATAAGGATAGGCTTTGTCAAATTACACCAATGCCATTTTCTCATACAGATTACCATAGCGGTAACCTCTTTTGGGTAAAGAATGATGTTCTGGACGATAAGATAACAAAAGAGAGAATTGAAAAAATGGTGTTAGATATTTTTGTTATAAAAAAAGAGGATGATATTGAAACTGAAGCAAGAAATGAATTAGTTAAACTTAAAATCAGAAGTATAGAAGCCATAAAAAATTTGAGAAGTGAAGAATTAGAAGATTTGGTGGCATTTTACATCAAGCTCGTTGATAATTTTTATAGCATGATTCTTTTGTATGGAGGTGGTTTTTCAAGAGAACAGGCTGAAAAAGAGAGAACTAATTTTATTGAAAAATTGAAGCCAATGGAGTGGTTATCAAGTGATATACGTGAAATTCTTGAAATATCCATCAAATCAAATGATTTTGAAATGATAAAAACCGTAGCCTACCTGCCATTCGTATTTATGAGAAAAGCGGTAGATAATAAAGACCATTTAGTTTTTCAGGAATTTTTATATTTTTCTCAAATTTTATATGCAAGAGGATATGAGATGCAGAAAAATGGAGATTTAAGGACTTCGGAACTTGTACTTGATAGGACATGGAGGTATCTTAAAGAATTTTGTGATTATCATCTTGAACCAAAATTGGAAGATGGCGAAGATTACCCGGTCGAAGATTTTAAAGATTTTAGTATTTATTTACTAAAAACCTTTCAGTATTTATTAAAGGCTACATTAGATAATCAGGATTTAAATAATTTCAAGAAGTTTTTATCAGTTGTAAATAGATTATTTAAAAACCTTAATCATAATTATTATAGAAAAAATAGGGAGAAGGGGCAGGAAGTTTTTGATTTTATTGACAGTAAAAGATCAGAAATGATTTTCGGTTTGGCAAGCTGGATACTGCATTTGTATTTAAGTAATAAAGAAAATACCAGAATAAAAGAATTTTTGAATGAAATTAAATCGGTATTGCCACAGGATATCGTAAAATTCACTGATATATTTTTGAGCGTTCATGATTTTAAGGTGGAGGATTTTTGGGGATGGGATCATTGGGAATTAAGTATGCATGAAGAGGGAGAGGTTCATAGCATTCAAATCCTTGAAAGAATCGAAAGATTATATGTTATTCATGCTTTAAGTTTAATTAGATCTAAAACACAGGAAGAGTTGGATCAAATAAAATTGCCTTATAATCGTGATATGGCATTTTTAGCGGATGGGACAAGAGATTTAATGAAAACTATAAAAAATGTAGAAGAAAATCCTGATAATTGGAGCGACTTATTAGACCAGAATGCAATATCGAAAACTAATGGTTTAAAGAGTCTTCTTGAAAAAGCGAAAGAGAATCAAGAAGAAGATGATCTCGAAAAAAAACGAAGCACGGAAATAAATGGCGATAAGGTTAAAAGTTTTAAAGATAAATTTATAAAAAATTATAACGATAGTCATCCTATTAAAGAAATTGTAAAAAAATATGGTATTTATGAAAATAATGTCACTCAGAAATATACTGGAACTATAAAAAAGCTTGGAATTAATACAATGTTTGATAAATCGCCATTTTTTGGTGATGAAGTTTCTTGGCATGTTCATTATGTCGGACTCGAAGAAGCGTTTGGGTTCGGTAGAAATATGGCCTACGGAGAAAATGACTATATATTAAAAGAAATTATTAACAGCAGTGAGAAGATTACTAAAGATGATTTCTATAAAAAATTGAGTGAGATAGATTCCCGAGATGTAGTTGTGATAGCGACTAATCATGCTGTATGGAGATTCTTTGAAAGATCTGGAGGGCAATATATTCCAAAATGGAGGCAAGATTATCCTGCTGATGTGATTGACAAAAAAGCTAGCGGAGCAATAAAAAATGGCAATTTCTATATACCGGTTTATGAGGCTTATAATTCCGATGCCAAAGAGTCAAATATTTTGATTGTAAAAAAATCGAAAATAGGAAAGTGTGTACAGCATTCGCCGTTAGATAAAGAGGATAAAGAGGATAAGTTAGTTAATGAATTTATTGTTGACATTAAAGAGTTTACTGAAGATTCAGATATTTTGAATGAATTTATGCAAAAACAACCACCTTGGTTGAAAGAAATTGAAGGAGATATAAATAAGACAAACTATTTAAAAGAAAGGGTTTTAATTCATGTCTTTGAAAGGTTTGAGTTTAAAACATCGCACGATTTTCAGGGGTATGTTTTACACGTAGACGAAAAAGAATAATATGTCACAATACTATAACCCAAAACGAACAAAGAACGTTTTCGACCCAAATTCAAGCGAGCCGTTCAAAATTAGCCGATCTAAAATCGATATGTTTTTGAATTGTCCCCGCTGTTTTTATATGGATCGCAGACTTGGCGTAGGCCAACCGCCAGGATTTCCTTTTAATTTGAATTCTGCAGTTGATGCTTTATTGAAAAAGGAATTTGATGTTCACCGAACTGGGAACACCGCACACCCATTGATGAAAAGCTATGGATTGGATCTCGTGCCTTTTCAGCATGAAAAGATTGATGAATGGCGTGAGAATTTCAAGGGTGTTCAATATTTACATGAGTCGACAAATTTTATAGTAACCGGTGCTGTTGATGATTTATGGGTAGACAAGGATGGTATGATTCATATCGTTGACTATAAATCTACTAGCAAGACATCGGAAGTAAGTCTAGATGCTGATTGGCAGATCGGTTATAAAAGACAGATGGAAGTATATCAGTGGCTGATGAGAAAAAATGGTTTCAAAGTTTCAGATACCGGATATTTTGTTTATTGCAATGGAATGACAGATCGAGAGGCTTTTGATGCTAAGCTGGAGTTTGATATAAAAATTATTCCTTATACCGGCGATGATTCTTGGGTGGAAGACACTATAACGAAAGCCCATGAATGTTTAATGGGCGATAAGATTCCAGAAGCTGGTGAGAATTGTGATTATTGCAGTTATGTAAAAGCCATTAAAGAAGTTGAGGTGGTAAATAAATAAATTGCATATGAACAATATTATTAAAGATCAAAGAAGGATTATAGCCAAGGAAATCGAACTCGGTTTTCTTCGCATTCCCCCAAAGACAAAGAAATACTTTCCTGAAGATAATCAGGAAATTGACTTTATTATAGATGGCAGAAGTAAAAAACTGCATTTTAATTCAGCTCATGGCAGGATTTTTGGTCTTGTTAACTTTTTTAGACAGCACGAAGCTACTCCTAATGATGTGGTGGAGTTTGAAATAAACGAAGATGGAGGAAAAATAAAATTGACGTTCCATAAGTTTGACGAAAGAGAAAAAGACCTTTCTTCAATTGACGATGAGGAGGCGAGCGAGATTGTTAATATTTCCGATTTGTCATCTCAAGCTAAGGGTAATATCGTTGAGCAAAGGGTGGCAGAATTAATTTTGCTTTATGGGCAAGGATTATTGAATGTTTATAAACCGATTGCTGATATCGAGGGTATTGATTTGGTGGTATTAAAAAAGGGAGTATTTCAGCCAATTTTTATTCAAGTTAAAAGCAGATTTAATCTGCGGAATAAACAATTGCAGATCGGCATTAAAAAGAATGGATTTAATCCGCACCATACTTTTTTTGTCGTTGGCGCATATTTTGATGCAAGAAAAGTTGATATACATGATTATTTAGTTTTTATCCCTACGGTTGAATTTCAGAAAAAGTCGGTGCTTGTAAGAAAAGATAGTAATGATGCGTTGCATGTACTTAATACTAGGCTGAGCGGAGAAACTAACGGCAAATACTCCGATTATATTATTAAAAAGGAAAATTTAGTTAACAAAATATTTGAAAAATTTGTAGAAATAGAAAAATATCTTAGATAAAATCAATATCATTAAGAAAACAGGCTCCATTTTGGAGCCTGTTTTTATCTACTCTTTACCAACAGCTGAGGCCTTGACTTAAGTTCGGGGTGGCGTCATTAATTGACTTGTAAATTGTGCGATTGCTTAAGATCGGCAGGCGGGATATTGAGCTAATGTTACCAATATAAATCTTGACTAAGGTCATTTTATATGGTAATGTCAAATGTTTAATAGACCGGTCGGATTAAACAATCAATTAAAAATTAACCACCCCTTAATCTCGAGATATCCTCGGGATCATCCGAATGTCGATTCGGACTTAATGCCACTTGAGAGGGTTGCTGGATCGCTGGTAAAGGCGATATAATAGCGTGCACAACACATGACGCCTGATAAGGCGATTATAAAGAATATTATATCCTTTTTAAAGCCTTACCAGGTGTTATGAAAATAACACCGGTCTGTTATATTACCTAAAAATAATATACGGACGGAAACAGTAAAGACCCATTGTGAGTGGCATTGCAGTGGGTTTTTACTTTATATGAAATTCGTTGAAGCAATCCAAAAGTTTAAACTGTGGCGCGAATTCAACGTCAAGCAAAATACAGTCAAAGGATATGATATGATTTTGCGCCAATTATGTTTATACACCGGTAACATTGACATTGAAGACATTTCGGTCGATATGATAATGGAGTGGTTCCGCCGAATGCGAGAGCTGGAGTGGGATCATAATTCATTCATGCCGAAAGCGATGGCCATCAGAAAATTCCTTGAGTTTTATAACAAGCAAGGATATAGCGTAGTTGATCCATGGCTGGTGCCGATCCCGGCCAAGCAATACAAATTGCCAAGAGTGGCTGATGATGAAAATTATCAAAAGCTGATAAACATCATCCCGAAAGAATCAAACGATCCAAGGCACATCAGGAATCTAGCCATAATCAATTTACTCTGGGATACTGGGGCGAGAAATGGCGAGGTATTATCTTTAAATGTTGATCAGATAGACTTTGATCAGAAGAAGGCAGTGATCAATACTGAGAAATCAAAAGGCATCCGGCCGTTTAGAGAGTTGTTCTGGACAACGGAAACAAACGATAACTTAAAGCGATGGATGGAAAAAAGAGAGTACTTGAAAAATAAAATTGAGTTTCAAGAAAAGGATGCCTTATTTATATCAGCCTGCAGTCAGAAAGTCGGACAAAGATTTTCAATCAAAGGAACGGGCGAAATGTTGAGGCGGTATTGCAATAGAGCAAGCATTCCTTACATGAACGCTCATAGCTTCAGACATCACATGGGCCATGATATAATTAAAAAAGGAGGCTCGAGTGCTGATGTGATGAACATCCTTGGACATGCAACCGTGCAAAGCTCGACAATTTATACTATGATGACTAATAAGGAATTAGAGAGCAGATACCGGCTGTTCAAGGGAGCATAATCTATGAAGATATCAATATACCAAAAGAAAAAAATTGACGAGTTAAAGAAAAAGGCGATAGCCCTATATAAAACTGGCATGACCACTAGAGAAGTGGGCAAAATTGTCGGCCGTAGCAGGACGTGGGTGGCTATTTCAGTCAGGGAGGAAAATGGCCAAAAATGCCCGAAAATACGCTAGTTTTAGCTTGACAAAACTTGCCAGAGCGGTATAATTAGAACATAAAGATACCTTTAAAATCAAGCAGTTATAGGGCTCGTCTGAGGGGTCAATTTCAAGGCTAAGTTGGCCGGTCAGACGAGCGCTTCAATAGAGTTTTTTGCGAGTAATTCGCTATCAACTCTCTCTAAAAAACCCTGTGGCACAGGGAAGAAATATAAAAAATGTTGTGGTAGATAATACTGGGTTATGAGGAATAAGATAGGGGTAAGATCAACATTTAAACCGCATCGAGGTCAAACAGACTATACTAATGTTCGGTGGGCACCAGTTATTAATTGTGTGGTTAAATATGGTTCTAAGATATTGGTAGTGAAGCGTAGCCCTGACCTTAATTTTTATCCTGGCTATTGGAATGGGGTTTCTGGCTTTTTGGACGACCATCAAAGTTTAACGGAGAAAGTATATAGTGAATTAAAAGAGGAATTAGGATTAACTAAATCACAAATTGCTAAAATTAAGGTAGGCGATATTTTTGATCAAGATGAACCAAAATATAATAAAACTTGGATTGTTCACCCGGTTTTAGTAGAAATTAAGACGGATAAAATTAAACTAGATTGGGAGGCTAGTAATTATAAATGGTTTACTGTTCCTGAGATTAAAAAAATAAAATTATTACCAAGTTTTGCCGAAACGCTAAAACGTTTGCTTCCTGGCAATGAAATAAAATTATGATCATTAATATTGCTTCCCATAATCCTAATAAAATTGAAGCTCTGCGGGAAATTATTAGAGATTATGATAATCTACAGCCAGCAACGGTTGTTGATGTGGATAGTCTCTCTGGAGTAAGCGAACAGCCTATATCACTAGATGAGACTATAAAGGGGGCAATAAATCGAGCCCAAGAGTCTTTCAGGGATTGCCAGTATAGCGTGGGTTTAGAGTCTGGTCTTATGTCTGTGCCTTATACCCAGACAGGGTATATGGATGTTTGTGCTTGCGCTATTTTTGATGGTCATAATTATTATTTAGGGCTTTCTTCTGCTTGGGAGCCGCCAGCCACCGTAGTCCACTATATTATTAATGAGGGTTTAGATATGAATGAGGCGACATTGAAGGCTGGTTTAACTCCTAAAAAGAATGTAGGGTCAGCTGAAGGATTAGTTGGTATTGTGACCAAGGGGAAATTATCTAGAAAAGAATACACTAAAGAAGCTATTAGAATGGCCTTAATTCATCTGGATAAATGATGAGCTGGACTGATACAAAAAATTGACGCCACTAGCAATAAGTAGTAACATACAGATGTAAATTATTCTTTGTTTGTAGTTAATGTTTTTATTTTCCAATAAAAAAATCAAGTCTTCACTGGTTGCTTTTACTTTAGTTGAACTTCTCGTAGTTATTGCTATCATTGGTTTACTATCTACTATCTCTACTATTGCTCTAAATAGCGCTCGCTCTAAAGCTCGCGACTCTCGCAGGTTAAGTGATATCCATAATCTCTCTTTAGCTCTAGAGATGTATTATAGTGATGTTGGTACCTATCCCTTATCTCCTACCTCTACTGGGATTATTGGCGGTCTTTGTCTTAGTGACCTCGGTATTTCTTCTACCTGTGGAGTTAATACATATCTTGCTAAAATCCCTGATGATCCTAAAGGCAGTAAACATTATCTTTATTCTACTGTAGTTAATCCTCAATACTATGAACTAATCTATGAGGAAGAAACCATCCCTGATGATTGTCCCCCTTACTGGATTAGAGTGCCTGGCAATACTTTATATCATACCCGCACCTTTTGTGTGATGCAGTTTGAAGCTAAAATCAAAGGTCAAGATAATGGCAACCAAACCTATAATTCTAGTTATGAACCTGAATCTCGGATTAGTGGTACCCCTTGGGTTAATATCTCTCAAATCAATGCTAAAAGTGAATGTGAATCCATTGGAGCTCACCTTATAACTGAAGATGAATGGCTAACTATTGTCCGTAATATTGAACTGCAACCGGCCAATTGGACCCTGGGTAGCGTTGGTTCTGGTCAAATTCCTCGAGGTAATAGCGATAGCAGTGCGGCTATGGATGGTACTGATTCTCTTACTGATATCCATAAACGTACCCTTACTTTATCTAATGGTGAAGTTATCTGGGATATAGCTGGCAATGTCTGGGACTGGACTGATGCCACTATCTTAGGTAAAGATGAGCCTAAAGGTGTGGCCAATCCTACTAGTTTTGGATGGTATCAGTATTCGAACCTTTATTCTTATGGCGCTATTTCTCCTGAACGTCTTTTACCTTTAAATCCTACCTGGAATACTAATCAGGGTTATGGCCAAATCTATACTAGTGGTGCTCCTACCAATACGACTACTTACGCTTTTCTCCGCGGTGGCAACTGGAGCAATGGAACGAACGCTGGTGTTTTGACACTCCTTTTGACCTATGGTCCGGGTAGTTCCGGCAGCGGCGTTTTCGGTTTTCGCTGTGTGCGTTAGCCAGGGGTGTCTTATCTTTTATCTAAAATCTGTATTTAAATTTTAGTATTAAAATAAAAAAATGATTGATAATTTGTTAGTTTTTCAAAAAACTTATGATTGGTTGCTGTGGATTAAGTCAGCGACCGAAAGATTCAGCCGAGTGCATAAATATAGTTTGGGACAACAACTCCAGATTGAATCAATAAATTTATTAAAGAAAATAATAATTGCCAATCAACAAAAAAATAAGTTTGCGGCAATTAACGAATGTTTAACGCAAAAAGAAATAGTAAAAATTTTAGTTAGGTTATCTAAAGATTATTCTTTGTTTGATAATCGTCAATATGAATTTGCAGCTCAGCGTTTGTTGGAAATAGATCGAATGTTATTGGGATGGCAGCGAATTTCTAATTAGCCATTTTTAAAATGGAGGGTCTTAAATAAATAAACGCTTTTCTCCGCGGTGGCAACTGGAGCAATGGAACGAACGCTGGTGTTTTGACACTCAATTTGAACAATGGTCCGGGTAATTCCAACAGCAATATCGGTTTTCGCTGTGTGCGTTAGCCAGTGGTCCGAAACAGAATATTTATTTTTAAATAGATAGAGTTTTCGGTCACCCCCATTTAAGAAACCTGCCAGAATTGGCGAAATGATGCTTTTACCCTTCCGTTATTTTGTTAAAATCTAGCGGAAGGGACTGAGCTTTATGCGAAAAAATTATCAAAGCTATTCTCAGATAATTAGTTGGGATAATATTTACTCGGCCTATAAAAAGGCCGCTAAAGGTCGATATTATCGTCAAGACGTTTTAATTTTTAATACTAAACTGGAAGAGAACTTGCTTTTAATTAGAAAACAGTTAGAGACAGAAAATTATCATTTTGGACCCTATCAAAAAAGAACAATTCATGAACCGAAAAGGAGGATAATTAGCATTGCTCCTTTTAGCGATAGGATAGTTCATCATGCTATTTGCCAAATTATTGAACCATTTTTTGACCAAGGTTTTATTTTTGATACTTATGCTTGCCGCGTTAATAAAGGAAATCAGGCAGCAGTTAAAAGATTGCATCACTGGTTGTTGGGCGGTCGTTTTACATGGGTTTGGCAGGGTGATATTTATCATTATTTTTCTAGTATTAATCAGCAAATTTTATTGCAAGAAATTAGTAAAGTTTTTAATGATCAGAAAATTGTTAAATTGTTAGAAAAGGTGATTAGCTCTTATAGCGATGATGCGAACCAGCAAATTGGCCTACCGATTGGCAATTTAACCAGCCAATTATTTGCCAATATTTATCTTAATCCATTGGATCAGTTTATTAAGAGAAAATTGAAGCAACGGTATTATATGAGATATATGGATGATTTAATAATTTTAAATAACGACAAAGAACAACTGAGAAATGATTGGCTTAGAATTGAATATTTTTTACGGGATAAATTAAAGTTAAGACTGCATCCCCAAAAGGGCCAAATTGTGAAAATTAAGAATGGTTTTAATTTTTTAGGTTATCGACATTTTACACATTATTATCGGCCCAAAAAAGAAACTTTTAAAAGATTTTTTCAAAGAATAAGGACTAACGTTAATAACAAGAATGAAGATGTTAAAAAAATAAAGGATTTTTGGCTGTCTTGGAAAAATTATTGTCAAAAAGCCAAGTTTTATTTTTTAACGCAACGATTAATTAATGTAGTTAGAAATAAAACAATGTTTTAGGCGCACACATTTGGCGATTTTAATTATTGCGCAGAGCCGCATTGGAGTCTAGGACTTCAATCGCCCTTTCAATTTTTATTAAATAACGG